>JAABUV010007090.1_pt1 | contig 11898 bp, 9 predicted proteins | sample 5559971 | NCBI WGS metagenome assembly JAABUV01 (sample SAMN10711881, study PRJNA513362) | rock metagenome | isolation source: Antarctica rocks | place: Antarctica: Victoria Land, Knobhead nord | collected 2015-12-19
CCTGCGGAGCCCGCAGCTGGCGGTGAGCTGGGAGAAGAAGATGGCCGCCAAGGAGGAGGCCCGCGTCTACAAGGCCGCCAAGGCCGAGGCGCTGGACGCGCGCAAGGCCAAGGCCACGGTGCGCGCCTGGCCTGGCTCCGCTGCAGCGGCGGGCGCCGGCGGCGCGGCCGCGCCGCGCAGGGCTCGCCGCACGGCGGCGCGCGTGGCGTGCGCAGCGTATGCCTGGCGGCGCCGGGCCTGGCGCAGCGCGCGGCGCGGCGCGTTTGGGTCGTCTGGATGGCGCCGCTGTGATACATACCCTGCGGGCCGCACGCGAGTGGTCTCCTTCGTGGGCGCGCCGGGGCGACGCGGGGGCGCGCAAACTGATGCGGGGCTGGCGCGCGCAGAAAGCGCGGAAGCAGCGCGAGGACGCCAAGGCGCGCAAGGCGGAGAACCAGAAGAAGGCGCTGGTCACGCAGCGCATCAGCAACCCGGCCACACTCAAGCGCATGATGAAGAGCAAGAAGGAGCGGAAAAAGCTGCTGACCAGCGACACCGTGTAGCCCCGCGCGCGCGGCGGCCCCGGCGGCGGGCAATGGTCGGCGTGCCGCCGCGCGTGGCGAGGCCGCATTGTCCTGATAGGGGTAGGTTTTCACGCTACTGCAGCACGGTGCAGAGGTGTTGTGCAGAGTTGCAATCCCACCGCCTGTTATAGGCTATGACTTATAGCGCGGCCCAACTTTGGGCGCCTGCAAATGGCGAGGACTTTTGCATAAAAATGATCCTGACACGCCTCCTCAGCAGCCCGGTCCCAACAGACAGAGAGCTCGGACGCCAAATCGCTGTTCACTGCCTCAGTGTTTCCAGCTGCAGCGAAGCGCTGTGCGCCCGCCGCTCGGCTCCGCTCAGCTGCGAGGGCGCCGAGGTCGCTGCGCGCTCGGCCCGGCGTCGGCGGCATGCTCAGCTGCTCCGTCGGCGTGCTCCGGAGCGGCGGCGCCGCATGCTCCAGCTGGCAACATGGACGTGCGGGCAGGCGCGGCCTTGGGCAGCGGACGCGCTGCGGCGCTGCGCTTGGTGGTCGCCTGCACCCGCAGGCATGCACACCGGCCTCGAGTCGGGCGAAGCGGCCGCGCGATGATGGGTGCAGAGCCGGCAAGGTCAAGGGCTGCGGGGGCTTGTGGGCAGCGGCCGCCCGCCAGGCCGCTGCGACACACCTGCGGTGGTGCTGGCCTGCTTCGCGGCCCGGCCTCATGCAGGGCCTGGCCGGAGGCAGAGCGCCCAGGGGCGCGGGCCGCGCACGCGGGGCGTGCGCGGCGTGCGCGGGCTGGCGCCCGCGGCGGGCGCCGCGCTGCGGCGCCACGCGCGGCAGCGAGCGGCGGGCGGCGCCGCGATGTCCGCGAACAGCGCGGCCACCAGCGGCAGCTCCACCTGGGCCGTGCGCGCCGCCATGGCCGGCCCGAAGCGCAGCTGCCGGCCCGTGGCCGGGCTGCGCGCGCCCTTCCCATGTTCACATCCCTGTCACGCGCGGTGCGCCGGCATGCATGTGCCCCCGGGCCCGCATGCGCCGCACCCGTGTCCGAAGCAAAGACAATCATGCACACTCAGACGGCGTGGCTGCGTGCGCTGGAGCCAGGCATGCCGCGTCGCATCTGGGCGCGCACTCGAGCGCGCAGTCGTGCGAGCGCGTCCGGAGCACGCCCGCGCGCTGAGCATGCGCGGGCGCTGGCGGCTGCCCGCTGCCGGTGCTCGCTTGAGCAGCACGGGGCACATCGTGCAGCGCCAGGTACCCGTGAGCGTGCTGGGGCGGCGGCCTTGGCTCGGCGGCCTCGGCGCCAGCCGTCACGTCCGCGAGCTGCTCACGGAATAGCTGGTTCGCCGCCGCCTGCACGCGCGTGCGGCCCTGAGGCGGGGGCACTCCCTGGCAGTTGCGACCGGCGCGGCCCATGTGAGCGCCGGCGCTCTGCGCTCCGTGGCGCCCCCTGCATCAACAGGCCGGGCTGCTGTGACGCCCTCACGTAGGCCGCTCGCGGGCCTCGCGCGGCGAGCGGCGCTGCGTGTCTGGCGGGGTCCGCCGCGCCTGGAGCTCCTGCTGCGACATCGTCCACAGGCTCGCGCTCGGCTTTGCGTGCGCGGCGGCGCCAGCGCCCTCCAGCAGCTGCGCGCCTGCGCACCGGCGCGCGGCGTTGCGCCCGCCGCGCTGGGCGGCAGCACAGCACAGCACGGTCGCACACGAGGTGACCTCAAAGCACCGCGGATGGAGCGCGCACCCAGCAGCTGCCGTGAAGCCCATGCGCCCTCCGCCTCGGGCCTCGCGCCAGCGCTGCGGGACGCCGCGGCGTACGCAGTCAGCAAGGGCCGCCCCCGCGGGCGCTCTGGCAGAGCCTGCTGCTCGCGCGTCAGGTCCGGGCCCCACCCGTGCGGCAGCGCCGGGCTCGTGACGGCGCCGAGCAGGTCGTCCCACCACGAGCCACCGCCCTGCGGGCTGAGGCCGGCGGCGCCCTGCAGCGCTGCTGGAGCGCTTGCCGGCTCCCCGCCGGCCCGGCCGCGCGCGCGCGTCGGGGACACTGCTGTGTCCGGCCCGTGCCCGGCGTGGGCTGGCGCGCCTGCCGCGGCGCAGACCCTGCGACAGAGGGCGCCCGTCTCTTGCTGCGTGTGGCCCAGCCCGCTCGCCGCTTTCTTGCAAGGGGCAAGCACCTGGTCTCTGCGGGAGCGGGGCGTGCTGCCTCCGCATGAGTCACAGCTGCCTCGCAGGCCTCCGAGGCCCGAGGCGGGGTTGAGAGGCTCTGGAGGCTGAGGAAGGCGCTCCGCTGAGCATCCCGCTCGCCCTGGACGGCTTCGGGCAGCACGTGCCAGGCCTCCTCCTGCGCGCAGCCGATGCCAGCCGCCCAGCGACCGGCATCCTGCCAGTCGCTGGTGCCCAGCTCTGGCAAGTCGAGGCAGCACGCCGTTTCTTGGGCCTCCACAGCGAGGGGCCCAAGGTGTGCGGTGCCAAGAGGCATGAACAGGGAGCGATCGGAGCGGCGGGGCCCTAAAGACTGCGATGCACGGAGAGGCCAGGGACTGCCAGCGTGTGTGTGCTGCCGGAGGCGGCGGCGCCGCGACACAGTCGAGGCGTTGATGCGTCCGAGGCAGGCGCTAGGGCTGGCTGTTATTGCAGCTTTTAAATGTCCTAGCGTCTCTACAACCAGCCAGCCAGCTAGTAAGCCGGGCCCCGGCAGGAGCGGGACAGGCCAGACATTGCAAGGCAGCCTAACCCGCCACGTCACCGTTCACCGGCTTCGCAGCCTTCTTCTTGGAAGGCGTCCTATAGCGAGCGCGGTGCTTTGCGCGCGCCTTGCGCACAGCCAGCGTCTTTGCCAGCCCACCCATGCCCATGCTTCTGCCCGCCTTGCTGGCAGCCGCAGCGCTGTCCGCGACGGCGGTGGCAACCGCGGCGGCGGCGGCGGGGTCGCCCGCCCTGCTCCCGCTCGCGGCGCTGTCGGAGGCGGGCGCAACCCGCGCCTGCACGGACCAGCCGACAGGCGCCGGCGCAGCGGCCGGGCTCGCAGCCGCGCGGCTGGCGCGCCGCACAGGCAGGAAGTCATCCCAGCAGGCTGCTCCTAGCGCGAGCGCGCTCAGCGCGGGGCTCGCGCTTAGGCGCGCACGCGCCGCCCGCTTGACCGCCGCGCCTTGCGCAGGCCCCGGCGCTGCCGGCCCCGCCGGCGCGCCGGCCGGCGCCGCCGCAGGCGCGCCGCGCGCGCCGCGGCCGCTGGCGGGCACGGGCCGCATGCCGGGCAGGAAGGCCGTCGCGCACGCGCCCGACAGCACCGAGGCCTGCGCGAGCATGGCGCTGGCTTGCCGCGCCGCCGCGGACGCGCCGCCGGCCGCGAGCGCCACGTCCTCGGGCCGCCACACACGCGCGCGCGCGCCCGCCTGGCGCGCCGCCACGCGCACGCCCGCCGCGGCCGCCGCCGCCAGCAGCGCGCCGCGGCCGCCGCCGGCGTCGGAGCCGCCGCCGCCGGCCCTCCTGCTCGCGCTGTCGGCCACAGGCGCGGCCGCACGGCCGAACGGCAGCGCCTTGCCCGCCGCCGCCCGCTGCGGCGACGCGGGCGGCCTGGCCGGCGACACGGCCGCCTGCGCGGCCGCCGCGGCGTCGCCGTCCATGCCAGCGTCCTCCCCTGCCGCCGCGCCCGCACGGCGCTCGGCTGGGCTCGGCGGGGCACGCTGCGTGCATGCAGGCGGCGGGCAGGGCGCCGCGCGGCGCCCAGCCATGCGCAACCGGCGCGCCGGGCGGGCGCACCCCGCGGCGAGGCGGGCGCCAGCGGGACGCCGGGCACGGCCTGCGGCAGCGCGGCGGCCAGGCGCTTGACGAGCGCCGCGTCGTGCTCCGCCTGGCGGCGCTGCAGCCAGGGCAGCAGCCGCGTGCGCTTCAGCATGTCCTCCAGGAAGGGGTGCAGCCGCCACCTGCGCGCGCGCCCGCGCTCGCTGCAGCTCCGGCGCCAGGGCCGGCGCTCGCTCATCCAAGGAGCGCATGCAAGCGCTGTCGGTGAATCGCAAGGGGCGAGGGAGACACCCGCAGGCCCCCTACAAGGTCGGCTCGGCGCCCTTGGCATTGCAGGCGCGGCCAGGCAGGGGGTGGATTGAAAAGGGCGCGGGCGCGCACAGGCCCTCCAGCACCTCGGCCAGCGGCACCCAGGCCAGCTCCTGCGTGTCGTCAAAGCCGGGCGGCGCGGCCGCGCGCATGGCCAGGCGGCGCGCGGCCAGGCGCTGGTACTGCGCCGGCAGCTCGTCGCCGCCGGCCAGGCGGTGCGGGTAGCACGCATAGCAGCCGGCCGGGTACCACAGCACCGGCTGCAGCTGCCCGCCCACGTGGTACCCCGACAGCAGCCCTGCCGCGCCGCGCGCTGCGCGTCACTCGGGACAGGGTTAGGTCAGGGTGCGGAGCGGCGCATGGACTTACTGCGGCGCTCGCTCGGCGCCCGCAGCGTTGCCGCCAGGCACGGCAGGCACTGCCAGCGCGGCGGCAGGGCAGGCCCCCCAGGCGGTCCCCGGCGCGGCGCGCACCGCCGGTCTCCTCGGTCATCTCGCGCACGGCGGTCGCCTCGGCGCTCACGTCGGTCAGGTTGCGCTTGCCGCCTGCGCGCGCCGGCACGCTGCGTGGGCGCCCGCGGCATGCCCGGGCGCGCCGCCCGAGCGTGGCGGGCCCTGCTCGCGTGCAAAGCCGCGTTGCGTATGTGCATGCGCACAGCCAGCGCCGGATGCTGGGGCACAGGGTTCGCAGGCCCCGCAGCGCGCGCGGCGCGCGGGGACGGCAGCCGGCGCCGCGCCGCGCCGCGCGCACCCAGGATCGTCCAGCAGTCGTTGTTGTAGTAGCGGTAGCCGCCGCGCGGCGCGCGGCAGGCGCGGCCCAGCAGCAGGCGCAGGCGGCCGTCCGCGGTGAAGCTGTACACCAGCACGCCCGCGGCCTTCCAGTCGCGCCGGTCCGGCGCCAGCAGGTGGCTCGCCATGTACCTGGCCGCCGCGCGCGCGTGCGTCACGAGCCAAGCTGCGCAGCGTGCCGGCCCCGGCTCTGACCGTTACTGCGTACGCCCCATGCGCCGCCTGCATGCGCATCGCCATGCGCGCAGCGGCGGGCGGGCGCCTGGCGGGGGCGGGGAGCGCGGCCGGGCGCACCCGTGCGAGTAGCGCCGCGCGGTCAGCGCCGTGCGGCGCGGCGAGGCGTCGCTGTTCGCGCGCAGCGCGCGCCAGTAGGTGCTGAAGCGCGCGTCCGCCTTGGCGTCCGCCGGCGCGCCGCGCTCGCCCGCGGCCGCCTCCCGCCCGCCGGCGGCCTGGCCGGCCGCCCAGCCAGCCCCCGCCGCCGCGCTGCTCGCGCGCCGGGGCGCGGCCTCCGCCGCGGCGGCGGGCCCGGGCGCGGCTGCGGCAAGCGGCCTCCGCCGCAGCGCCTTCACCGCAGCCTCGCCCGCGTGCAGCGGCGGCGGCGCGCGCTCCTGCCGCTCCTGCGGCCCTCGCGCCGGATCGCGGCGGGCCGGGGCGGGGGGAGACATGAACGCCGCCGGCCCTGCGTCCGCGCCGCCGCGGGCGGCGCCGCCCGCCAGCCCAGCCGCCAGCGCGCCGTCCTCGGGCAGGCCCAGCCGGCGGCCGGCGGTCACGGCCGCGCGCAGCGCTGACCACACGCCCAGGATGTGCCCCGCGCCCTGCCCGCCGCCGCCGCCGGGCGCGGCCACGGGCGCCGCCGCCCCGGCGCCCGGGTCGTCGTCCGCGGTCCAGGCAGCCAGGCTGCGCTCCCAGTCGTATGCTTCGCCCGCCGGCTCGTACCAGTCCTCGGCGCCATCGGCGCGCCGGCCGGGCGCGTCGGCGCCGCCCGCCGCGGGCCGTCGCGCGTCGCGCGCCGCGGCGGCCGGGCGCGTTGTCTCGGCGCTGCCGCCGCCGCGAGCCTCGACGCGCAGCGATGCGGGCTCCACGCTCGCGGCGGCCGCCGCCTGCGGCGCCGCCAGCGCGGCCAGCCAGCCGTCCGCGGCGCTCGCGGGCTGGGCCGTCTGGGCCGCCAGCGCTGCGGCCGCAGCCTCTGTGGCCGCGCCCGCCGCCCCGTCGACTTCACCCTCGGCCTGCACGGCGGGCAGCGCGGCTTTGCCGGCCGCGCCCGCGGCCGCGCCCGCAGCGCCAGCGCCCGCCGACGGCGCGTCGGCCGCCGCGCCCGAGCCGCCCGTCCCTGTCAGCACCTCGATCGCGGCCGCAAACGCGGTCGGTGTGGCGGCGCGGTGCGCGCGCGCCAGGGCGGCGCGCAGCGCGCGCGCGCCGCGCCGGTCCTTGCCGTTGCGGCCGCCGCCCGGGCGGCAGGCCAGGCTGTACCCCGACGCCAGCGCGGCCTCGAAGCCCTTCACGGGGCGCATGTCCTCCGGGACGCCCTCCTGCGCGCGGCGCCCCGCAGCCTGGGCGCACGCGCGCGGCCGCGCCTTCTGCACCCGCTTCTTGATGGGACCTTCACGCCCCATCAAGCAACGCGGGCCACACTCGCTTGGCAATCATGGAGCACAATACAAAGGCCCTCCGGCGCGAGCGCGCCCGCTGTGCACGCACAACAGGGGCGTGGCGGGCCGGCGCGCACCGCCGGCGCCGCCTCCAGCAGCAGCAGCTCCGCCAGGCCGGGGAACATGCCGCCGGGCTCGGGCAGCGCCTCCTGCTGCGGCGCCGCGCCCGCGCCTCCCTCCAGGCCGCCGGCCTCTCCCCCGGGCACATCGTCGCCCTCCGCGCGGCCCTGCGCCGCACAATGAGGGTCGCGGCAGGCCGCAGTGGCCCCCCTCTCCTGCCCGTCACAGCGGCGGGCTCCCGCTCGACAACCTGCCAGACATGCGTGCAGTGCGCTCGGTCTCGGCGTCACGCAGAAACACTCGTCGGGCACCCAGCCCAGCGGGCTCCTGGAGGCGCATGCCGGACCTGGGCTTGCAGCAGGCGGCGCCGCTTGCGGTCGCTGGCCCGCTGGCCGCGCGTTTTGCTGCCGAAGCCCTGGACGTGCACGCGCGGCGCCGGGGCGGCCCCGCCGCCCGGGGCCCTGGCGCGCTGCGCAACGGATGCTATCACAAGACCCCCGGCGGCCGGGCTCGGCGCGCCGCCCGCGCTCCCCCGGCCGGCCGGCTCAAGTTCGCCCTCCTCGCCCGCGCCGGAAGCGCCTTCGCCGGCGGCGCTGCTCGGGCCCGCGGCGGCCGCCGCAGCCCTTGAACCCGCCCCGCCATCGCCGCTCTCACCGTCGCCCACAGCGGCCTCGGCGCCCGTGCCCGACACGAGGCGCTCGCCGTGCGGCAGCGCAGCCGCGGCGTCCGCCTCCGGCGGCGCCCCCGCCGGAGCAGCCCCGGCGTCCGCCTCCGGCGGCGCAGCGCCGGCGCCCACAGGAGGCGCGGCATGCAGCGGGGCCGCCTCGATGTTGGCGGCGGGCAGGGCCGGCGGCGGCGCGGCGGCGGCGTCGGCGGCAGCCGGCGCGTCCAGTGGCGCCGCTCTGTCCTCCTCGGCAGGCGCTAACGCCGCCTCTACCTCCTCGCCATCTGCGGCGGCCGCCGCATCCGCCGCCGCGCCGCCAACGTCGACAACCGCCGCCGCTGCCTCTGCGCCCTCGCCATCTGCGGCGGCCGCTGCCTCCGTCGCCGCGCCGCCAACGTCGACAACCGCCGCCGCCGCCTCTGCGCCCTCGCCATCTGCGGCGGCCGCCGCCTCCGCCACAACGCTGCCAGCGTCGGTGCCTAGTGCAGCCCCCAGCTGCACGACCCCGCGCTCCTCAGCTGGCGCCGCCTCCAGCGCTCCAGGCCCGCCATCCGCGACCTCAGCGCGCATGGCCTCCGCGGCGGGCGGCGCCGCCAGCGACGCAGCGACGGTGTCCGCGGCCCACGCAGCGTCCAGCCGCACGGACGCCACCCCAGCCTCTGTGGCCGGACCGTCCGCAGCCCGTGCCTCCGCCGATAGGGCGGCCCGGTCGTCCGCGGCGGCCGCGGCCGCGAGCTGCGCGGCGGCTGCGGCGGGCGCGGCAGGCGGCGGCGGCGGCGGCGCCCCCCCGGCGAGCGCGCCGAGCGGCGCAGGGCCCAGGCCCGCCGCGGGCGCGGCCTCGCACAGCGCGGCCTCGGCGCCAGCGGCAGGCGCCAGCTCCAGCGGCAGCGCGCCGGCGCCCGCAGGACTTGCCGGCTGGGGCGGGAGCTTGGCCCCCGCGGCCTCCGCAGCCGCGCCCGCCGCCTCAGCGGCCATGCCGCCGGCCTGCACGGCCGCGAGGGTTGCCTGCAAGGCCGCGTCCGCCGCGTCATCGGCCGCATCCGCGGCGTCAGCGGCCGCGCCCGCCGCCTCGGCCTGTGCGCTCCCAGCCTGCACGGCGGCGCACACTGCCTCCACGGCCGCGCCCGCGGCCGCGTCTGCGGCCGCGCCAGCCGCGCCGGCCGCGCCCGCCGCGTCGGCGGCCACGCCCATCGGCGCGGCGGCAGCGCCGCCGGCCTGCACGGCCGCTGCTGCGGAGCCGTCCTCGGCCGCGGTCGGCGCGCCGCTCGCGCGCACGCCGGCCGGCGGCTCGTCGGCCGCGCGCTCCGTGGCCCCGCGCTGCATCGGCGGAGCGCCCTGCGCGGCGATGGCGGTCGCCGCGAGCACCAGCGCGTCGCGCAGCGCGCGCGCGCCGCGCCGGTCCTTGCCCGTGCGCGACACATCCGGCCGGCAGGCGCCGGCGTGTCCCGCCGCCAGCGCCGCCTCGAAGCCCTTGACCGCGTGCATATCCGCAGGCGTGGCCTCCTGCGCGCCGCGCGGCCGGGCTTGAGCGCCGGCGCACGCGCGCCGGGCGTCCCCGCACGCGCTGCCCCATGCCTGCGGAGCGCATACATCAGGCGCGCGCATGGGGCCGCCGGCGGGCGTGACATATGCGCGCTTCCACGCCGCCACGCCCTGCCTCGCCGGGCCCGGGAGCGCTGGCTAGGCCAGGGTAGGGTAGGGCAGCGCACCGGCGGCAGCATCTCCAGCAGCAGCAGCTCCGCCAGGCCGGGCAGCATGCCGCCCGGCTCCAGCTCCGTCGCCGAGCACGCCTGCTGCAGCGCGCCGGGCGCCGGGCCCTCGGCGCAGTCGGGCGCGCGGGGCCCGGTCCCGCCATCGCTGTCGTCGCCACCCGCCTGGCCCAGCCGGCCGCACCGCTCAGCTCAGGCGGCCGCCCACCGTCCTCCGCCCCGGTGGTGGCATGCGCCCGCCGCGCCTGGCACAGCGGGCGGGCCGCGTCCAGGGCTGACAGTGCAAAAGGGCCATGCGCTTACAGAGCATCCACGGGGGCTCCCGCGCATGGCAGGAGCCCACGCAAGAGCCTGCTGCCTAGTGCGGCGGGCGGGCGGCGGGGCGCCAGGCGGGCCCAGGCACCTGCGCGCGCTGCTTGCGCTGCCGCTTGCGTTCGCTGGCGGCCTGCGCGGCGCGCTTGGCGGCCGCGGACGCGCCAAAGCCGCGCGTCGGCGCGCGCGCCTGCGCGGCGGCGCCGCCGAGCAGCGCCTCGGCGGGCGCGTCAGGCGCCCTGGCGGCCGGCCGCGGCGCGCCGCCCGCGTGCGCCGCACCTGCGCGCAGGCGCCCGCGCGCCGTTGGCAGCAGGCGCTCCGGCTGCGCAAGCGGTGAGCGCTCCGGTGGGCACGCTGGCGACTGGCCGCAGCGCGGGCTCGGCAGGCCGAGGGGAGACCCGCTTGCCTGCCTGCTCGGGGGATGCTGGGGTGGCGGTGCGCGCGCCCGAGCGGGCGCGCGTGCCAGGCAGCGCCGGGGCCGCGCCTGCGGGCTCGTCCATGATCAGGTGGTTGACGACGCGCACGTCCTGCCACAGCGTGCCCAGGTCGCCGGCCCACTTGTCCAGGCCGTGCCGCGCGGGGCCGCCCTGGCGCGCGCGCGCGCGCGCCGCAAGCACGCCCATCACGCCCTGCCAGCGGCCGCGGAAGTCGCGCTCGCGCGCGTGCCCGCCGCCGAGCGCGCCCACCAGCCCCTTGGCCATCCGCTCCACCTGCTGCTGCGCCAGCAGCCGCGGCTCGTCCTCCGCGATGCGGCGCAGCGACTCGCGCACGCCCGCGCCCGGCGCAGCCAGCGCGGCGTCCAGCGGCTCGGCCCTGCTGCCCGCCAGGTCGGCGCCGGCCCAGGCCAGCCGGGGGTCGGGCTGCGGGGCGGGCTGCGGCTTGACCGCGGTCCCGGCGGCGGCGGGGACGACGCTGTCGGGCGCCGCCGGCATGGGCTCCGCGTCGCCGGCCTGCTCGCCCGGGTGCACGGCGGCGCCCGGCGCGGCCTCGGGCTCGCCGGCGCGCGCCACGAGCGGACCTCTGCCGTGCCGGCCGCAGCATGCGCCGCTATCGTCCGGCCCAGGGGCTGCGCGGCCGCGGCGCCGGCGCTGCCTCCACAGCGGCGCGGGCACGGCCCACGCTGCGGCGCGGACGCCCCCGGGCTGCTGCGAGCGCAGCGTCTGCGCGGCGCAGGGCGCGCCGCTAGCGCCTGCGCCACGGCCTGCAGCGGGCAGCCGCCACGGGCCGCAGGTGCAGGCCGCCCGTGGGCCGAGCGGCGGGCAGCTGTGCATCGTCTGTTCGCAACAGGCGGCCTGCTGCGAAATGTTCCACGCGCGGCGCTTGCGTGTGCCACACAGAGGGCGCCCAGCCTCCTGGACGTGGAGAGGGCATCTAGCCTAGCATACTTGGCACACACACACCTCTCGGCACCGCAGGTGCGACTCTTGCTAAACTCCAGTGCATGGCGCCAGTGAATGCTTGCCGGTAACCTACGCCCCTGTTCCCCTGTTGATTGCCTTGGAGAAGGGGCCCCCTTCCCCCGGGGACATATGGCCCATGATGTGCTGCAATGCCACTCAGAGCCGAGCCTCCTTTCCCTCAGCCCAGTCCCTTCTAGCAATCACTATGAGAGGCCGTGCTGCGTGGTGAGCCAGAGCACAGACTGTCGAGGGCGGAGGGGTGTCCGCCGTGCAGGCTGCACACCACAACAGAGTCGCTGGCAGCGCCAGACGGGGCAGGCGGTAGGCACGCCACCAAGCAGCACCGCCGTGGCAGCCGCCGCGTGTGCTCACCGCAGCCCGCCGCTGAGCGCTTGAACCGCGCCGCGCGCCGGGCAGATGGCGTCGACGGCGCTCGGGCAGCCGCTCGACGACCCGCCGACCGATGGCATCACCGCGCTGCGCTTCTCCGCCACGAGCGACCTGCTGATGGCCACGTCGTGGGACGGCGTGCGTGCCCTCCGCAGCAGCAACCTGCAGCCGCTACCGCGCGCGCCCGGCCCTGTGCTGGACGCATGCCGTGCTTGCCTGCCTCGCGAGAGGTGCGCCCGGCCGGCTCGCGGCCAGCCGGCGGGCTGTGCACCCGCCGCCGGCGGAGGCCGCGCTCGGGCGCCCCGGCCGGCGCGCCGCCGCACTGTGGCGAGCCCGCTGGCCGGACGCGCGCAGACGGCGCGGCTGTACGACGCGGG
>JAABUV010007091.1_pt1 | contig 11898 bp, 8 predicted proteins | sample 5559971 | NCBI WGS metagenome assembly JAABUV01 (sample SAMN10711881, study PRJNA513362) | rock metagenome | isolation source: Antarctica rocks | place: Antarctica: Victoria Land, Knobhead nord | collected 2015-12-19
AATCATCAGTTGATCATTCTGATATTCTTAGAACTGTGAAAGTCATAAAGCGAAACTACTATTGATCATTCATGCGAAAAACGATAGATCAATATATTCGAAACTGCTATATCTGTCAACGTTCAAAGACATCTAGAGATAAATCAAACGACTTGCTTCAATCTCTATCGATATCTGAACAGCGATGACAAGACATAGCAATGAACTTTATTATCGATTTATCTGATTCGAGCGAATACAACGCTATTCTAACGATCATCTGCAGATTGTCAAAAGAAAGGCATTATATTTCTTGCATCACTGATGATGAAGATATCACTGTCGAAAAGACAGCTGAAATGCTGATTCAATGAGTATATTGAACTCATGATCTATCAAGCTTCATAGTATCTGATCGAGATTTGCAATTCATCTCTATACTATGAAAGTTTCTTTGCAAACGACTGAGCATTTCCCTTCGATTGTTCATCGTCTATCATTCTCAGATCAACGATCAAAGCGAACGAGTCAATCAGAACGTCAAGCGATATCTTTGATTCTTCTGTTTGTATATGCAGAACGACTGATCTAAGTGACTATTCATGATCGAGTTTGTCGACAATAACGCCTTGTTCTTAGTCATCTTCTTGATTCTCTTCTTCATGAACAAGAGCTTTCATTCTCGTATGAGCTTCGACCCTGACATCATCGAGTATGAAAGCACTCGCGAACGCTTGCAGATCGATCGAGTCAAGAATATATCTGAACAAATGAACAAGACATTGATCTTCGCTCGTGAAGCTCTGATCAAAACACAGAAACAAATGATGAATCAAGCTAACAAGCATAGAAAGAAGATCAATTACGAGATCGAATCAAAGATGTTTCTGAACGAAAGAAACATCGTTATCGCGAGATTCTTCAAAAAGCTAGATGACAAGATGCTCGATTCATTCAAGGTCACAGACTCTGTTGACTTCTTCTATAAATTGAAACTATCAGACACTATGCGTATACACGATGTATTTCATTCAGAGCTTCTTCGTTCTGTCGTCGATGATTCTCTGTCTGATCAGAAGAATGAATTCTCGAAGTCAATAATGATAAACAATGAAGATGAATGAAAAATCGACGATATATTGAACTTTTGACGATATCGAAGACGGCTTCAATATCGAGTTAAATGAAAGAACTATGACAACGATCTCAACTGATATAACGCTGACGACGACGAATTTATGAACGCTCAAGAGATGATTGACGACTTTCATATCAAATATTCAACAAAAGCGCACTAAGAAATAACATTCATGCGAACATGAATAGTCAAGGGGGAAGAGTAATGTTACGAGTCTAGCCTTCGTTTATTCTTTCTAGTCTTCGCCTTGATTTCATTCTAATCGAGCCTAGTGAGCATTCAAGCTAGAAATAATGTCATTGAAACCCTGCATCATATGTGTAAGGCGTCAATTCAATCGAGCCTAGCACAGAACTGAGAAACACACATATAAGAATCGAGTTCTTTCCTGTAGATACTTTTCTTTCTTAGCATTTATCTATTAGTTTAATGACACTCATATGACTCGCTCTATGCTGATCTTTAACAAGACAGTAGTTTTATGACTTAAGATTGCAAAGATTTATGCACATGACTGAGATAATTAAAACAGAATTGCTGAAACTAAATTAAGATGATGATGACTAAATTAATAACTTGATTTATTGAATTGCAAAACAGATTCAATGAATTGAAATTATTTAAAATATTAACAATTTATGTTCTAAATTGAATTAATAATCTGACATCATGACAGTAACTTCTCTCTTCAAGACTGAGCTTCTGCAAGATGATAAGAAGAAACAAGATGAAATGAGAAAGAATTAAAGATAAAGATTGAAATGAGATGAAAATTGATGTAAATGCATTTAAATGTAATGAAGCACAGATGAAACTAAAATAAATCTGAGTCACATTTGAGTTAAATTTAAGCAAGATGTTTGAAGAATGAAATGAGACAAGATGCATTTTAACGTGATGATGTACAGCAAAATTGAAACATATTTAAATCACATTTAAGTCAGATTTAAATGAGATGTTTGAGTCAAATCTAAACAAGATTTGAGTCAGATTTAAACAAGAAAGAAATGAAATGCAGTTTAATGTAATGATGCACAGATGAAACTAAAATACATTTGAGTCACATCTGAGTTGAATTTAAACAAAATGTTTGAAATAAATTTAAATAAGATTTGAGTCAGATTTGAGCTGAATTGAAATGATGAAGATTGAATTTAAAGTTCTTGATATTGACATTGAAATATCACACATGACAGTACATGTGATTTTTCAACGACAGAGTTGATGAGATGATATTCATTAAGTGCTTGCTCACAATTATTTAAAAGATGAAAAGATCAAAAAACTTTTAAGTAAAGAAGTGATTTTCTCAATTGATATAATACTTAAGCAGAAATGAGTTATAACATCTATTATGCTTGAAGTTTAATATGCTGTTTACATATCAGAATCTTTCATCATTCTTGATAATAATGAGTTTTTAAAATTTCTGATGTTGATTTGAAAGAAGATCACTTGTGATATGACTTAAAAGAATGATATGAAAGATTGAATGAATCTTCATGAATGCTGAAAGATTTAACTCAATGATCAGAAAATTATTCTTGAAGACACACTTGATCTTGAAAAAATCAATGTTATGATCATTTAACTTGACAGCAAGACGAGCGATGCTGAGATTACAAGCATTCAATCAGACTTCATCTTCAACAAAGTATTTAAAACAAGAATGATGAGAGAGATTGATATTGAATTTATAGATGATTTGAGCTATAAGCATCTCATCACGTAAATGCTCAGTTAGTTTCTTCATCTTCTTGATGAACTCTTTGACATTGATTAACTTGTTTCAAGCTTGAAATATAAGATTCTCAAGCAGAGATTTAAAAAACTTGAAATCTAAACATAAGTTTTGATTCAAATTGATCAAGAAGAATGATGTTAAAGTGATTAATAATGATGTATTATTGATGATGAATTCAACTTCAGAAAGTCACTTAGCTCAGTCATCTTGCATGTAGTTGACGAAGATTCAAAGATAATGCTTCATGACAGCATTGACTTTCTTAATTTGATCATCAATCTCAGAATGATACATTGTTGATAACTTAACATTTATCTTCAACATTTTACACATATGCTTTCAAACATTGAAGATGAATTGTGTGTCTCAATCAGATATGAAGAACTCAAGTAAATCATGATGTTTTCAAACATGAACATAGATGTTGAGATTATGTCTAGAAACTAATCAGAGTGCATGCGTGACTAAAATGTTTGATTTATAAAGATAGTTATAACTAAGACTTTAAGAATACAGAAGAAAGAAGATACAAAAGACAAGAAGAACATGCTCTATATAGTAATTACTCAGATTTGACGCTAGTCTCAAAGAGAACGTGTTGAAACATAAGAAAGATGTTTATTTGAAAAATGTTTGTGACATAAAGAAATGTGTTTATCATAGACATCTGTTAATTACTTGTAACACAAAGAAGTGTGTTTATCTAGAAGATAATAGAAGCTGATTTAAAAGATGTTAGAGAAGAAAAAAGATGCTGAGTTATATCTGAGTCAAATCTGAGTCAGATCTAGATCAGCTCTCGATTAAATCATTGACTAGTTCTAATCAATACGCAGTGAACTTGCTAGCGTTCACTGTGAATTGATTAGAGTTTGATCTTTGACACATTCGTAACATTACTTCTCTCTTTGAAAATTCATGTTCACATGAATAGAACAAATGAAACGCAAAAATTTTCACTGTTTTTCAATTTAGTGTGACTTGTCTGAATAAAGCTTATGAAATTCAACTAGAACTTCTTTTAAGCTCTTGAATTCTTCTTTATCAACATAGTATCATTCATCGTTTTGATCTAGTCTCGTTCATTTGATCTTGTATTGTATTTAATCTTGATAACGTCTAGAGTTCAAAATGTCATCTATTTTTCAATGATCATCATTTTTGATTATCAATGATTTAGAAGATTTCAAATGCTGTTCTGACAACAAGTCTTTGAAATAAGATCGTAATAGCTTCGAGCTGAACATTGAATGCAGCTGCTTCATGCTTATCAATAAACAAAGATAATAGAAGATTTCAACTTTGACAGTGATTTGATAGAATTCTAGCTGTTTGTCTTTCAAATTCTTACATGATCTAGTTGTTTTTATGTTTCTAGAGAATAATCAAACTCAGTCATTTACTTCATAGATGACGTCTCGTTTATGTTTATTGATCTGAGCTTTGATGATCTGCTTCGTCTTTTCTAATTGCTGATGATCAAAGATAAGAAGCTCTTTCATTTAAATGACAATATCATTTGCTTTTTTAGCTTCAAGATGTTCATGAGTTGTTTTGTAGTCAATTGTATTTGAATTGAAACTCATTTACGAGTAAAAACTCTTATTGAAGTAGAATGAAGTCATTAAGATGATCAAGAAGATATTGAAATTCTCGCTGAATTTCATCATGAAAAGTCATTTTGTTCAATCATTCTGCATGTAATTACAGTAGATTCTAAGTTTGTGTTCGACGTCTTGATTGACTCACTCTGATTGATCATTGATCTCAGAATGATAAACTGTTGATAAATTAGTCGTGATTCTTAGTCACTTACAAAGACTTTGTCACATTGTTGATATGAATTGAGAATCTCTGTTTGAAACAATGAAATTGAGTAGATCATGAAGTTGATAGACGTTTCATAGCATGATTCAAACCGTTTCTTCGACTGAAATGCTTTCGTCTTTTCAATGACAGAGAACATAGTGACGTTTCTTGATGAGATGACATATGATTGTGCAAATGATGTTATAATCTTTCGATAGAGATAGCTTAATGATAAAGTTCATAGCTATATCTTTTCAGCGTTTCTGTGAAATTGATAGAGAGTGAAGAAGTTTATTAATGCTATCTCTAAATGCCTTGCTTTGTTGACAAGCATGACAGTTTCGAATGTAACATTTAATCATTACTTGATGATCTGATCAATAGTAGAAACGTTGAACTAAATCAGTAGTTCTTCGATTGTCAAAGTGAAAGATGAAAGACTGATCATGAATTTTCTTTAACAATTTCATATGTAGACTGATTGCGTCAAGTCGAGTCATCGAGGTCGAGTCAAGTTTTCGACTCGTCAAGACTCAATTCGAGTCAGGATTTTGAAATCGAGTATTTGAGTCGAGTCAGAATTTTGGTATCGAGTATTTGAGTCAAGTCACGATGTTGATATTGAGTATTGACTCGAATTCACGATTCGACCCGTCAAGATATGATTTACTACTACTAATATCTATCTGATAATGCAATAGAATAATGCAATTGATTCGGTCGCACCTTCATGATTCATAAGAATACTGACTACTACTGATAGGGATTTCCCCACGAGTATTGGTCAGAACTCACGAGAATACTGACTACTATTGATACGTGTTTTCTCAGCTTAGTAATTACTACGTAGTCAAGCATAAGCTTTAATCAATTGCATTACCCTGTTGCATTATCAATAGTACATTATCAATAGTGCTCGGGAAATTTCTATCAGTAGTAGTCAATATTCTCATGAATCATGAGCTCTGAAGATGTCGATCACTATCTATGAATCATGCTCGGGAAATCTCTATTAGTAGTAGTCAGTATTCTCATGAGTTCTGAAGATGCTGATTCTGCTCGAGAAACTTCTACTAGTAGTAATCAGTATTTCTTCTCATTGAACTCTGAATTTTCGATTGCTTGGCAAGTCGAGTCGAAAACTCGAATTTTGACTCGACTCGAGATCAATATCGAGTCGAGTCACGAGATTGATATCGAGTATTCGAGTCGAGTTATGACATTGATATCGAGTACTCGAGCGAGTCAGAAAGTAGGTATGAAAACTCGACTCGACGATCAGTCTATTCATATGCATATTCTCAGAAATTCACAGTAGATCTTTTCTGAACAGAACATCATCAACGATCTCGCAGTGCTTCAATTCAGTGCTATGTAGCTTAAGCTTGTTTTCGCTTATAGCTTATTTATACTCATTGCAAAGCTCATTCATCTTGTTGACATCTTTTACTCACTGATAGAGATCAACTTCAGATTCAATAGCTAGAATATTTATTCTATCAAATGTCAGAAAAGTCTGATAGTAATCTTCAGTACGCTGAGTTGATTCAAAGACGTCGATCAAAGACATTCTGATTAAAGCATCAACTTTAATGTTCATTTTGTCTGATCAAAAAATGATCTGAAAGTTAAACTTGAATAGAATGTCTAAATAATTGACTTGACGTCGAGTTAACTGTTTGTTTTTCATGAAGATCTTTAAAGTTTGATGATCAATGAATATCTGAATGAGCAGCTCTGTGCATTTTAGCTCGAATCTTCAGTGTTCAAAACATCGAATAATGACTAGTAATTTCTTGTCATAGATGTGATAATTGCATTCAGCGAGAATCATGCTCTTGCTGTAGAATGCTACTGAATGAAGAACATTCTCATCATCGTACTGAAATAATATTTCATCTTTGACGTAGTCAGAGACATTGATTTTCAGAATAGTCTATCATTTTGAATCAAAGTGTTGTAGAACTGAGATTGAGTTGATTTGTTTCTTTAGATTATCAAAAGCTTGAACACAGACTTTGTTTCAAACAAAAGATGTGTTCTTTCTAGTCAGCTGAGTGAATGATTTGACTAGCTTCGAGAAGTTCTTAATGAAACGACGATAGAAGTTAACAAATCTCACGAAGCTCTGAACTTCTTTTAGATTGATCAACGTAGTTCAGTTGACTATGACTTTCACTTTGATAGAATTCATATGAAGATCTTGTTTTGAAACTATGACTTCTAAGAAGACAATTTCTTCTGTTATGAGTCTGCATAAAGCGAATCATATGAGTGTATTCTAACTAGAAGTTCAAAGCTGAAGTAGAAAGAAGATGCAACATGACGTGAGTTTTATTCACGAAGGCACGCTAAGTCACTAGCGTGTCAACAACAGCTTTACTCACAGCTTTATACTAGTCTATGTTAGGTTAATCAGACTAATCAGAAGTAACAGAGATGCATGCTCGTAACATCTTCTACGTTGAATTCGCACTTTCGAATATCTACTTGTAGATCAGCTTCTCATAGATGATTTAATATCATCTTGACATGTTGTCAATGTTCTTATTGAGTTTTGCTGTAAATCAGAATGTTATCTAGATAGACTTGACAGAAGTCATTTAGAAAGTTTCAAAGAACATCATTCATATACTGCTGAAACGAGATAGAATCATTGATAAGTTCAAAAGATAACATCTTTGATTTGTATGCTTCTAAAGCGATGATAAAGATAGTGTAGTTCTCACTATCAGAATGCATTCGCAGTTTGTTGAAAGTCGAAATAATATCTAATTGAGTCAGATGTTTGCAATCAACTATTTTGTTGATCATTTCATCTATGAGCGATAAAGAATAGCGATTTCTTTTGATAATAGCATTAAGCTTTTGATAGTCAACGCAGAATCGTAGATCTTCATTTGCTTTTAAGATGAACAGAACGAGTGAGAAATACAAAGCTTTGCTAGAAGTTATAAATTCTTTGAAAAGATTCTCGTTCAGATATTTCTTTACTTTCTGAAGCTTGTAGAAAGACATTCAATATGCTCGACAGCGAAGTAACGTTACGTCACTAGTAAGCTTTATCTTATGATCATATGAACGATGAGACGATAGCTTGTCTGCTTGAGCTCGATCAAAGATGTCTAGAAAATTCTGATATTTCAATGATAGCTTGACTTTAATATTCTCTAGATTCTGAATCGTTTCATTGATTGAGAAGATGTTTATGACATCTAGTTCGCATTGAGTATTGTAGACGATTTTTCTATCGATGTTCTCGATGAACATAGCAAAAATCTCTGTCTGATTCTTCTTTTTTCGTTTTACTAGTGCTTGAAAAGAGATGACATCTATATTTTGAATCGAGAATGACTTTTTCTGAATGAATGAAACTGAACGCTTGAGCATCTTAAAGATCTTGCTGTGAGCTGCTGAAGAGATCAAAGTTGATCGCGATTAACTTGAGTGCTTTGTATTTGACGAGATCAAAAAAATCGAAATAAAAATATTTAATTGATCAGAGAATATGATAGTATCATGTCTTATGTTCAATAATATTTCATTTTTGTTCATTCAGAGTTTGCTCAATATAGCTTCATGATGCTTGATATCAGCTATCAGCATTGACACAGTCAATTTCTTATGACTTTCGATCGTAAGATTGAGTAGAATCTTATGAGTAATAGTCTTTCTAACTAACTTCTCATTATAGTCTCATATTAACTTCTCTTTTGCTAGCAATATAAATTGTATTTCAAGTTTCTGATATATCTTATCGACTAGCTTGTCATGTATCAGCGTGTAAACGACGAAATCACTATCTATTAAAGAGCGAAGGCTGAAAGAATTGCTTTGAGAGATAAGAGAAGCATTGATCAGAAATGACTTTTCAAAATAGTTTTCTTTCAATAGAACTTCGATTTGACTGCACAAAAATATGATCTCTATTTCTTTGATGATTCTAAAAGAAATAACTAGTTTTTTGAATCAGAATCTGACTCAGAATTCAATGTAAATCGATCAAACTCATCATTTTCTAATGCATTGACTCTTGAAGTTCGATCAGAACACTCTCTAGTAGTATGATTTGATTTGTAACAGATGAAACAGATTTCAGCTTGTAGATTGATGTCTTTGACGTTAGTCAAAATCGCGTCGTGCGATTTTGAATAATCAACGAATGTAATGACTTCGATCTTTCTATAGAAGTTCAATGAATCTCGTTTCTCAGCAAAGATGACTTGCTTTCTGACTTTGTTCAGAGATTTCTTTTCTTTGATGTCACTCATGACTCGATGCTCATTGTTCAAATGAATCAGATAGTTACGAATTTCATTCAAAGATTCTGACTGAATCAATTGATTACTTCAAGCTGCGCGAAAATAATAAACTATCTTGTCTCGTAGATCGATGATCAATTGCTTTTCGTGATATTCTAGATAGAAGAACAGACGTTGAAACATTGAATAGAAGTCGCTGAATTTGCTCTTTTCTTGAGAGAGATTAGCATATTTTCTTCGAAAGTTTGTCTCTTTGTCGAGATCATTGTAAAGCTGAGCAAGTTCATTTAACAGATCATTGACTGTGACATAAAGATTCAATGAATCTTGTTGACGTTAAGTTAAAGTAGCTTTGACTGCGTCTTCTTTGATTCTGAAGTGAACGTAGATCAGAATAGCTTTATTGATATCAAAATGATCGACGTTGATTTCTAGCTTGTCACAAATCTTTTCTTGTCAATCATCTTAAGTAGATTCTTTTTCATCAGTAAACAGAAATGAATTCGAAAGCTTTTGAAATCGCTTGAAGAAATTGAACAGAGTAGAAGAAAAAGAAGTGACTTCTTTAAATGATTGCAGTTGATGTTGCAATTTAGTCACTTGATTTTGAAACGTCTGATTTAATCAATTCAAGCGTTCTTTGACTTTATTCATTTTCTCGAAACAAGTCTTTCATATTTGTTCGCTTGATATCTTGTCAAATAGCTCACAAGCTTTCATGTCTAGATCTCGTTGAGTTCGAAGACTGTTTAAATTTTCTAGAAAAATCTCTGAGTTTTGTTCAACTCAGTGTTGTAGCTGCTTTACATTTTTTATATTTCATGAAGTAGAAGCTTCATGAGATTCATCAAGAGTCTGAGAGTGAGACAAAGAGTATTAATGTTTTCATACGACATTGATTCTAAGATATTTCAATATGCAAAATGATAGCTCAAAATAGATGATTGAATCTGTAATGTCAGAAGAATAAGAGCTTTAATTACTTTTGAAGAGATTGTTCACAGATGATTGAATCATAGTGAAGAATTGATGATCAAGCGAAGAACGATGCTCAATAGTATGTAGTGAGATTGTTTGTTAAAGTGTTTAGTCTTCAAAGAAGAATGTTGCTGATTTGAGAGATTTTTTGATGATTCTCAAGCAATTAAGATCTTAATTTCTTGATTCTATCAATTGATTTGAACTGATGCTACTGACTGAGCGATAAATTCTCTAGCAATCACATGATCATATGTTCTTGTTGATTCTATTGATTTCTTGATGTTGTTCTGTTTTTTTATGTTGTCAATCATCAAATACACAAATTTCTTTATACTCATTTTGTTGTCAGTCGAGTTGATTTAAATGAGTATAGAGATCAGTATCATGTGATTAATGAATTCTTAAAGTAATGTTGAGATCGTGTCTAGAAACTAATCAGAGTGCGTGCATGACTAAAATGTTTGATCTATAAAGATAGTTATAACTAAGACTTTAAGAATACAGAAGAAAGAAGATACAAAAGACAAGAAGAACACGCTTTATATAGTAGTTACTCAGATTCAACGTTAGTCTCAAAGAGAACGTGTTGAAACATAAGAAAGATGTTTATTCAAAAGATGTTTGTGACACAAAGAAATGTGTCACGATTCTAGCCTTGCCAGACTCAGCCTTCTAGGCTTATCAGATCTATTCTCGCTTCGTCATCTTGACTAGTCTCTATTGAGCCTAGCGTCGGCTGAGAAACACACATATGTAGCCAGCTTCTTTCTCGTAGCTACCTTTCTTTCTTAGCATTTATCTTCTAGTTAAATGACATCTCTATCTGACTCGCTCTAGACAGGTCTCTAACATTAGATAAATGCTCATCATCTAGTATTCTGCTATCGATGAATAGATGATATGAAACAATCTATTCAGTAAGGAAATTTGCAAGAAATTCTTCAAATTTGCATCATCATTTTAGATCGCAAGAAATTCTTCGATTCTACACTCATTTTCATCATTCTATTCGCAAGAAATTCTTCGAATAAAGCATTCAATTATTACCTGAAATTCACAAGAAATTCTTTGAATTTTCACTCATCAAAAAACATCAATTCAAAACATCAACTTCACATCTATTCTTACCTCAACAACTTCTATCTTCTCTCATCATGACACGCGACGTCGAGCCAGTTGAGTTTCAAACAACTCGTCTGCTTAGAAGCACTATCAATAGAAGAGTTTCACTTCTATTCATCAATGCTTCAGTTGAAGCTGAGAAAGCTGTCATCTCATGAAACATAAACATCGAAGAACAACTGTTTCATTGAGTCAGCAATCAATTCGACAAAGTCATCAATATGCTGAATGAGCTTTGAAGTCAGCGAAACTTGACTCTACAACTCAATGAACACTGACTTCTTGTACAAGACGATCACAAAAAGAAAGCGAAACAACTAAAAGTCGCTTTTGATAAAAACGATGAGCTAGAGAAAAAGATCAATCAGCTACAAGGCGAGCGATTGAACTTCAGAGCGAAACAACGTCAAGCTGATCGATCTATGTCTCGTCAAGATACTCAGTCAGCTGAACAACGAGTCAATCAGAAAGAAGCTTCGATTCGTTGCTCTGAAGTTGAACGAAGCTCGACTTTCGAAGCTCGCTCTCAACGAGAATCTTCTACTCTATCTGATAACGAAAACGGAAATGATCATCACAAGTTCGTCAAGCTTCCGAATTCACTCATCTTCATCGAAACAGATGACTCTATCTGAGAGACATGAAACATCAAAATAGCTGACAAGCTCGATGTCAACGCGAATCATTACTCTACTGAAAAGATTCGTATTGTCTATGTGATTTTCAGGCTAGAAGGCGATGCTGATCAGCAAATCTATGCAAAGCATCGTGTTGACGCTTTCTCACTCTATCAATCACTATCAGAGCTACTGAAACATCTGAAAGAAATTTACGAAGATCAGAATCTGATTCGAAAGTGTCGT
>JAABUV010007094.1_pt1 | contig 11895 bp, 11 predicted proteins | sample 5559971 | NCBI WGS metagenome assembly JAABUV01 (sample SAMN10711881, study PRJNA513362) | rock metagenome | isolation source: Antarctica rocks | place: Antarctica: Victoria Land, Knobhead nord | collected 2015-12-19
ACTAGATGCTCCGTATAATAAAGAATGGTTTTCGGCCTGCCGAAGATTGAGGCATGAACCTTCAGCAACTGCAAGCCTTCCCCAGAGACCGCGTCCGCGCCCTGTTCGGCCTCGATCCTGCCGCCCTGAGCCAGCTTCTCTCGACCGTCCTGCCTGAGCTGACCGCACGCAGGCTGGCCCAACAGGCGGCCAGGCCCAACCGCAAGCGCAGCCCCGGCGGCGGCAGACGCCGCAAGCTCTACCCGTACCAGGAGGTGCTGCTCACTCTGGTCTACCTGCGCCACAACGTCTCCCACGCCGTCGTCGGCCAGACGTTCGGCGTCAGCGCCGACATCAGCGAGAATAGCTTCCACGACGTGGTGCGGCTCCTGCGCGACCTGTGCCCGGCGCACCGGTGGGAGGCCGAGAAGAAGTGGACCAAGCGCGAGCCGCCCTGGCACCCTGACACGCTCGACGTCCTGCTCGTGGACAGCTTCGAGACGCCGGTCGCCCGGCCCAGCCTGCCCGACGCCCAGAGGCGGCTCTACTCGGGCAAGAAGAAGCGCCATACCTTGAAGACGCAGATCATCACGGACGGGCGCGGCGAGGTCCTTGCCATCGAGCCGGGCCATCCCGGCCCGCTCTCCGACAAGGCTCTGTATGAGCGGAGCGCGGCGGCCGGGCAGTACCCGCAGGCGGCGCGGCGGGCGGACCTGGCCTACCAGGGCGTGCCTGAGATGCTGTTGCCCCACAAAAAGAAGCGGGGCAAGGCAGGCGAGAAGGCCAAGGACCTGACGCCGGAGCAGAAGGCCGAGAACCGGCACCAGGCGTCGCAGCGCGTCTATGTGGAGCACGGCGTCCGCCGCTGCAAGGCGTGGCGCATTCTGCGCGATGAGCTTCGGCTAGGGCGCGGGCTGTTCCCGCTGGTGGCGACGGCGACGGTGGGGCTGGTGCATCTCGCCCGCCTCTGTCCCGGCGCTTAATCCGGCCCCGAGCGCCGCCGACACCATTGATGGCAAGTGCCCTTTCTTATTACACGGAGCATCTACTAATCAAACATGGGGCATTGTTAGATATACAAACCAAAAAAGGAATCACGGCATTGATGGTTGCGTCAATAAAAGGCCATGACAATATTGTGTCTCTTCTGAGTGACAACGGGGCTAATCTTGATATATCCAGTAATTCAGGAAGGACTGCGCTATATGGAGCCGTTCTAGGTGATCACACAAAGTGTGTCGTAGAACTGTTGGAACGCGGTGCCGATGTTAATTGTCAGGAAAACCACCTCGGAGGAACAGCATTAATGGAAGCCGCTTACAAGGGAGATGCCGACCTTGTAGACCTTCTGCTGGAATACGGCGCGGACATAAACATAGTCACACATGACGGTCTTACAGCCAAAATGATTGCACGACAAGAAGGGTATGACGACATCGCCGAATTACTTTCGACAGACGAAGACTGAGTGCGTCTTATGCTAGGGTAACAATTATGCCTATAACCACACTGCCCCTATCCGAATGTAGTATAGAAGTTGAACCTATCAATCCCGCGAACCGACAATATGCCGTAAGGTTTACAGCACCAAACCGCCGGGAACCGGTTCTTACGTGCCGTGTTGACGTAAGCGAGTCTCGCATCGAACGCTTGTACAGCTCAACCTTCGACGCTATAGCAATATCAAGACTGGATAACGAGACGAAGCAACGCATTCTTGATACAATTTTTAACACAGGGACGGAACAGCCAGCGGTCTAACAATGCGCTGCACCGACCGCGCCTGGCCGCCCCGGACTTTAGTCCGGGGTGGAAAGGCGCTTCCACCCGACCCGGATGGCTGACCCGACGCATTGATAGGCCGCTGGTTTCTGTTATACTTCACCTGTTATGGATTCTGAACAAGAAGCAGGGGCGGAAGTGGCAGAGCCGGAGATGCGGGCGCACTACAGTTTCAAGGGCGGTCAGCGGGGGCGGTACGCGCACTTGTTCCCGCAGCAGCCTCATCTTGTGGTGCTGTCGCCCGACATGGCGGCGGTGTTCCCCGACTCAGACTCGGTGAACGAAGCGCTGCGAACATTGGTCGAGGCGGTGCAGGGAGGCGGACCGACGCAGCTTGAACGTGAAGCGGCCTGAGAACGTGAATAAAAAGACTCTCGGAACCGCCTAGATCCCACCCTACTAAAGCCTTAATAATTGGGGGAGCAGGACAAGTCATTCCCGGCTCCCCAGAGTTGGGCGGGGGGTCTCTTCCGCGCCTTCCATAACGCCCTTTTTACAGCATCTGCCGCGCGACGATGCCCGCTAAGACCTCGCCGGCCTGGCGGGCTTCTTCCTGCGTCGTGCCCCGCCCCAGGGTCAGCCGGAGGGCGCTGTTCACGCGGGCGTCGGGCAGGCCCATCGCCGTCAAAACGTGGCTCGGCTCGATGCTGCCCGACGCGCAGGCGGACCCGGACGACGCGGACACGCCGGCCCGGTCCAGGGACAGCAGCAGCGTCTCGGCGTCCAGGCCGGGGAAGGACACGTTGAGGTTGTTCGGCAGGCGCGCGGACGGGTGGCCGTTCAGTACGGCACGGGGGATGCGGCGCTGGAGGTCGGCCCAAAGTCCGTCGCGCAGGGCGCTCAGGCGGGCGGCCTCGGCCTCGCGCTCGGGCAGCATTCGGCGGACGGCCTCGCCGAAGCCGACGATGGCGGCGACGTTCTCCGTGCCCGACCGGCGCTCCCGCTCCTGCCCGCCGCCGTGCAGCAGCGGCGTCATGGGGATGCCCTCGCGGGCGAACAGCGCGCCCGCGCCCTTGGGGCCGTAAATCTTGTGGGCCGAGACGGTCAAGAGATCGACGCCCAGAGCGTCCACGGTGACGGGGAGCTGGCCGAACGTCTGCACGGCGTCGGTGTGCAGCCACGCGCCGCGGGCGTGGACGACGCCGGCGATCTCGCGCAGGGGCTGGACCGTGCCGACCTCGTTGGAGGCGTGGATGACCGAGACGAGGACAGTCCGGTCGGTGAGCGCGTCGGCGACGGCCTGGGGCGAGACGCGGCCCCACTCGTCCACGGGCACGGTCGTGACGCGGAAGCCCAACGTCTGGAGAAACCGGGCCGTTGCGCCCACGGCCTCGTGCTCGATGGCCGTGATGACGAGGTGGTCGCCGCGCCCACGGTTCGCCAGCAGTGTGCCGACCAGGGCGGCGTTGTCGCTCTCGGTCCCGCCGCTGGTGAAGGTGACTTCCGAGAACTGACACCCAAGGGCCTGGGCTAGCGTGTCGCGGGCCGCATCGAGCGCCCGCCGTGCGCGCTGCCCCTCGGCGTGGAGGCTGCTGGGGTTGCCGAAGGCGTCCCCGGCGGCCAGGAACGGCTCCATTGCCGCCCGCGCCTCGGGCCGAAGGGGCGTCGTGGCGGCGTGATCGAGGTAAATCCGCGGGTTCATAGGCAGAATTGTACCAGAAAAGGCCCGTCTCGGTCAGAGACGGGCCTTTTCGCGAGGTGAGTGTCGCAGGGAAAGCTAGGCGCTGGCCGTGCCCAGCACGGTGTCCGAGTCGCGGTCCGAATCGGCACGCATCTCGACCACGGCATCCTGGCCGGTCGGCAGGGCCTCGGCGGCGGCTTCGTCGGCCTCATCCAGGGCCTGGGCCGTGCGCGAGTAGTGGACGGCGGCGATGGCCGTCTCCTCGGCGGTAGTGAACTCGACCTTGGGGTTGTGCGGCAGGTCCGAGACGTGCAGGACGTCGCCGACGTTGAGGTGCGATACGTCCACGTCGAGGTGCGCGGGCAGGTCGGCGGGCTGGGCGTGGACGGTGATCATCTCCAGGGTGTGCTCCAGGATGGCCTCGCCCGTGCCCACCGACGCGGGTTCGCCGACGAGCTGGATGGGCACCTGGGCCGTGACCTTGTCGCCCTTCTTAACCTGGTGGAAGCCGACCGAGACGAAGCCGCGCGTGATCGGGTCGCGCTCCAGGTTGTCAACCAGGACGCTGTGCGGCTGGGCGTCGCCGGTCAGGGTCAGGTCGATGACCGTGTTCAGGCCCGACGCGGCCAGCAGGACGTCGGCCAGCGCCCGCGCGGGGACCTCGACGCTGATCGGGGTCAGGCCCCGGCCATACACGGAGCCGGGGACAAACCCCTGGCGCATGCGCTTCTTGCGCTCGCTCTTGGTCTGCGCGCCGCGCCTGGTGGCGGTGATGTTCATTGATTTCTCCTAGAACTTGGTCTCAGCGATCATTTTGTTTCAGCGGTTGTTCGGTTTCAGCGGTTGTTCGTCTGCGAGGACTGGGCAAGCACCGAGTCGAAAATGCGCGTGTATTGTACCCGGCGGCGGCGCAGTTTGTCGCGGCTGGCGGGCGGTGCCAGCCGGGTCCATCTATCCATAACGTGCTCGTATAGCCCGCGCAGGTCGGAATCGAGGCGCGGATCGGCCCGCCCGCCGTTCATCCCCTGCCGCTGCGGGTCCGTGCTGCCGCCCTCATCGGCGAACCGCTCCAGCCCGTCCGCAGCCCGCGTATAGAGCAGGATCGCCCGCGCCGGGTCCGCCGGGGCTAGGGCATCGGCCACGGCGGCGTCGGCCACGGCGAACTTGGTTTCGACCGTCTCGCCCAGGGCGCGGACGGTGCCCACCGGCGTCAACTCCAAGTCGGAGACACGCTGATAATATCCCAGAGAGCGGGGGGGCGGGGACAGCCGGGCCAGGTCCAGCAGCAAATCCAGCGAGTTCGGGTCGGCGCGCAGCCCGGCCTGATAAGCGGCGAGTGCGTCGGCCTGACGCCCCTGTCGCTGCAACACCTCGCCCAGTCGGCGCGGGCCGGAGGCGTTTGGGGCCAGCGAGACGGCCATTCTCAGCGAAACTTCGGCGCTGGGCAGATCGCCCAGGCGCGCGAAATCCACCCGGTATCCCTGGTCATAGGGGTAACGCGGGCTGAGGGGGTCCCACTGGCGGGCGAAGTCGAAGGCGCGCGCCGCGCCTGCGGGGTCGGCGTCCAGCAGATCTTGCGCCTGGGAGGCATAGCCGGCGGCGACGCCCTGGGTGGCTGCATATACGGCGAACACGGCGGCGACCAGGCCCACAGCGACCAGCGGCAGCCGAACGGGGACGGCCTTCGGGGTGTCCGCGATGGTGTCTGAGGCGATGTCTGAGGGCGGGGAAGCCAGGCCCGCCGCCAGCCCGGCCAGCGTCCAGAACGTCGCCCCCAGAAAGAACACCGACCAATCCGAGTCGATCAAGTTCTGCGTGACGCCCCCCGCCAGAGCCGCCAGCAGGCCGCACTGGAGCAAGCGGCTGTCGGCGGGCAGCCAGTCGAGGCGCTCCGGCGCGGCGACCGGGGCGGGTGAGGGAGCAGCGCGGCGGCGTCCCTGGCGTGGCGGCTTGATCGGCAGAGCCGGCGGGGGGGACGGGGCGGGCGCTTCTTTAGGAGGCCGAACACCCAGCCCGCGCGTGAGTGAGACGCCCAGCAGACCCAGAGTCGCCAGCAGCGCAAGCAACGCCGGGATGCCGCACTCATCGGCCATTTGCAGGTAGCCGCTGTGCGCCAGGCGGGTGAAGCCGGTCAGGGCGTAGCGCGGGTACTGGTCGCTCCAAATGCCGACGCCGGTGCCCAGCACGGGGTTCGCGGCGGCCATCCGCGCCGACCCGCGCCAGGTCCAAACGCGGAACGCCGCGGAGTTGTCGTGGACGTTGTGCAGCCGCGCCAGCACGGGCCGCGCGAAGGCAACGCCGACGAGAAGGCCCAACGCGGCCAGCCCCAGCCCGGCCAGGCGCAGCCAGCGCGCCAGCACGTAGCCCCGCCGGACGGCAAACGAAAGGCCGCTTCCGAAAACCATCAGACCCACCAGCAGCGAGATCAGCCCGAAGCGCGAGGACGTGCCCAGCAGCGTGACCGCCTCGAACAGCAGCACCAGACCCAGGATCAGGCCGCCCGCGCCCCGCACCAGCGGGGGCAACGCTCGGGTGCCCAGCACTTGGAGCAGCACGGCCAGCGTCGTCGGCAGGAGCATGACCAGATAGCCGGCCAGAAAGTCCGGCGTCGAAGTGGCGAAGACGCGCACCTCGGGGTGCCCCGCCCGGACGGAGGGCAGATACTCTTGTACGCCCCGGTCGGCGACAATCGCCGCCCCGGCGATGGCGGCCAGCAGGAGGCCCAGCGCGAGGGTGCGGTGTACGGCCACGCGCCGGGCCAGCGCGAACAGGGCGAAATCCGTCGCCAGCAGCATCCAGCCGTGCAGCATCGGCCCGAAGTACCCCGTGCCGTGTTCGACCACAAGCCGCGCGGGGATGGACAAGAATGCCAGCCCCAGCAGCACCAAAAACGCGGCCTCGGCGCGCGTCGTGCGCGCCGCGAATGTCCGGGCGCCTCGCCACGCGGCGAGCGCGGCCAGGGCGGCACCCCCCAACGCGGCGGCGCACAGCCACGAACCCCAGAGGGTGGAAGAGATGGTCTGCGGCTCTTCCGGCAGTGCGGCGTACAGGGGCGCGAGCAGCAGGAGCAGGCCAATCAGGGCGGCAACCGAGCGGGCGGCGGTGACGACGGAGCGGTTCACGACGGGCCGCCCCCGCGCGTCTCCGACGCGGTCGGTGCCGACGCCGTGGGGTCGTGGGAGATAGCCTGGCTGAGGCGCGCGTCGCGGCGGCCCGCCACGCGGCGCTTGGCGATGCGGGCGGCGGCCCGCAGCCACAGGCCCGACGCGACGGCGGCCCGGCGCAACAGAGAGGAGCGGGGGTGGCGCTTCACGTCGTACTCGTACCAGGAACGGTGGAACTCGACGATCATCTTGTCGGCGTTTTTGTCGGAGGAACGGCCGATGGCGTGGGTGACGACGGCCTGGGGCACATAAATGACCTCCCGGCCTGCGTCCCACGTGCGCTGGCAGAAGTCCACGTCCTCGCAGTACATATAGAACCGTTCATCCAAGGCACCGATCCGGGCGATCAGGTCGCGCCGGATCAGCATGGCGCATCCTGAGACCCAGTCCACGGCAACATCACTGGCGTGGTCGAAGTCGGTCATCAGATAGTCGCGGGCGAACTTGTTGTCGGGGAAAAGGCGTCCCAGATAGGTGTTGCGGAAGAAGCCCGCGCCCAGCGACGGGAAGCGGCGGCAGGAGAATTGCAGCGAGCCATCCGGGTTCAGCACCTTGGGGCCGATGATGCCCGCTTGCGGGTGCGCGTCGGCATAGGCGACCAAGGCGTCTAATGCGCCGGCCTGCACCGAGGCGTCGGAGTTCAGCAGAAACACGTACCGGCTGTCGGCCTCGGCGATGGCCTGGTTGTTGGCGCGTGAGAATCCCCGGTTGTCGGGGTTGACCGTCAAGCGCACCTGCGGGAACTCGGCCCGCACCATCGCCGCCGAGCCGTCCGTGCTTGCGTTGTCCACGACCCACACGCCGGCGTCCAGCCCCGGCGTCGGCGCGGCGTACAGCGAGTGGAGGCAGCGCCGCAGGTCCTCGCGGGCGTTCCAGTTGACGACGATGACGACGATGTCATGCATAAGAGTGTATAGGAGGCCCCCCAGGATTGGGGCGGGGGGCTTCTCAGGCGTTCATCCCGCCCCCCGGAGAAGTCGCCACTCGTTCAGCAGAACGGCGGCGCGGATCAACCCCCGGACGGGCGGGGCCAGGCGCGCGTAGTGCTTGTCATAGAACCGGAGCAGCGAGCGGTGCGACTCGCGCACCATCGGGGCCTTGACCTGGCGCGTGCTGCCGCCGCCGTAGTGGGTGACGACCACGTCCGGGGTGAAATAAATCCGAAAGCCGTGTTCGCGCCGAGCACGCCAGCACCAGTCTACCTCGTTGAAGAAGATCGGGAACTGTGTATCCAGGCTGCCAACTTTCTCGTAGGCCGCGCGCGTCAGCAGCAGGAACGATCCCATCGGCTGGTCCACCTCGGCCACCGAATCGTACCCGAACCAGGTCATGCGGTACGCCCCGAATGTGCGTGACCGGGGCAGCAGCCGGGACAGACCTAAGAACTCCCACAAGATGGGGCCGGGGTCCGGGAAGCCGCGCACCGACCGCTGAGTCTCGCCGTCCGCGCCGATCAGACGGCAGCCCAGCGCGCCCGCCTCGGGATGGGCCTCCATAAACCGCAGGGCCAGCGTCAGGCTCTCGGCGCGGACGACCACGTCCGGGTTCAGCAGCAGCAGATAGTCGCCCGTGGCCCGTTCTAACGCCTGATTGTTGCCCTCGGCATAGCCCCGGTTGTCAGCGTTCGCGATCAAGACGACTTGGGGAAACTCCCTCCCCGCCATCGCCGCCGAACCGTCCGCGCTGGCGTTGTCCACGACCAGGACTTCCAAGTCCGCACTGTCGGGCGGGCATTGATAAAGTGACTCCAGGCACCCGCGCAAAAAGTCCCGCGTGTTCCAGTTGACGATGCAGACCGACAGGCGCATAGGTCGTCTCAGCCGGGCCTCAGCCGAACAACGGCTTTGCTTCAGCCAGATTGCGCGCCAGGGCCGTCGGCGGGCAGGGCGCGAACCAGTCCGCCCCGTTGTTCCCCAGGACGCCCAGAGTCACGGCGCAGCCCGCGCGGATACCTGCCTGGATGTCCATCCAGTGATCGCCGACCATGGCCGACTCCGACACGGGGATGTCCAGCAGGCGCAGGGCCTCCCACAGGTGCTCCGGGTTCGGCTTCGTCACGGGCACGTCGTCGCGCGTCAAAAGCAGGTGGTGCGGGAGGGCGAACCGCGCCAGCAGGCCGGCGGCGACGCGGCGGCAGTTGCGGGTGACGACGCCGACCCGCGTCCCCCGCACGACCAAGCCGGCCAGCAGCGCGTGTGTGCCGGCCAGCAGAATGGGGTGTGCGCAGCCCGCGACTTCCATCTCTTCGAGCCGGCCGAACGCCATCCGCCGGAGGGCCGCGCCGTCGCCGCCGCGCTCGGTGACATCGGCGGCGGCGGCTTCCACCAGGCCGAGTATGTCTTTGCCCTCGGTGACATCGGCGGGCACGTCCGCCGCGCGGGCCATTTGGGTCATCGCCCGCGTCATGGCCGGGAAGTCGATGTGTGTTTCAACCAGCGTCCCGTCCAGGTCGAACAGGACGGCGCGGAGGGCGGGGAAAGCGTCGGCCATGGGGGATTATAACAGGGAAAGGGGGCAGGGGTCAAGGCGCGCGTGAAGCGCCCGGCGTAAAACGCCCGGCACTGAGTCGCAGATCGGAGTCAAACGCGGCGGATCGACTCTTCAGCCCCGGAGGGGCTTTCCCTGTATTCGAGTAGCCCGGCACTTCCAGTGCCGGGCGGCGCTGCTCGGACACGTTAGCCGATCGCGTCCCGCGTCTCCTGCTCGTAAACGCGCGCGCTCTCCGGCCCCAAGGCCTCCTCGCGCGCCAATGCCTCGTCCGGCGTCCGGCCCCTAAGGGCCGCGACGACTGAGGGGGCCGCGACGGGCGCGGCAGGGACGGGCGCACGCCGGACCTGCTCGGCGATGACCGGGTCATTGCCCATGACGTTGGTGATCTGCTCACCCGCCGCGCTGATGTTGACGTCCACGCCCACGGCGTTGTACTTGAGCAGGAGCTGCTTGTATTCGTCGTACCGGGCGGGGTCCACGGTCGCGGCCAGGAGATAATCCCCCTCGGTCAGCCGGTCATGGACGCTGGCGGCGGCGTGTTCGGGCATCCCCATGTCATGCAGGTAGCCGGTCACGCCCCCGACGGCGGCCCCCGCCGCCGCCGTTGCCGCCGTCGCGCCCAGGGCGGCGGCGAGGGCACCGCCGGCCAGGACCAGGCCGACGCCGGGGATGGTCAGGGCGGCGGCGGCGGCCAGCAGGCCCGTGACCAGGCCGACGCCGCTGCCGACTGCGGCCCCTGCGGCGGCGTCCTGGGGCGTCGTGGTCGTCAGCCCCCCCTTGCCGACGGCGGCGACGTTCTCCGACGTATCCACCGACGTTACGGGGGCGATGGTGGGGGCCAGCGCGGCGGGCGGGAGGGTACCGGGCTGGGCCGCGTAGGCCACCTCGGGTTCCCCCAGTCGCACGTCCTGGTCGTCGGTCAGCCGCGTGAAGCCGGCGCGGACGCGGCCCGCCTCGTCCTGCTCGGCGGTCCGCCGGGCGGCGACGCCGATGTTGGCGGCGGGGACGCCGTGGTCTTGCAGCGCGCCGATGGCCCGCTCGGCGTCGGCGACGTCCTGGAACAGCGCGTACATGGTTTGCAGTGCCATGGGGTTAGAAGTCTCCTTATAGGTAAGGGGAATATACCCGTTAAGCAAGCAAGGGCAAACGGGACTCGCCGGGTCAGAACCCACCCGGCGCGCTGAGACGCGCCACCCTCCCGATGCGGGAGGGACAAGCGGGAGGGTCGTCATAGGGTCCCGTTGTCTTGGCGAGATGCCCAAGAACCCGGCAACCCTCCGCCCCCTCCCCAGCTATCCCTCCCGTATCGGGAGGGTGGCGCGTCTCAGCGCGCCGGGTGGGTTCCTACCGGGTGTCTCCTCGCCCTCCCTAACCGCCATGCCGCAGTTGTGCGACCGTCGTGAACACCAAATAGGCGTTCAGCCCGAAGATGACGGCGGCCAGCGCCCAGCCCAGCGACTTGGTGCCCAGCCCGTTGACGAACGGCCCCATCTTGGCGCGGCTGCTGGTGAACTGGACCAGGGGGATGACGGCGAACGAGAGCTGAACCGACAGAACAACCTGGCTCAGGATCAGCAGATAGCCCGTCCCGGACATTCCGTAATGACCGACCACATACAATGTCGGGGCGAGGGCCAGGCCGCGCGAGATCAGCCGGCGCAGCCAGGCGGGAATCTTGAAGTCGGTGAAGCCCTCCAGGACGATCTGCCCGGCCATCGTGCCGGTCAGCGTGGAGTTCTGCCCCGAGGCCAGCAGGGCGACGGCGAACAGCGGCGTGGCGACGCCGACGCCCAGCAGCGGCGTCAGCAGCTTGTACGCGCCCTGGATGTCGCCGACCTCGTGGTGCCCGGTGCGGTAGAAGACCGCAGCCGCCAGAATCAAGATGGCGGCGTTGACGAACAGGGCGAGCATCAGGGCCAGGGTCGAGTCGGTGTAGGCGGCCTTGATCGCGCCCTTCAGCTCGGCCAGGCCGGACCCGACCCGGCGCGTCTGGATGATCGACGAGTGCAGGTACAGGTTGTGCGGCATGACGGTCGCCCCTAAGATGCCCAGGGCGATGTAGAGCATCTTGGGGTCGCGGACGATCTCGGCGTGGGGCACGAAGCCCGCCAGGGCCGCCGCCCAGTTCGGGTGCGAGTAGACCATTTCGAGGGCGAAGATGACCATCATCGAGCCGATCAGCGTGATGACCAGGGCCTCGATATAGCGGAAGCCCTTGCCCTGGAGGGCCAGGACGATCAGCACGTCCAGGCCGGTCAGCGCGCAGCCGACGATCAAGGGGATATGGAACAGCAGGTTCAGCGCGATGCCCGCCCCGATCACCTCGGCGATGTCGCAGGCGATGATGCCGATCTCCGCAGACAGCCACAAGACGCGCGCGACCGGCGGCGCGTAGGCGTCCCGACAGGCCTGAGCCAGATCGCGCCCGGTGACAAGCCCTAATTTCGCGGCCAGGGCCTGCAAATAAATGGCCGTGAAGTTCGCCAGCAGAATCACGGACAGGAGCCGGTAGCTGTACACCGAGCCGCCGGCGATGTCCGTGGCCCAGTTGCCGGGGTCCATGTAGCCGACGGCGATCAGATAGCCCGGCCCGAAAAACGCCAGAAACCGCCGCCAGGAGGAGGCATTTTTGGGCACGGTGATGGAATGAAAGACTTCCGGCAGGCTTGGCCGGTCTACCGACCCGCGCCAGCCGCCGGCCGGTCGCTCTTCCAACTCATCCGCCGCAATCTCAGGGGTACTCATTAGACCTCTTGCATAAGTGTTAATCGTCAAGTTCCTGGTTGTGTAGCGCGGCAATCAAGTTGAAGCGCAGCCCGAACCGCTTGCGCCGGTTGCGGTAGCGCTCCGCCAAGATGC
>JAABUV010007095.1_pt1 | contig 11894 bp, 19 predicted proteins | sample 5559971 | NCBI WGS metagenome assembly JAABUV01 (sample SAMN10711881, study PRJNA513362) | rock metagenome | isolation source: Antarctica rocks | place: Antarctica: Victoria Land, Knobhead nord | collected 2015-12-19
GCGACCTTCTCAGAGTTTGACTTCATGAGGGCGAGCGTGCGCAGAGGGCAGCGGGCCGCTGGCGGGCGGCGCGGTGGCGGCGGCGGCGGCGGCCGCCGCCTGGCCGATCGCGTGGCCGCTGGCGGAGGTGGCGCTGCTGGCCGCCAAGTCCGGCGACGACATCGAGGCGACTGTCCAGCTGAAGGAGCCGATACAGGCGTGTCATGGCTGGGCGCGTTGCAGCTGGGCGCCGCTGCACAGCTCGCTTTTTGCGCGAAGCCGGCCCTGCTGCGGAGGCAGGCGCCTCCTGCGATTAACCTGCCAGATGGGATGGGCAGGCGCACGGCGACTGCGCCGGCATGCCGGGCCCCGTCACGCAGCCGAGCTTGCAGTCACCGCCCCCGCGCCCGGCGTTGCGGTGGGGCGGTGCGCATCTGCAACGTGCCTGGAGGGCGGGCCGGCTGGCGGCCGCGCCGTCCGCGGGCCCCTGGCGTCAGTGATAGCCCTACCGCAGATCTATCCCCGCGCGCGCACAGGGCGGCGAGGGGCCGCTGCGCATCTGGGGCGAGGACGCCATCGTGGCCTTCCCGGGCGCGCAGACGTCCATCATCGACGAGCGCGATGCGTACATGGCGCGCACGATCCGCGCGGCCGCGCAGGGTGATCCCTGCCCCTCATGCAGCGTGTGACCGCTGCACTGGATCAGCCACTGAGCTTCGAGTTAAGTAAGGGTGTGGGCAGAAACGCCTGCCTTGCGCGCAAGGTACCCACAACTGCCTAGGGCAGTCTGCCCACGCTCTCCGCACAAGCATCTGGCGGAGTGTTTTGCCACAGTAGGTAACAGTGCTGATGCGTTCCGGCCTTCCGCAGGCGCGGCCGCGGCGCCGTCATTTGCGGCGGACACGGCGGCCGGGCGGCGTGTGTGGCGGCTGCTGATGCCGGCGGGCGGGCCGGCCGCGGCGTGCCCCACCGGCACCGGCGAGGGCGAGTTCCAGCCGCTGGGCCAGCCCTGCACCGTGGTGCGGCCTCCTGACGAGCGTAGGGTCAGGTACCCTATCATACGCCCTAGGGCGAGGGCGAGTGCCAGCCGCTGGGCCAGCCCTGCACCATGGTGCGGCCTCCTGACCAGCTATGGCCCGGATTTGTTCAAGCAACCCTGCTGAAGCTGTGGAGAGCGCTGTCATTTAGTACCACACGATGTGGCGCAGCAGCAGATCTATGACGGGAGGTGCACGGGTGAGGTATGTCAGTATTGCTGTCAGGCTGCAGTGCTGCAAACCCTGTGGAGAGTCTGAAGGCTGGGCGGGGCTGGCGCGCCAGGTGGCTGTCGTGGGCACGGCGCACGTACGCGGCATCCTGCGCGAGTGGGACGCCGCCGGCGCGGACTGGCGCGCGCGCCTGGACGGCCTGCTGGCGGACGACATCCGCGCAGCCTGACCTTGCTTGCTGCGCAGTCTGTTTGGCGCATGCAGGTGTTTGCGCATGCTTTGGCGCATGCTTTGGCGCTGCTTTGGCGCATGCTTTTGCGCTGCTTTGGCGCATGCTCTGGCGCATGCTCTGGCGCATGCCAGGACCTGCGTGTGCCTGTGGAAGGCCTGCCTTGCACCCCAGCCTGACAGGTGCACAGCCGGAGGAGACGCCGCTTCGGCGGGTGTGGGGCACCCGCAACTGGTGGAGGCGCAGCGTTGCCATGTAACAGCAGCTCATTACAGGTTGAGCAGCTCTGCAATGCGCAAAGGTGCTGGACGACCAACGAAAGCAAAACCAAACATGCAGGACTTGCACGTGAGATGTCTATGCATCAGCAACCCGCACACATTACTTTGCATCTGGCAGCGCTGGCAACTGCACAGCGGCTGCAGGGCCAATGTGTGTGCAACATGGTAAGCACTTCAACTGGGGCCATGCTGAGGCTTGGCAACTGCTGTGCAAACATGCATCCACCACACAACGGCGTCAGCATCATTAGGCAGCCTCGATGCGCGAGTCAGTGTCCGGCTGCGAGGGCGGCTGTGTGGGCGGCTGCATGGTTGCTACATTCGCAACATCTAAGCTCTTCGCAAAGTCCATGCTCGCGTTGAGGCTAGCGGCCACCGCTGACGGCGGCAGCGTGCCTGCGCAGGCAACAGGAAGTGCTGAGGTCAGAAGTGCCAGGTGCCCCTCCAGCACAGGCCATGATACATGTGCAGCTCATATGTTTGCTACAAGTTACCGGCTGTGCGCGACGGATAAGACTTGGAGAAGGCAAGTCAAAACGGCTTGAGTCCTATGACTGAACACAGGCCACACGGTCTGGCACATGCGTGGCCTTGGGCTACCTGTGAAGCAGATGCACAGGGACATACGCCTACACGTTGCTGCAGACAGCACGGCAGCCTCGAAGTGTGAGGGCAAGCGCACCCACAAACCACTGGATGTCGACGTTGGTGAACTTGCCAGCGTTGAAGAAGAGCAGCACGAATGCAGGCTCGTCCTCGGTGTTCCTGCACGTGACGAGGGCAGTTTCAGGCACACTTGCAGGCCTTGCTGTGACCTCGCAGGCACTTTATGAACGCAGCCAGCATCAGGGAGAACCACATGCCCCTGTCCATGCCAATCTTGTGCATTACTACCAAACGCGTGTCCAGCTCACACATTCGCCGATCAAGGTGTTTGTGAGATTGTGAGCGCAGGGCCCGCGCAGCACCTGAGGTAGTGGCCGGCGCCGCGCGGCGCAAAGCCGGCATCCCCGGCATTTATGACGCCCGTGTCTGACCGGCCCGGGGCCATGAACACTCCGGCCTGCGCAGCGTGCTGGTTCATCGACCGCCGTTCTCCCAGCATACTACATCAAGCGGAACAGCACAATGACCTTTCCCGCCTTTGCACCTGTTTGGTGGCAAAGCCTGTGAGCACACCAGCGAGACATGTGCACACGCAACTACAACCGAGCGAGAGAGAGCGCCTCACCTCGACCGTGCCGTTGATGACATATTGCCTGCACCGGTGCGCGCACGGGTGTCAGCTTCGGTGGCGTCTGGCATGGTGGGTACTGCACTGGTTGGCTGCAGAATGCATGAAATGCAGGAAAGCTGGAGGCTGCGGGGCCGGGTCACCACTCGTCAAACTGCACATGCCAGTGCATCTGCCGCATCGACTTGGGCGCGAAGCGCACGAGCGCGCCCGACATCGTCTTCGACACCGGGAACAGGCCCACGTCCGCAAACCTGGGCGGCAACCATGATAGAGGTTGTTTTTGCCTGCTTTACCACCTGCTGTCACCTGGATTGTGGGTGATCAGGATCCGCATCATGAGCCACAAGCTCATCGGTGCATGCTGCGCCACCTTGGCGGTGTTGCTGCAACGCAGCAGCAAGCATGCGAGTAGGCACTTCTTGTGGAATGGAGCAAGCGGCGGCTGCCGCGCGCAGTTGCGCGGTTTGATCGGGGCTGCGCTGCCGGGGTGGCGCACCTGATGTAGCCGCCGTCCGTGTCCACCTGTCGCGCCGCGGAAGCTGCTTCAGAGGCAGTTAGCAGTGGTGCGCCAAGATCTTAAAAGCTATGTCACAGAAGAATTCTGACTTGAGAGAGGATTTTGGGGCGACCCTCTCTTAAGGGCTGCCGAGCGTCAGGCGGCGCACCTCTGGCAGCGACCCGTGCGCGAGCGGGAAGCGGTGCACGGACTTGGACTGCAACAAGCAACACACAGTTAGCCGGCATCGCTGCGTCTCTGTCCAATTTCTAGTCTGTGCACCACCAGGACTAGCCTGTGCTCATTGCCTTACTACAACCACGGTTGTGTACACCAGCAACCAAGCACACCTAAACGCAGACCAGCATGTGCGATTGCACGTGTGATGGCACGCGGCCAACTCTGTCTGCTGAGCCGCATCCCAGCCGCCCACAACTCTTGACAACTCAAATGTTGCATATGTCTTTATGAATGTAGACAATCAAGTGGATGCCATTATATGTGGCTGTTTATATGTCAATCACCTGGCACCACATCACCTGCTACTGCCAGTCTGGCTACACGTGCAGCAAGGCTCTGGCACCATGAAACCAAACACTGACACCCTGTGCATGCTGCCATGGGGCAGGGCAGCGCCGCGCCTGCTGCACAGGTAGGGGCGCCTGCGCCTCCCAGGCATGCCGCCTGCCGCCGGGCACCTCGGGCAGCAGCGGCAGGAAGGACATGTAGTTGCTCTGCACCGTGTCGGCCACCGCGTCGGCGTCCACGCCCAGCGCCTGCACGGAGAGGTGCAGACAGGGCGTGTCAGGGGTGCAGACAGGGCTCGTCACAGGTGCAGACCGGGCGTGTCGGTGGGCTCCGCACGCGTCTGTCACGCTGACATGGCAGCTCCTAAGCAGGCTCCCTGCTGCGTCTTCCAGCCGCTGCCTGTCCAGCCGGCGCCACCGCAGGCATGCAGCACCGACTCCACATGATTGCTCTGCACGGTCTCAGCGCTTGAGGCGGGTACCCTGCACGCCTGCTGACACACAGCAGACATACTTACCAGCAGCAGGGATGGAAAAGGCGGTTGCCAAGGCGTGGCCATATGCGCCACCATGGCGCTGCGACAGATGTGCGCGTGCGCGCTACCCACAACATGGCGTGCCGAATTCAGTTTTAGGGTTGGGACCAGGACGCTTCACCTGGGCAGTGATGCGGGGCGGCACGGTGGCCAGCCAGCTGCTCAGCGAGAACGCGTCGGCGTCCTCCTGGAAGTCTCCGGCATTGTACCTGCGCACCCCCGCCGCTGCCATCAGACACCTGGATCCCTCCCTAGCTACTCCAGGCATGCAGAGGACCTGTGACTGCCTCCCATGCCTGCAAGCAGGGCACCCGGCAGACACTGAACTCCCACACAGAGTCACATGAAGAGCCGGTGCTGGGTCAGACAGCACTGTGACGGCGGCAACGCCACTATGGCAGCAACAGCCAGTATCTTTGGCATACCCGGCGATGTACTCGCAGCCGCCCTCCAGGCCGACCACCGTGTGAGCCTGCCACAGAACTCACTCATTAATCAGGCCGCACCTTGCTTGGCATGGCAGGCATGGGCCGAAGTTATTTCAAGGATTGTTGCACGGCATTTGCGGGAAAACAAGCTGAGCAGCAACGTGCGTAGGTATGTCAAGTGCCTGTCCTCACATGAAGCGCATGGCCTGTGTTCACAGAGGCGCATGGTGTTCACACGAGGCGCATGGCGCTGAACCCACCAGGTTTGACGGGAAGAACCAGACGTCGCCCTCGCCAAAGTCCCAGGTGTCCACCGGGTGCGTCTTGCCCTCGTCCACGACGGTGCCCCTGCACGCATGCAGGCTGCATCAAGCATGCTGGCAGCTTGCATTGCTGCCAATGACGCTGGTGCTCTGCAAAGCCTGTGCAACCAGCTGTGCATTGGTGTCGAGCTGGGTTGCTTGCTACAGGGCATCATGTGACGCGCAGCATGCAGGCTGCTGACGCGTTAGGCAGGCGGCAGAGGTGGGGCGCGCCTGCAGGTGCCCGACAGGACGTACGCCCACCTGCGCTTGACGGCTTTAGCTTCTTCCGCCCGTCTGGCCATGAACTGAAAAGCACACAGCACAACGCAGCTCCAGGAGGGCGCACTCGTCCACCACGTGCCAGTGCGGCTCGCGCAAGCCCCCTGGCTTCAGGCGGAAGTGGGCCGCACTCATGGTCGTCGACGCTGGAAAGTTGAGTATGTTGCTCCACTTGAAGTCCCTGGGTGCCCAGGCTCAAGCTCATCCTCCTAGCACAACACTTTCGTTCAGCCCCAGCCGGGCACAATACGAGCATGACAAGGCTTGGCGAAACGGGTCAAGATGAGGATGCTTCTTGGTCTTGCGCCCAGGAGGTTGGTTCCACACCCGCCGTCATAGCTCTGGAAAGGCACGCGCGACCACTGCTGTACCATGCGTTCCGCCTGCCAAGCGCAGCACAACGGGACATTTACTTTCAAGCCCACTCTCATTCTACTAGCTCTAGCTTAGCTCGCCTGGTCTGCACACATTGCACCTGAGTGACATTTAAAACTCATATGCTACAGGACAAAGTTCTGCAGCAAAGCTGCACCGCCCCAGCGGGCAGTTGAGCAGCAGACAAATAATGCAAGATGGATTGCTATCTCTCAGCACTCTTCCTTGCAGGAGAGCAGGGCTCCACCTGCGTCAGCAATAGGCAGGCAGCAAAGAGGACAGCTACGCGTACAAGCATGCCGCAGGTCTGCATGGTTGATGCGTGTATTGTCATTGCGTTAGCTATTAGTGTGAAATGTGCCTTCAGATGCAGGTAAAGCTCGAACAAGCTCGAGCGCACTGTTCTTGTCCCTCATGAAGTACCAGTCTCGCTAGTGCCGAAACCCTGCACGTGCGCTGGCCTTGGCTAGAAGCTGAGTGTGATGCCGAAGTTAGCCCGCAGTTGCATAAGCCTAGGTGTAATCAAGCATGGGCCAGGAGCTGTTTGTGATGCGCGCAGTCAGTTCGCAGTTGCATAAGTCTGGTGTTATCCAGCTTGAGCAGTCTCTGCTGACCGCGGCTGTCCCGGGCGCATAAGCAGGTATGATAAGCTTGATCGGCGGGCTGTTGGGTGGTGGAGCTGCAAACACAGCATCTCATGCTTTACACATGTTATGTGCATATAGACATCCTTAAAAGTGGTATAAACAGGGTGAAACGAGGTGATAGAGTGCAAGGCAGCGCTTCACATGACAAGCCGCAATCAGCACGCATGCATGCACTGCATGCCGCATCAACACATCAGCCCGCCAGCCCCACGCCCTCAGTTCAGGTCGATGACCACCTTGAGCGCGCCGGTCTCCGATGCGCGCGCGATGACGTCATACGCTTCCTCCATGTCTGACAGCTTGAACAGGTGCGTCACCATCGCCGCGGGGTCCAGCTTGCCGCGCACCGCCTGCGCCGCGCGCCCGGCTCATGAGCCCTCACAGTGGGGCGCAGCGCGGGCACCAGCAGCGTGCCGCAGAAGACAATGATGCAGTTCTTGGCCATGCATGCATGGGTTGTGTTAAGCGCTGGTGCGACAGGGAAAGAGAGCTCAAGTAAGTGAGTACACTGCTTCAGGAGTGCTTTCGCATGTGAGCATGCCAGCTGATCACTACGCTATGACAGCACCCGACGCTCAGGCTTTGGGCTTGCGGGGCATGGCCCCTCGAGCGGCGCCCTGCCTGCCGCCAAGGTGCGCCCTTGTGCTGCGCGGCGCGCCTGCTGCATCAGCATGGGCGCGGTGCTGCAGTCCACGATGCGCGTGGTGATGTCGACGTGCCGGCCCCACAGGGTCTCCAGGTGCAGCCGCGCCGGCGCGCCGTGCACGCCGACGTTGGCGATCCGGCCGCCCGGCGCCAGCAGGTCCTGCCGCCACAGCGCGGCTGTGTGAACGGCACCCCGCGGTACGTGGACGATCCCACCTGACAGTTTCCACAGCGTTCATGGGGGTGCACGCTGGAACCTGCGCAACGACCTTGGGCGCGCATGCGCACCAGCGCGCAGTGCGCACAGGGCGCTGCACCACATGCTGCACGGCCCATGACAAAGGGAGGCTGTCGGTGGCTGCCATGCGGGGAGGTGTACGCGGCGTGCCAAAGCTCGCAGACAGTGTCAAGTGCTGCGTGCGTGACATGTTGGGCTCATCACAGCATGTCGTGTCTCCGCGCGCAAGGCAGCACCCAGCCATGCGCAGCACCGTCTTAATGGTGTGTGAGAACCTACCCTACCTAGCCTCTCCAATGACTGCCATGGGTGCACGGGCGCGCGCGCCTGGCAGAGCTCAAAGGTGGTCGGCAGCCCGACGGCCTCAATGGCCACGTCCACGCCTTTGCGCTTTGTCGCGTGCAGGACCGCCTCGGTGGCGTCGGCGCTGCTGCGGCTGTTGATGCCCAGCGTCGCGCCCATGTCCACGGCTTTCTGCGCGGCAGCGCAGCCGGGGGGCACATACGCATACTAGATGAATGGAGGACACCAGCTGCCTGACTGCGCCTTTTGAGAGTGCAGTGAATTGCTACTGCAGGAGGCCGGCAGCATATGGCGCATTGCGTCTAGCGCTGCGGCGCCGCAGCAGCTGGCGGCCTCTGCCATGGACGCACTTCCCGTCACGCTGGCAGTCACCCAGGAGCGGCAGGAGGCTGCCAGCATTTCTGCCAGCACTGCACACTGCCGAGCAGGGCGCCGCCGCCGGAGCGCGGGGGGGAGGGCAGGCCTGCAGGCGCGCGTCGCTGACGTCCAGCACGAACACGGCCGCGGGCGACAGCAGGCTCGCCGTCTGCAGCGCGGCCAGGCCAATCGGCCCCGCACCCACGATCGCAACGCGGCTGCCGGGCATCACCGCGCCCGACAGCACCCCGCACCTGCGCCCCCAGCCTTTTTTCGCCACCATGTCGGCCGCGGGCGGCGTGCAGCAGCGCTCCGCATGCCCAGCGGCAGCCAACCAGCGCAGCCGAACATGTTATTGCCCGCAGTTGGACATGGATCCTCATCTAGCATAGATCAGAGCTCAGTATCTTGATAACGCCTGTCAGTACGGAGAAAATAAGTCTTGGTGTGAAGGGCATGACTTTAGTATTTTCGTGTTCTTGATATCCAAAAATATTGCAGGGCTGTGGCGCACTCGTAGGCGGTCGGGAAGACGTCGCTGAACATGCAGGCGTCCGCATCGCTCAGGCCGCCCGGCGGCAGCGCGTGCAGGCTGCCGTCGGCGTGCGGCACGCGCACGTACTCCGCCTGCACGCGGCCGCCTCGTGACATCAGCACAGGGTTGGGGTAGGGTTTAAGGTAGGGTGCTGCACACCCTCCGCCTGCGCTTAGCCGCCCCGATGCCACACGCCGTGCGCTGCCGCGCCGGGTGCGGGTGCGCCGCGCGCCCAGGGCCGGGGCGCTGGGGCGGACGGTAGCGAGGAAGTCTGCGCAGCAGACCGAGGGGCATGCCCGCCTCTCCCGGCCACATCGGAGGCGGCCGCCGCGCCTGCGTGCCGTCCACGGTGTTGCCCAGGACCCAGCCGCCCGCCTCGCACAGCGAGGGCAGGCGGCGGATGCGGCACATGGGGCAGCGGCCGCACGCGGTCACCGCGCCGATGAGCACCCGGTCGCCCTCGTGAAAGTGCTCCACCGCCGCGCCCGTCGCCACCACCTGCGTCGCGCCGCACAGCGTGCGCATGCGCATGTCAACTCCAATCCTACCTCCCACATGCAGAGCCCTGAAGTCAGGCGCCGTCCTTGCCGTGTGCACAATCGTACGCGCTGCCCTCGCAAGGAAGCGGCGGGGCGCGACACGCTAGGCAGCGGTTCGCACGCAGCCAAATACGGCTGAGCCGGCACGCCGCCGCCCGCCATGCAGCTGACTGCCACCTCACGCGCAGCCCTGAAACCACAAAGGTGTGCCAAGCTAGCTGCCGGCTGCGCTCCTGAGGAACCCTAGCCCTCACCCCAAGCCCCGGGCCGGGCAGCGCCGGCCGCGCGCCTCGCCGACGCCCTCGTGGCCCAGGATGCGGCCGGGCGCGCAGGTGGGCACGTCGCCCTTGAGCACGTGCAGGTCGGTGCCGCAGATGGTGGTGGTGCTCACGCGCAGCAGCGCGTCTGCGCGCCGGGACAGGGCTGGGATAACCAGGCGCGCGGCTGGCTTCCCAGGCGCAAGAGAGCGCGTGCGCACGTGCACACACATGCTCGACTTCGCCGGCACGCCGGCTCGGCTGGTGCCGTGCATGCACTGCACACGCACTGTCCCCACAGCATCATGCACCTACTGTTCTTTGGTTTGCTCTCTAGAGGCATGCTCTTCGAGGGCAAGTGTGAAAGGAGGATATGGCTGGCTCATGCACCTGCTTGAGGACAGCCAAGGCTCACTGCAGCCAGGCGCTGTGCATGACACAAGACAAGTCAGGATGGACCTCAGGGTTGACGGGCTGAGGCTGACGCGCAGCGAGCATGCAGACAGAGCATGCCAAGACAGCCGTGCATGCGGGACAGCGTGCTTCTGGACGCGCGCCTGTAGGCAGCTGAATTGTAGGCTTGGGCCGCTCCTCCAGCGCGACCTTGTTGGGGCCTGCGCGGGCGCATCGCAGCGCCTGCCGGAGCTGGGGTACGCGCGCCGTTCGGGGTCTATAGGCACTGCAGTATGCCAGGCTGCACAATTGGGTCAGGCCTGCTGCGGCTGCCTGTCCGCGCGAGGTCTGCGGGCAGGTGGCAGCAGCAAGCAGGGACGCTGACCGCATCAAACCTTGACCCCAGCTGGCCGCGGCAAGTCAAGCACCCAGCTGCTGAACACACAAGGCGCCTGGCGTGCATGCCCCAGGCGCTTGCTGCACGAGCCAGGCCCTGCAGGGCTGCGCACCCTTGTACACAAGCGCGTGCATGGCGTCAGAGTCGCGGCCAGACGCAAAAAGGCCGCGATGCGCGCTTACGTCATACACGCGTGGGGCCGCCGCCGCCCGGCAGCCGGCTGGGGCAGCGAGGAGGCAGCGCCTGAGAGCTGACAGCATTCCTCGACTTGTGACAGAGCGGCAGTGCTCTGTTTTCTCTCACTGTCATGCAGTGCTGCCAAGCCATGAGCTTGGCAGCTCATGGGTCTAGGTCAGGGGTGAGGTTCGTGGCTTCGGCTATATTGCCTCTGTTGCACATTCTTGTTTGGTCGCCCAACGCAAGCTGTTACGCGCTTCATGCTTACTGCACCGCTTCACCATGCACCTCGTCTCTGTCGTGCAAGCATGTCACACTGCATCAGCCCTTCTTCCAGTGGGCTGCTTTGGAGAGGCTGCAGCAAGCAGCACTCACTGCCACCACACGCTCACCCGGTCTGCAAGTCCCCATCGATGCACGCTGATTGCACCACCATCGCGCCAGCGCAGCAGCTCAAGCGCATGCGACCCATACGCGAATTGGCTGCAGCCTCTGCTTGGCCACTGCAGGAGGGCGCCGAGCGCTCTCGCGCCTCACCGCCGGCGTCCCCAGGCCAGGGCCAGCTGGTAGCCCACGACCGCCGCTGCGGAAGCGCTGATCGCGCCATACACAAAACCCTGCGCATGACAGCACAGCGCCCTTTCAAGGACTCGGCAGCAGCGGTCATCGCAAAGCTGCTGCGCAGCCAGAGCAGCACAGTAAAGAGACACGTGTTCAATTGCATGGAGCACGCAGGCGCAACAGCCACCTGCAGCACACTCCTCTGCAGCGAGCGCTCGCTGCGCCACATAGTGCCACAAGGCAGAGCAAGGTGCGGTGGGAAACATGCGTGCCTCTGTAAACAGCGTTCGCTCGCACGCCTCGCGCGCGTCAAGCGCGCTCCGCGATGTCGCGGCCACCGCGGCCGCCGGCTTCCCCAGCGCCTTGTGAGCGGCGCCCCGCAGCGCCGCGGCGACAGCGTCCGCGTGAGCACTCAACAGAGCCGGTGCAGCAGCTGAGGAGGCGAGCAGATCCAATGGCCCGTCATAGCGACGGCGCTCGCATGCAGCTTCGGCGGCATCGGCCGCCGGCACCTCTGCGGCGCGCCCGGCTCCGCTACTCTGCTGCCGCGGCTGAAGGTGCTGCGATATGGAGACGTCTGGGGGCGCAGCTGTGCTGCATGCAGGACAAACGCCGCCGTCCGCATCCCTCCCGCTCTCGTCAAAGGCGTCCTTGGCGGCCGCTGCCCCGCCGCCCTGCTGCGCGCCTGCCATGGCGGGCGCGCCAGGGCCGCTCCGCGCGCCGCTGCTCTCTGAGCATCTGCCAGCACTCCTGTTGCCGTCCTCCGCCGTCCCGCCTCCCGCCCCGTCAAGGTGCCGCGGGGGCGCCGCTGTGGGCTTGCTGGGGGCGCCAGCAGTGCGCGCGGCGCTGCCGCGCGGGCGGCCTGCGCCGCCGCCCGCGCCGCCGCCCCCAGCTGCTGCGCCCGCTGCGATGCCGGCCGGGCGGGGCAGGGCCTCGCCCTGCGGGTGCGCCGCCTGGGTGGCTCT
>JAABUV010007100.1_pt1 | contig 11893 bp, 8 predicted proteins | sample 5559971 | NCBI WGS metagenome assembly JAABUV01 (sample SAMN10711881, study PRJNA513362) | rock metagenome | isolation source: Antarctica rocks | place: Antarctica: Victoria Land, Knobhead nord | collected 2015-12-19
CGCGTCAGAGAACGTCCTAGACCGCTCCTTCGTCCCCTGGTCCACAGCCGTCCACTGCTTGCTCGGTACGGACAATTTCAGGACCAGCCCCTTCACGGGTGATCCGGTCGTGTTCGTAAATGTAACCGCGGTGTCCTCCGTCGCACCAGGCGTAAACGTCTGAACGCCCGTTGCCCTCTTCGCCAAAGCCTGCGTCACACTCAGCCGCGGCACGTTGTACCCAGCCGCAACCACGTTCGCCTGCACCAGTTGATCGGTCGCGTCACTCGGATAGGTCCCCGCCGCAGTCACAGCACCCTCATAAAACGTGCCCTGCGAGCTGTTGCTGTTATCTCCGCCGTTGCCGAGCAGGATAGCCCCCTGCTTCCGCATCGGATCATAACTCGAGTTCACCCGCTGGCCATCAAACATCACCGTCAGGGCACCCCGCTGCGCATCACCGCCCAGCGAAGCCCAGCGGTGCGGTGCACCCTTCGCCATCGCCGTTACAAATCGCCAGTGGATGTCCGGGAGATGCGCGCATAGCCTGGATCCGTCCGTATTCCCGCAACCGACCAGGTTGTTCTCCTGGTCCGTCTCAATCCAAGGTCCCGGAGGGTTGCCATGGATCCAACCCGTGGTGTCCCCAAAGTACGCGGTTTCCATCGTGCCGTTGTCATCGTCACGACTGTCGATCTCCGCATTGCCATAATCAAAGCAGCACCCGCCATTGAAATGGTGTCCATTGATCACCCAGTACTGCCCTTCGGCCTGATCGTCGACCGCCGTACCCTTCACGTCATCAATGCGAAGGCCTGTCCCCGGCTCGATGAAAACGCCATACACCTTGTGCCCCATAACGGTCACTGGCGCCATATCCGCGAGCGGCAGATTGTTCAAGCCGCCCATCGCCGGTCCGCTGAAGCCGCCACGTGGCGCCTGCGACAGATCGTTGTGCTTCGGCGACTGGTCGTACACCTTGCTGATCCAGCAATAGGTGTTCGTGCAGAACGCATCCTGCGCTACCGCATCGGCATAGCCACCCGCATCGTGGCTCGGCGGGGCTCCCGGTTGGACGGCCTTGATATCCAGCATCTTGCCGTCAGACTGGCGAAGGAGCTGATACAGCGGCCCGTTGTACGACTGGTAAAGAGCTCTCGTCGTGCTGTGGGCGGCGACGCACGGATCTCCCGCCACCGCATAGATGTCACAGGGCCCCTGCGGGCGCGTCAAAGATCTCTCGTCGCGCTTCTTCCCCGTTTGCCCCAGCGCTGCCGCTACGAAAACGAGCGAGAGTATAGCGAAAAGCTTTGACGTCATTCCTCTGGGTCTCATGGGACTAAAATCCTCATCCGAACGGATTCGCTTCCACCGAAGGAAAGCGGTTACATTGCGGTGTGCACAACCTTAGCAGAGGGCGGGAGTTCGCTGCATGGCTCGGCATCATGCCGCAGCAGTACTCGACCGGAGGCAAGACGAACCTGCTCAGTATGGGCAAGCGCGATAACCTGTACCTGTGCAAGATCCTGATCCATGGCGCACGAGCAGCCGTACTGCGCATCAAGCGGGACAGAGCGCCCATAGGACTTGGCTTGATTGGCTGGATGCCCTAGCTCACAAGAACGTCGTCGTGGTCGCCAGGCCAACAAGTTAGCTCGCACTGCCTGGGCTGTGCTGTCCAGCGGCAACGACTGAAGGCCAAAAATGCCGTGCCGGCCTAAGCGCGGAAAAGCGCCTTCGGCTTGGAGCACTCATGCGCTCCCACTTTCCCGCAACACAACGACGATTACGCTCGCCACCGAAGTCTGCATAGGAGCAGCAAGGACGAAAGGGCTTTGTTGCATTAACAAGTTGAGGCGCAGCGCTCCCTCTGCCTGGCAGATCACGCGGCAACCTGAAAGAGCCGGTTCACGAAGTGGATCTCATTGGGGACGCCTCGTTTGCAGGTGAGGCAGTGCCCTCGCCGAATCATACGCATGATCTCGAAGCCTTTAATCGTGGCAGTCGCTGTCTTCATTGTTTGAAAGCCTCGCGTGGGTCGGATGACCCTCTTGAGCGCACCATGATCTGCTTCGATGATGTTGTTCAGGTACTTCGACGTGCGGTGTCTTGTGTCCCTGGCCAGCCTGACCGTCACGCTTGAGCCACTCGATGGCTTCAGGATACGAGGGAAGCTTGTCTGTTGTGATCGATGTCGGAGGCCAGTTCCGCATCCTTGCCGCAGCTTTGCTCAGGAAACGGTGTGCAGCACGGATGTTTCGGCGTCCCAAAAGCATGAAATCTATCAATCGGCCATGCTTGTCGACTGCACGGAACAGGTACTTCCATCGGCCACCGACTTTAACGTAGGTCTCGTCCACTCTCCAGGACGTTGAGCCATAGCCCTGGTAAGCCCTCACGCGCTTCTCGAGCTCGGGCGCATAGCGATGAACCCAGCGCATGATCGTGGACGGGTCTACTTCCACACCGCGTTCCTGCATCATCTCAGTCAGGTCTCGGTAGGAGATCCCGTACTTGCAGTACCAGCGAACACAGACCGAGATAATCTCGACCGGGAAGCGACGGCACTTAAACATGAACTATGCTAGCGCCCGGAACTCCCCGCTCCCGGTTAATGCAACAGTGCCATCGCGTGAGTCATGAACTCGCGAGCACAGCAGGCTTTGCCGCAGCACATCGTTTAATCATTCGCCGGCAGGGAAGCGCAGTGGGAGCGGTCGCTCGAAGCCGAACAGACCCGGCGCTAGTTAGCGAAGGATCCACTCGCGAAGCTGCCGATTGCAGCATTCACCGCCCCATTGCTCTCCAGCAGCGAGCAATGGGTCTGAGTAGCAACGGAACAGAAAGCCTATATAAGGAGCTAGTTGGTGTTTAGTTCCGGTATTTAATTGATTGGGGCTTAGAGTGAAATTATCCGTGGTTTGCGCCCAGAGTGTGCAGAGTACTTCGTAGGTGTGAGGTCCTTGAGGATTTGAGTCTCCAACGCGGAGCGAAGCTCGTAAGTCAGATTGTAGGCCGCCGGATTCATTGACAACTCAAAACAATGGTACTACCTTTATCCATCGCGTACGCGGGGGTAGCGGAGGTGAGCTTTGGCAAGCGCAAGTTCGTTTGGCAGCAGCTGCAGTTGTCTTCTAGCGAGAAGAACATCACGATGTGCGTGGGTTCACGCGAGAGTTGTCGACGGGGTCCTGCTCCGTTTGATATTGCTTGGGGTCCTTAGCCTGATTGGGGCGGCGCCTCTGCTGGCACAGTACAACAGTGGTATACGCGGGGTTGTCAGTGACAGCGGGGGAGCTGTCGTTCCTGAAGCCACAGTAACATTGAAGAATGTGGCGACAGGCCTTGCTTCACAGGTCAAAACCAGCCAGTCAGGCAGTTTTGACTTTCAGAGGCTCGCCCCTGGGGACTACACGATCGGCGTGCGGGCGACCGGCTTCGCTTCTTACTCCTCGAGGCCTACGCTTCTTACAGAGCAGACGCTGAACCTCCCAGTCACTTTGGCCGTTGGCAGTGACACGCAAACTGTGTCTGTGGATACCGTCGCACCGCTATTGGACAGCGCTGACAGCCGACTGCAAACGACGCTTCCTCAGAATCAGATCGACGCCCTCCCGGTGCAAGGACGATCGGTCATAGGCCTGGCCAACCTTGCCCCCGGAGTGACGGGTACGGGTCTGGCAACGACCAGTGGAATACCGGACAACTTCAACGTCGAGACCACCAACCAGGCCAATGCAAACGGCCGCGGGTTCGATGGGAACCTTTACATCATCGATGGTCTGGACATCACCAGCTCCGTGCGACCGGGTGTTGTAAACACCGCACCGAACTCGGACTCCGTGCAGGAGGTCGCGCTGCAAACGAACACCTATTCGGTGGAGTACGGCCGTGCCACATCGATCCAGACTGCAATCACAACCAAGTCGGGCGGCAACCGGGTGCATGGACTGGCCAGCTACTACTACACCGGCAATCGACTCTGGGCTCGCAATGAGTTCACGCCGGCCCGCGGGTACTCGCCGTTCCACTACAACAACTTTTCCGGAGCGATCGGCGGTCCAATTTATCGGAATCACACCTTCTTCTTTGCCTCGACGCAGTTTCTGCGTTCGCTGAGCACGACCAGCGGCTCCACCACGTTCGAGTCGCCCGAAATGGTCAATTTCCTGAAGCAACGGTTTCCCAACAGTATTGGAACCTCCCTGCTGAGCACCTATCCTGTTCTTCGCGCAACCGTGACTGGTGTTTCCCGCACCGCGCAGCAGGTCTTTGGTGCAAACTGCGGGACAGCGGCAACGTTCAATATCCCCTGTACTCTTCCGGTGATCGATGCGGGAACATATTCGCTTTCGCCATTCCGCAACGGCACCCAGTGGTCCATTCGGGTGGACCAGAACTTCAAGAATGAGCGGATCTACGCAAGCTACTACAACTCGGTGCTGAACACCCTGAACGCTGCGGTGCGATCTGGATTCGATCTTCCCAATCGCCAGACGAGCCGCTCCTTCCAGGTGAGCGAAACGCACACCTTTAGCCCCAGGCTTTTGAATGAGGCGAAGTTCGGTTATCTGCCGATTGAGGGCCTTTCGGGCGAGACCGGGCCCTTCAACATCCCGATCATCAACATCGCGGGGCAAGGCACCAACATCGGCGCTTCCCCAGCGCACCAGGACTTTATTCAGCACAACTACCACTGGCGCGACACGGTGAGCTATGTGCGGGGAAGGCATAGCGTGCGCATGGGCTTTGAAGGCTTCCACGGAGACGAGTTAACCCTGTTCGGACAGCAACAATCGCAACCCGTCTTCGTGTTCAACAACCTGCTGGACCTTGGCCGTGATGCGCCGTTCTCCGAGATCAACATCTATTACAACCCCGTCACGGGCGAGAAGGCGTTCTTCAGCCTTGGCGTTTCGAGCACCACGTATGGCATCTTTGTGCAGGATCAGTGGCAGCCCACGCCCCGACTCACGCTGGACCTGGGTGTGCGTTTCGACTACTTCGGAAATCCGTACCCGTCGTCAGCGTTGAAATCCGTTATCAGCAACTTCCGGCTGGGCTCAGGCGCAACACTCACAGAGCAGGTCGCGAGTGGCGGCCTCAAGCTGACCAGTCAGGTGTACGACTCAACACCGAAGACCTTCAGCCCCCGCGTGGGCGTGTCGTGGGATCCCACGGGAAGTCACAAGTATGTGGTGCGCGGTGGCGTTGGGGTTTACCACGAGTGGTTCACCAATGGAGAGTTGACCGTGCCGCTGCGGGCCAACCCGCCGGCCTACGCCAACCCGACCTTCTTCTCCACACAGGGCATCGCCCCGGTTTTTGCGATTGGCACGAGTGCCGTCTATCCCTTCAACTACCCAATTCCTGCGGTGCCTGCGGGTGTGCCGGACGCCCACGGAGCCTACTCGGGGTTTCCTACCGCGAACATCGGCGGCACTGACCCAAACCTGAAGACGCCGCTCATCGTGAACTTCACAGCTGGCATCGAGCGGCAGGTCGGACAGCACATCACGGTGGGCGCAAATTACGGCGGCTCCATTGCCGACAATCTTCCCGAAGGAGACGTGAACACCATCAATGCGAACAACGACATCAATCGCGTGACTGGAAGTTATATCGCGAACAAAGGCAAGCTGGTGCGCCCGCTCACGAGCTTCGGCGCAATCAACTACACGCGGAATGGCAACCGATCGCATTACAATGCCTTTATCGCCACAATCAACGGGAGGTTTGGCGCGCGCGATACCTTTCAGGCGTCTTACACGCGCTCCTCCGCCGTCGACTACGGAACGCAGTACCCCGACGTGCTTGCGCCACGTTCCCTTTACCAGGGTCCGTCCAACTTCGACATCCCCAGTCATTTTGCGCTTTCCGAAAGCCTGCGGGTCCCCGGGATAAGCGGCAGCAATCGCTACCTGCGTGCGGTGACGAATGGCTGGGTGTTTTCCGGCTCGGTGGTCCTGCAAAGTGGCACACCCTTCACGGTCCTGACGACCGCAACCTTTCAGCCCACGCTGGACGGGAGAGGAAACGCCACAGGCCTGCGTACTGGCAGTGGCGACTATAACGGCGACGGCAAGAACTACGATTTCCCCAACGCCCCCGCGTCGGGCTACAAACAGCCGACGGACCGTCGGTCGTACCTTTCGGGACTGTTCCCAGCCAGCAGTTTTGGGATTCCTGCAGCCGGCAGCGAAGGCGACGAACTGCGTAACCGCTTTCGGGCGCCGGGCTACGCCAATACAGATCTGAGCGTTCTTAAAAGCTTCGCCATCTTCGATCTCCTACACTTCGAGCTGCGAGGCGACGCGTTCAATCTGTTCAATCGACCCAATCTCACAGGCTTCCAGAGCGATTTATCAAATGCCAACTTTGGCAAAGCGACCTCAGCCTTCAACGCGCGATACTTTCAACTTGCGGCGCGCCTCACCTTCTGAACCGTCAACAAAGGACAACCGTATGGACGTGACCCGACGCAGTGTGCTTGGCGGCTTGGCCGCCGGTTCTGCGGAACTGCTATTTACGCAGCGCCTGTGGGCGTCAACTCCGGTGCAGACGGCATCCGGGACGGCAGTGGCCCCGCCTTTGGCTCTGGACCTGATGCTTACGGCGTTTTCTGCCGGCACGCTGCGCATTAGCATCTCGCCCGCGGGCGATGCGCCGCGCCCTCGGGAGCTTGGCTTGATGGACCGCGTCGACGCACCTGCGCTTGCGGGTCCGGGGCGTTCGCGCGCGCAAACAATTCCCTGGGGAAAGTACAGCATCCGGGTGAGCGACAGGCCCCTGCACGTCTCCGTCTACGAAGGCAATAACCTGCGCCAGGAGCTCGGCTTCATGACGGATGGCGCCGATGTTCGCTTCAAGGTCGATGGCCCGGTATTCGGCATGGGAGAAGGCGTGCATCCCTTTGACCGGCGCGGCACCCGCGACGAGATGATCAATGGGCAGCATCAGCCGGACCTGCAGACCTTTGGCTCGCGTGTACCGATCCCCTGGATCGTCAGCCCGGCGGGTTGGGGCATCTTCATCGGTCAGCCGCAGGGCTCCATGATTTTCACGCAGACTGAGGGATTGTTCCGGGCTGCGGAAGCCACGTCGACGCGTAATGTGTACCTTCTGCTGGGCGACACTCCGGCTGAGGTGATGCAGGAGTATGCCGACTTATCGGGACACCCACATCTGCCGCCACTGTGGTCGTTTGGGTATCAGCAGTCCCACCGGACACTGGAGGACAAGGATGAGATCCTCGCGATCGCGAAGACTTTCCGCGAAAAGAAGCTGCCATGCGACGCCGTGATCTATCTTGGCACCGGCTTTTGCCCCTCCGGCTGGAACACCGGGCATGGTTCCTTCACGTTCAACGCGAAGGTTTTTCCCGATCCGCCGGCCGTTCTTCGGCAGCTCCACAACGACGACCTTAAAGTGATCGTGCACATCGTTCCGCCCGGGGACTTTCACGGCACAGTCGACGATCAGGCAACGGAAGCTAAAACGCCTGGCGATGCGGTTCCGTACTGGGCCGAGCATGTGCCACTCATGAAGGCCGGCGTGGATGGCTGGTGGCCCGATGAAGGCGACCGGCTCTCGGTCTACGCGCGGCTGGATCGTAACCGCATGTACTGGGAAGGTTCACGCAAGACGGACCCCGCACGGCGGCCGTTCGCACTGCACCGCAACGGCTACGCCGGCCTGCAGCGCTACGGCTGGTTGTGGTCCGGGGACACGTTCTCCACCTGGAATGCGCTCAAGGCACAGATCATGGTGGGCATCAACGTCGGCCTGTCGGGGATTCCCTATTGGGGCACTGACACCGGCGGTTTCACACCCACTGTCGAGTACACACCCGAGCTCTTTGTGCGCTGGTTCCAGTTCAGCGCGTTCTGCCCGTCGTTCCGCTCACACGGCCGAGCTTGGAAACTTCATCTGCCCTGGGGCTGGAACCGTGGTGAGCCTGGCCCGAAAGAGGTCGAGGGTACATGGGTAGCAACTTGGCCCGTGGATGCAGACCTGCACCGCGCCGATATTGAAGATATCTGCCGTAAGTTCCTCAACCTCCGTTACCAGCTCTTGCCCTACACCTACGCGATGGCCGCCGCGACACACGATGCGGGGCTGCCGATGATTCGTGCCTTGTGGCTAGCGTACTCGGAGGACCAGCGCACCTATCTGATCGACGACAGCTATCTCTGGGGTGACAGTATTCTGGTCGCACCGATCTTCACCAAGGGCTCCACCGAACGCAGCGTGTACCTGCCGCAGGGTACGTGGTGGGATTATTGGACGGGAGAACGGCTCGAAGGCGGACGTGATGTTACTGCCAAGGCGGCGCTCGATTCCATGCCGCTCTATGTCAAGGCTGGCGCGATCGTGCCTATGGGACAGGTGAAGCAGTTCACCACGGAAAAGGCCACCGAACCCACGACCCTGAGGATCTATCCGGGCGCCGACGGCCACTTCCGCTGGTACGACGACGACGGCACGAGTTTCGAGTACGAGCGGGGCAGGTACATGCTCGTGAACTGCGAGTGGAATGACAGCAGCCGCACGCTCCAACTCACGCGTGACGCGCGTGGCTCGCTCGGCAACGGGCGCCCCGTGCGCGTCGTATTGGGGAGCGACTCGAAAGCTAAGACCGTCGAGCTAAATGGGGCCGTCACGCGTGTTCAGTTGTAGGAACTTCTTCAGTGCGGCAAACGCGCAGGCACCAGGACCAGACGGCACACAAAATCCCCAATGAAAAGGGCTTCAGCATACCGCCCGGCACCACCACTCCGTTCTACCTGAACGGCATTCAAATCGCGGGCCAGAATGGGTTTCCGCGAGGCGGCGTGCAGAACGACTGGAAGTCCGCTCAGCCGATCTGGCGCACACCGTTTCAGCGCAGACGCTGTCTCGTGCCCACGGACGGCTTCTATGAATGGGTGCGACCTGAAGTCGTCCCGATGATTGTCCGGCGTGGTCACACGACCGGACCTGCCGTCTCATCGGCAGTACCCTAGGAGGTCGGGCGGGCTGGTAACGGCCCGTTGAGAAGCCCTCCGACAATGTACCCGCAGCCGCAAGGCTGCTGAGCGAGCCCCGAGGCAAGCTCAGGTCTGCCAGCACCGAGGCGGACAGGGCCTAGGGTTTGTGGCATGGCCAGCATATGCGAACTTTCGTATGCATCGACAAGAAAGGTGAAGCCAAAGGTGCTGTCAGGCTTCTGGTGCAGTGGGTACGGAAGCTCCATTCTCTTCCGTCATGGGCAATCAAACGCTGCCGGTGCTGTAGAAAGGGCCTAAACCACAGTGTCATCGGAACGGAACAGGGTAAGCCCGTATCGTCCCCGCGAGGGTAGGAAGGCCGCAAGGCCCGACAATGGCGATGCGGGTAAAGGAGGAGAGAGGAAGCGAATGCCGCCTTGTAATGAAGCGGATACGGACCTTGTGTCCGGCGCGAAAGCGAGCCCACTTCTCTCTGGTCTTCCATCACGAGAGAGCATGATCAACCGGCATGAGGACGCAAAGCAGATGACGATGGAGCAATCCTTCGGTGCAGCGTCCAACACCTCCGTTCCCTGGCGCGAGATCGACTGGCGCTCGGTCAACGGAAGTGTTCGCCGGCTCCAGGTGCGTATCGTGAAGGCAGTGGAAGCGGGTAGATGGGGCAAGGTGAAAGCCTTGCAGCGTCTGCTTACAGGCTCGCGGAGCGGCAAGCTGTTAGCCGTCCGGCGGGTGACAGAGAATGCGGGTAGAAAGACCTCTGGTGTGGACGGCGTTAGCTGGGACACGCCAGAGAAGAAGATGGCTGCGGCAGATGAACTGAAGCGGAGAGGCTATCGGCCTCTTCCGTTGCGGCGTATCTATATCCCGAAGGCGAACGGCAAGCTGCGTCCGCTCGGCATCCCCACGATGAAGGACCGGGCCATGCAGGCGTTGTATCTGCTTGCGCTCGATCCTGTGGCGGAGACCACGGCGGACGGAGCTTCCTACGGGTTCCGTCAACGGCGTTCCTGTGCAGATGCGATCGAAAGCTGCTTCAGGACTCTCGTTCGCAGTTCCGGCTGGGTACTCGAAGGCGATATCCGAGGCTGCTTCGACGATATCAGTCACGAGTGGCTGATGGCTCATGTCCCCATGGACCGGGCCATCCTGCACAAGTGGCTCAAGTCGGGGTACATGGAGAAGGGCTCCTTCTTCAAAACAGAAGAAGGAACGCCGCAGGGCGGCATTATCTCGCCCGTGCTGGCGAACCTTGCGCTGGACGGTCTGGAGCGGCGCTTGCGGGAGAAATACCCGTTGCGCGGCCCAGGGTCGTGGCAGGGTATCCTTGCTCGGGTTCATCTGGTCCGCTATGCGGACGACTTCATCATCACAGGCAGGTCGAAAGAACTGCTGGAAGATGAGGTCAAGCCTCTGGTTGAGAGCTTCCTGCGCGATCGTGGGCTGGAGCTCTCTGCGGAGAAGACCGTCGTCACGCATGTGGATCATGGCTTCGACTTCCTCGGTCAGAACTTCCGCCGCTACAACGGCAAGTTGCTGATCAAGCCTTCGAAGAAGAACATCCACACGTTCCTCGAGAAGGTCCGGGCGGTCGTAAAGAAGGCGCAGGCTTATCCGACATGGCAGCTGATCGCAAACCTCAATCGCATGTTGCGCGGCTGGGCGATGTATCACCGTCATGTGGTCAGCAAGCGCATCTTCAGTCAGGTTGACTTCGCCATCTTCAAATCGCTGTGGCAATGGGCTCTGAGGCGGCATCCTCGCAAAGGCAAGCGCTGGGTCATGCGGAAGTACTTCGCACGACCCGGCAGCCGAGCGTGGTGCTTCTTCGGAGAGAAGAAGCATGACAACGGAGCTCGGGAGATCGTGTGGCTGTATCACGCAACCTCTCTCCCGATCCGCCGTCACGTCAAGATCAGGCGAGACGCGAATCCATATCATCCCGCATGGGAGATGTACTTCGAGGCTCGTGAAAGCAGGCACATGACCCAGACACTCGCAGGTCGTGGAACTCTGCTCTATCTCTGGCGAACGCAGGGTGGCAAGTGCATCCGCTGCGGCGAACCCATCACGAGGGAGACGGGCTGGCACAGTCATCACGTCATCCCCAAGGTGCTGGGCGGACCGGACGGCGCAACAAACCGTCAGCTTCTTCACCCGGAATGCCATCGGCAACTGCACAGCCAACTCTGCCGCTACCGCCCCCGCGTCTCTGACGAGGCGTTCGGAAGGCTTGAGCCGTGTGAGTTGGAAACTCTCACGCACGGTTCTTAGAGGGGTGGTCGGCGGCAACGCCGACTGCCTACTCGACCCCAAAGAGGGCAAGCCACCGAAGCAGCCCTACGCCTTCGAACTTTGCAGCGGCGGACCGTTCGCGTTCGCTGGTCTGTGGGACGCGTGGAAAGACAGCAGCGGCCATTGGCTCCAATCGTTTGCCATCGTCACGACGGAGGCGAACGAACTCATGAGCAAGATCCATCCCCGCATGCCGGTTATTCTCCACGCGCGGGACTACGACCGCTGGTTGGACAGGGAAGAGACGGAGCGGCTACCGCTCGATCTGCTCCGCCCGTATGAGTCTGAGGAAATGGAAGTCTATGAGGCAAATCCGAAGGTAGGAAACATTCGGAACAACGGTCCCGAGATGATGCGAGCTGCGGCGAAGGCAGCCGAGGACGGTGAGCTGCCCCTCTGAAGCTGAACGGTTAGCAATCTAAATGGCTAGACAGCTAAACGGCTGTTTACGCGGAAGCCCACCTTGAGGTGCAGAAGTCGGTAGGGACCAAGACTTCCGAGAATGCGACTTGAACGAAGCCGCTGTGCGGCGGACGCATGCGCGTGCGCTGGGCTGGCGGCGGTGATTTTGATCTAGCGTTTGTCGCAGAGAAGGAGGATTCTCTGTGACCCATTTACGCCAGATCATGCTT
>JAABUV010007102.1_pt1 | contig 11889 bp, 15 predicted proteins | sample 5559971 | NCBI WGS metagenome assembly JAABUV01 (sample SAMN10711881, study PRJNA513362) | rock metagenome | isolation source: Antarctica rocks | place: Antarctica: Victoria Land, Knobhead nord | collected 2015-12-19
CCCGGCCGCGCGGCCAGCCAGGCGACCGCGCGGTCCAGGCGCGCGGCCGCCGCCGCCACGCCCGGCACGCCCGCCAGCCGCGGCAGCGGCCCCGGCGCGGCGCGCAGCGCGGCCGCCAGCGGCCGCAGCGTCACCGCGGCGCTGCCGCGCGGCGCGGCGGCCGCCTCGCCGGCCTCCAGGTCGAAGTAGCCCTGCCCGGGCCCCAGCCCCGCCTCGCGCGCGCCGCCGTCCTCGTCCTTCTTGTGCGAGGCGGCCGCGGGGCCCAGGCGCGGCGCGGCCGCCAGCTCCTCCGCCTCGGCCGCGCGGCGGCGCGCGTCCGCGGCCTCGCGCTGCAGCGCCTGCGGCGCGGCCGCGCGCGCGCGCGCGCGCGATCGGCCGGGCGCCCGGCGGGACGCCGACTTGCCAGGCAGTCATGCAGGCGGAGGGTAAATCCTAAGGGGCAGGAGGCGACATGACAGCAGCTGGGCGCAGCTGGGCATTGCACCTCAGCGCCCAGGCATGTCAGACCCCGCTTCGGACGGAACTCCCCACGAACCCAAGCGCCGCGCGCACGCAGCACTTGATAGACAGGAACCCGCAGCCGGCGCACCTCCGCCTCGGCGCGCAGCGCGCCCAGCTGCGCCTCCTGCACGGCCAGCTGCGCGGCCATCTCGCGCAGCCGCGCGCCCGCCGCGTCCCCCGGCCGCGCGCCGCCGCCGCCGCCGCCGCCCGGCCGCCCCGGAGAGGCCGCCAGGCGCGCGGCCTCGGCCTCCGCCGCCGCGGCGCGGCCCTGCCGCGCGAGCGCGTTAACGCGCCGCAGCACTGTCCGGCCTTGCAAATGTGTCTGCCGCCCTGGTCCGTCGTACATGCAGGCTGGCAGCAAGCAGTGCATAAACTTACCTCCTGCCCTGACCAGGCCTAGCTCCCGGGCGCGGTCGGCGACGCTGGCGCAGCGCGCGACCGCTACGGGCGCAGAGCCTCGGCGCGCGCCTGCAGCTCGGCGTAAGCGGCCTGCGCCGCCTCGTACTGGCGCTGCAGCTCGCCGTACGCGGCCTGCCACTGCGCCAGCGCCTCGCCCGCCTCGCCCGCCGCGGCCTGCGCTGCCGCCAGGTCCGCAGCCTGCGCGCGCGGCAGCACGTCACAGAGATTCGCCACATAACACAAACCAGTGAAGCCCCACAAAAAAAATGGGCTACCCCCCAGACGTGCATCAATGAGTGTGCACAGGCCAGCGGGCGCTCGAGCGCCCAACGAGGGGGACAAGCACATTTGCAGGCATTCACGCTCGCGATGCCTCCCTTGGCATGAACTTGCATATGCACCCACCCAATGCAGCGGATTAGGGCTAAGATGCATGGCCAGCATTTGGTGAGCAGAGCAGCCACGCGCGTGCGCGCCGGCGCCGCCGGTCATGGCCAGCGCATTAGCGCTTTGCCTGCGCAGACATGCACGGCAGGGCGGCGTGCCTGCGCGCCGGCCCCGCCGGCTGCCTCTGCGGCCGCCGCGGCGCGCGCCTCGGCAGCCGCCGCCGCGCGCTTGGCCGCGCCGGCTTCGGCCGCGGCCGCTGCGCGCTGCGCGGTCGCCGCCTCCAGCTGCGCGGCCAGCTCCGCGTTCTCGCTGCGCAGGCGCTCGGCATCCGCCGCTTGCCGCCCGCCGGCCTCTCGCTGCTCCTCCTCCCTGCCGCGCGCCCAAGCGGGCGGTGCCGCGTTCGCTCTGGTCTCACCGAGTGCGGTCTGTCCGAGTGCGGGCCCGAGCGCCCGCTGCGGCCGGCGGGCCGCCGGCAGTGCGCCGCTCCTCCCCTGCCACGTCCTCGGGCTTTGAGTACCAGGGGCGCGTTGCCAACTCAGGACAGCACTCCCAAGCGGCATGTTGCAGCATGCATGCAGCCAGCACGCTCACTGCGCATGACACTCAGGCAGGCGCATCATGCTGTTGCGCAAAGGCGCCCGGCCGCCCGCGCGCACCGGCGCCACTGCTCCTGCTGCGCCTCCGCGCGCGCGCGCGCCAGGTCCTCCCGCGCCGCCTCGGCCGCCTCCTGGGCAGCGGCCGCCGCGCGCTCGGCCGCCGCCCGCCGCTGCGCCTCCGCGGACGCCTCCGCTGCGGCATCCTGCGCAGTCCCCCGCAGACTGGCCACCTGAGCCCTGCCGTATGCCCGTTGCAACAGGCTGTGCAGAGGATGGACATTAGCAAGGCTGAGCACCCCTGCGGGAGCCTTGCAAGCAGCCCAAACAAGCAATGAATCCCTCACAATGAAGCCATCACCGGAGCGGCAGGGGGCGGCGCGGCAGCCTGCGCGGCCGCAAGCGTGACGCCGCTGGCGGTCGCACACATGGGCAGGGCGGCGCTGGGCGTTGGGGCGCACCCGCGCGGCAGCCTGCGCAGCCTCGAGCGCAGCGCCGCCTGCGGCCGCGGCGGCCGCGGCGGCCTCGGCGGCGGCGCGCCCGGCGAGCGCGGCCTCCAGCTGCGGCAGCAGCTCCTCCAGCTCGGCCAGGTAGCCGTCGCGCTCCTGGCACGCGACCGAGGCTTTTGCAGTGTACTTGCTTACTTATTGGCGTGTCTGTGTGCAGCAGCCTGTGGCCTCGACATCGCGCTCGGGCTCGCGCGCGCGCGCGGCCGCGGCGATGCCTCGCGCGCAACGCGGCCTCGCTCCGGGCCGCCGAAGTTTTGCTGCCACTTGCAGCTCCTCATACCTCAGGCCAGACTGCCAACACCCACCTGCTGCCTTGACCCAGGCCAGCCTTTATTTCAGACCCTCAAACCGCACAGGCGCAAAGGGACGCACAAAGACCGAGGGCTGCACACGTCGCCCCCACCCCGCCCGGCGCGCACCTCGCGCGCGGCCGTCGTTGCCGCGGCCTGCTCCTGCAAGCTGGCCTCCAGCGCCCGCGCGTCGGCGCCGCGACTTCCATCGCTTAGGCGCTCCTCCAGCGCCTGATTCGCCGCCTGCGGCCCGCACGAAGCGCCACTGAGCCTGCCTGCACCATGAGACGCCACAGGGGCTGCCGCTGTGCCTGTGTGCGTGCCTGGTCCAGGCCTGGGCTTGTTGCCACGGGCGGCCGCAGCTCGCCTGTGGCAGATGTGAAGCTCCCGCTGCAAAAACACCTGTCAGTGGTGCCTGCATGGCGCTGGCCGCTGGCCAGGGAGTCATGCTGCCCGGCAGGTGCGTGCCTGCAGCCGGCTGTGGCCAAGCCCCTTGGACAGCTGCACCGCAATCGCCTAGCCTCCCTCAGTACGCATGCCAGTTCGAGAAGAGGGGCAGCGGCGGCGCTGTGCCGCGCGAGGCAGGCGGCAGCACCTGTAGCCGCCGCGCACCTCTCCCAGCGCGGGAGACGAGGCAGGACGCGGCTGGGGTTACCCTGCCCTACCCCAGCACTGATACCAGCCGCCAAGCACCTGCAGCGCCTCCTCCCGTCGCCGCGCGTCGTCCAGCTCGGCCGCCAGTGCCTCGCTCGCGCGCAGCGCCTCCTCGGCCGTGCCGGCCGCGTCCGCGGCCTCCGCGCCGCGCGCCTCCGCGCGCCGCTCGGCCGCGGCCGCCGCCGCGCGCGAGGCCGCCAGCGCCGCGTCGGCCGCCGCCGCGCCCTCCGCGGCCGCCTGCGCGGCGCGGGTGCTGTGACACAGCGCGCTGGGGCGCGCAGGCTGTCGACTGGCTCTCATAAAGAAAGCTGACAGCGTTGAAGCCTACATGCATACAAAACCAACCCCGAGAACTTGCAGACCGTCCTCTGTCCGCGCCTTGCGCCCCTGCGGTCTACGCGTGGCCACTGACGCCCACATACACCATTCCTGCAGACGTGGGGGGGCCGCGCACGAGTGCCCTCGCCTTCGCTGCACCAGTCATTGCAGGTTGCTTACTTCTGACCCGGACGCGTTCCAGGTGGGTCAGGACACGGAGCAAGGCGCTGGACGAGTCCCGCGGCGCGCCTCTGTTGCAACTCGCTTCACACTGGAGGGTAGGGTTGAGTTGAGACAGGGCAGGGCCCACCCACCTGCAGCTCAGCGACCCGGCGCCGCAGCCGGTCGGCCGTGTCCTCCGCGGCGTCCAGCGCGGCGCGCGTGCGCTGTGCTTCCGCGGCGGCCGCCGCGACAGAGGAGCGCAGCTTGGCTGCCTCGTCGCGCTCGCGCGCCTCGCGCGCGGCGGCCGCCTGCCCCGCGTCCTCCCGCTGCGCGCCGCGACGCGAGCATGCAGTGGCTAATGTTGCCCCCGGCTTGAGTCTGACTTGTTTAACAAGGTTTCTGACAGGGGGAACACTGCAGGTACTGGGCTTCAGAGCACTTTGAGTCATGCACGCAGATTTTGAGACGTGCGCTCACAGCTGCTCAATTGAGCATTATGTGCCAGCAGAGAGGGTCTTCAGCAAGTCTTGCAGGCACGGGCAGCACAGTGCGAGCCGTGGCGCGCCTGCCGATTGATCTCCTGGAAGGCCGCATTGAGGCGCTGCTCGCGTTCGGCGGCCCCGGCGAGCTGCTGCCGCGCGGCGGCGGCGTCCGCGGCCGCGCCCGCGGCGGCCTCGCGCGCGGCAGCCGCCTCGGATTCTGCCCTGTCCGCGCGCTCCTGCGTACCCATCCCGCACCCGGTGAGCCAGTCTGGTGTGAAACCCTGACCTCGCTGAGACCCTGAGGCCCAGCACCTGCAGCTCGCGCAGCTGCGCGGCGCCCGCGCCCGCGGCGCCGGCAGCGGCCGCGGCGGCCGCCTCCGCGGCGTCCGCGCGGCTGCGCTGCGCCGCCGCGTCGCCCTCTGCCGCCTCCGCGGCCGCCTCGGCTGCGGCGATGCGCTGCCGCAGCGCGTCCGCCTCGGGCGCCAGCGCCGCCAGCGCCGCCTGAGCGTCCGGGGCAGGGCAGGGCGGCGGTGAGAACGTGAGACCGTACGCGCAGGCGTGACTGTGTCCGCCCCACAGCTCAGAGCAACAGCACGCGGGCAGTGGGAGCGCCTGCACAGGTGGGGAGAGGTATATGCTTGGGGCGAGGCTTACGCCAAGCTTGGCAAGCGAGGTTACCGCGTGTGGAAGCGCCCCCCGCCATCCTTCGCGCCACACCAGCCACGCCGCACCCACCATGCCAGAGAGCCAGCAGCAAAGCGACCCCGACAGGCTGAGCGCTGCGCGCCTCCGCGTCCTCGGCGCGCTTGCGCTGCTGCGCCTCCGCCGCGCTCGCGGCGTCGAGCTGCTCGGCGGACGCGTACGCCTGCCGCGCGGGGCACGCTCGGGTCGCGCTCTCAGGACAGCCGCGCAGGCCACGCTCTCAGGACAGGCAGCACGCATGCATCGACTTGAAGCAGGTTGAGCTTATCATGTCTGAGCGCTGACAGCAGCGGCGGGCCGCTGGCCAGGGCAGGCAGACGGGGGGCGCCGCTGCTCGACGAGCAAAGCGCGGCATGCAGGCGCGGGCCTCATGCACTGTTCAGCCCGAGCTCGTCTGTTGGGCACGTCGCGCGGCTCAGGCTCCTGGCCAGCCAGGTGCGCCCATGCAAGCAAGCAGCGCAGGGCGCGGCCCGGGAGCGCCCGCCGGCACGCCTGCTGCTTCAGGCATAGGCTTAGGGCGCGCCTGCTGCTTCATGTATAGACTTAGAGCGCGCCTGCTGCTTCATGTTCAGGGTTAGGGCGCGCCTGCTGCTTCAGGTCGCCGACCTGGCCGTACAGCAGCTCCTGCGCCTCCTCCAGCTCGCGCACCGCCGCGTCGCGCGCCGCCGCGGCCTCCGCGGCCTGCCGCGCGGCAGGCGCGCTCTCGCTCGCCCTGCGCTGCTCATCGCGGCGCCGTGCCCTCCAGCAGGCCGCACCGCCTGCTGTCTATAGGCCTGGTGCATTCGTCAACAGTGCGACCGCATCCGCCAACTGGCGCAGCCTGTCCGGGACCTTTCCGATAAATGCACAGGGCCCGTCCGCGCCCGACCACAACAGCACATGGCAGCGTGCAGCATATGACGGAGTCCTGCCCTGCTGGCCCCTGTCTGCGCCTAACCACAAGTGCACATGACACACTAACGCGTTTGAAACACTAAACCACACAGCCCTGCAGAGCTGCGCGCGCACCGCGGCCTCCAGCTCCGCCATGCGCTGCGCCTGCTGCTCGCTGCTCGCCGCAATGCCCTCGCGCGCCGCCGCGGCGTCCGCCTGCGCCGCGGCCACCTGCGCGCGCAGGTCCTGCTGCGCCGCGGCCGCCGCCGCGTCGGCGGCCGCCGCCTCCTCCTGCGCCGCCGCGCCTCCGTCTGTGAGAGGCTGCGGCGCGCCGGCTGCCCGCACAGCCCCGCAGCAGCTTTTGACCAGCAAGCAAGCAGTGAAAGGCGAGGCTATTCATGTACAGCTCACCATGTGTCAAAAGTCCGCCGCCACAAGGACCGTGCAGCGCAGTGCGGCAGCGCCCGCGGAGCCGTGCTGCGCGCGCAGCGCGCAGGCGGCGCGCAGGCGGGCGGGCGCGCACCTGCGCGGCGTGCGCCTGCGCGCGCGCGGCCTGCAGCTCCTGCCCGAGCGCGTCCACCTGCTCGGCCAGGCGCGCCTGCGCCCCCGCCAGCGCGTGCAGCTGCGCCTCGCGCTCGCCCGCGCTCGCCTGCGCGCCGCTCACTGCCTGTCCCGGGAGCCTCGATCGCGGCGCGCTTGGGTGTGGCCTGCCCGGAGGTCTCAGGCTGGCATGCCTGTGCTCCGCATGTGCTTAGCATGAGCATCCCCTGCAAGCCTCCTGCTCTTCGTCGGATGGCGCAAAGCGGAGCCTGCTGGCGCGCGCCTCTAGGCGCTGCTGCTCGGCGCGCGCGGTCGCCAGCGCGCTGTCGCGCTCGCGCAGCGCGGCGCGCAGGCCGGCCGCCTCCGCCGCCGCGTCCGCTGCCTCGGCCGCCCGGGCGTCTGTGTCCGCCGCCGCCGCCTCCGCTGCGGCCGCCCGCTCGCCCAGCGCCCGCGCCTCCGCCTGTGGGTCGCGCACGGAGCTGTGACAATCACGGGGCCAGCTAGGGCGACATGGGAGTCATTCAGGGCTTAAGAAGCACCTGCATGCCTGAGCGTGGGGGTGACTCCAATGATCATTTGAGCATCACTGGGGTAGGCGGGGGTGCCATGGCTCAAGAGCGGGACAGCATGCACTGTGCTCCAGGCAGCCGGGCGCGGCAGAGGGGGCGGCTCGGCGGGCGGCCGCACCGCCGCCTGCTCGGCCTCGGCGCGCGCGGCGTCGCGCTGCGCGCCCGCGGCCAGCGCCACCGCCTCCAGCTGCGTGTTGGCGTCCTCCAGCTCCGCGTTGAGCGCCTCCAGCTCGGCCAGCTGCGGGCGCGGCGCGCGCCGGCTGTCAGCGCTGCCCAGGCGCTGCGAGCCCTGCTCACGCGCCTTGCAGGCACATCCTGCTGTGGCTGCTGCAGGCCCGCTCGGTCCTGGCGCCTTCACTGCCTCCCAAGATCCCTACCCTACCCTGTGAATACACATCCACAGAACGAGGAGCGTCCTTCGAAGGGAAGCCTGGAGAGCTTAAGAGCTGCCCTCTAGGCTCGGCCCGCATGTCAAGCGCGCGCAGCCCTGCCCATGCTCGCACTCGCGGCTGAGGCTCCTTGGCCCTATGCCATGTCTATGGGTGGCAGGCGCAGGCGCGCAGGCACCACGCGCGCCCCACAGCGCAGACGGCGGCTTCGGCGAGCGGGCGCGCCTGCTCGCGCGCGGCTGCGAGCTCGCCCGCGGCGCCCGCCTCGGCGCTCAGCCGCTCGACCGCGGCCTGCAGCGCGGCGATGCGTTCCCCGGCCGCCTCGGCGCGCGCGTCCGCGCCCGCCTGCACCGCCGCCAGTTCGCGCGACAGCCGCATAGCCTGCGCGCCGCAGCCCGCATGGGCGCCGCGGCGCCGCGGCCAGTGCCAGGCGCTCGCTAGCGCTTTGCCCGAACAGCGAGCGCTTGTGCAGCATCACGCGAGGCGGTCAAAAGCCGGCCGAGCAGGTCTGCGGGCACAGAGGCAGCAGCCGACCATGCATGGCCACTTGCACGCCTGCCACGTGCCTGTCACGGAGTGCCTCGGTGTCGCCTCGACCTGCCTCCCCTTTCTGTCCCAAATTGCTGAACAAGCAGAGTTTGTTGCAGTAGCATTTGCTTTCTAGGGCCTGGCCAGCTGTCTTGCCTGTGCAGACTTGCCCCTCACGCGCAAGACCCCGCGGCGACGCGCGCCTGGTCCTGCAGGCGGTCGGCCTCGCTCGCCGCAGCGTCGCGCGCAGCCGCCAGCGCTGCGGCGCCGCGCGCCTCTGCCCGCGCCGCCGCACCGGCGGCGCGCTCGTCCGCATCGCGCGCGGCGGCCTCGGCGGCGGCCGCGCGCTCATCCGCGTCACGCGCGGCAGCCTCGGCGGCGGCCGCGCGCGCGCCCGCCTGCGCCGCCGCGGCCGCGGCGCGCTCGTCGGCGCCGCGCGCGGTCGCCTCAGCGGCGGCCGCGCGCGCCTCCGCGTCCGCGGCGCGCTGCTCGGCATCCCTGGCGCGCAAGTTCGCCGCCGCTGCCTCCGCCTCGGCGGCAGCGCGCTGGTGATCGGGCGCACGCAGTGCACCGCCCTGGGCTGTCGGCTCCCCTCCCGCTCGCGCACCCGCTGCCTCAGAGTCTGCCAGACGGGCAGCCGTGCTGTCAGGCTCCTCATATGCACCAGTGAATAGGCCCGTGACAGCGGGCGCGGCCGCAAGTGGCTGGGTGTGCAGCGAGCCATTGCTGGCGGGCTGCGAGCGCTCGCTGTGGCGCCCGCCGGCCGCGCTGGGAGCGGGATCCGCTGGGGCCGCGTGCGCTGGGGCGAGCCCCCGGGCAGTGCCTGCGGCCGCCGCGCTCGGCCGTGCCGGCACCTCTGCCTGACTGGTGGCTGGCTCAGGCTGCGCCGCGGCGGCGCGCTGCTGCGGGGGGGCCTCTGGCTGGGGCGCGGCATGCGCGGGCAGCGCGTGGGCGCTCAGCGGCTGATCGGCGCCCCGCGCTGCGGTCGCCGCGGGCGTGGGCTGCTTTGCGGGCTGCGGCGGCGGCCCCTTGGCCGGCGTGGTCTCCGGCGTGGCCTGCGGCGTGTCCTGCGGCGTCGCGCGCGGCGTGGGCCGCTTGGCCTTGGCCGCAGCGGCCTTCTTGCGCTTGAACTCCTCGAGCTGCACGCGCGCGGGCTCACGTGAGCACGGCCCAGCGCGCCTGCAGGGCGCATGGGCTCGCGATTGTGCGAGTGTGCACCGCGTTTGCCGGCAAATTGCCGCGATCGCACCTTGCGCTTGCCGGCCTCGGCCGCCGCTGTCCTGGCGTCCATCGCGCTGCTGCACCCGCGCGCTGCGAGCAGATATATGCTTCAGTGCGCGAGCGCGGGGCGGGCGGCCGCACAGCCGTGTCTGGCACCCCAGTGCGCCCTGGATGGGGCACAAAGGAGCCGTGCAGTTGCCCTCTCACCTCGGCACTCGACAGCTGCACTCGAGGGGTCATGTTGCCGCAGAACCTAGCACCCTACTTGATGGAGCGAGAGGTTACAGCGGGGAGATGGCTCAGCCGCGACGATGGTGAACGGTACTTCACGCCTCTACCGAGACGCCCGTACTTTGTAAAGACACCGTTTGAGATATGACAGGCGCCGACCCCTGGGCGCGGGTGACGCACCAGATGTTTTGCCCCTAGCAGACTGCACCGTGCTCATGCCTGTGTACTAGGCTTGCCCAAACACAGGCGGACTTACACGGCAGCCTGCCCCTGCAGGTACACGACATAGATGGGCAGGATCACTACAGGAGCCTGGGCGTCCCACTGCGAGCCAAGACTGCCGAGATCAAGAAGGTGGCTGTCCATTGAGTCACAGCAGTGGGTATGGTGGACCTGTAGCCACGCTTCGAGCAGAAGACAGAGCCGCCTGCAGGCGTACCGGGAGCTTGCTCGGCTGCACCACCCGGACAAGGGCGGCGACGCAGCCACCTTTGCGCGGATACTGGCCGCCTTCCAGGTGCTGTCCGACGAGCGCCAGCGGGCGGTGTACGATGTGTGGGCCAGGGAGCTGGAGTTCCGCTACGTGGACGGGGTGGCCGGCAGAGTGCGCTCTGGTTGCACCTCCTCCTGCCTTCTGCCCGTAGCGTTACATGCTCTGTTGTGCACACAACAGATTTGCCGCGTGCCTGTCCAACGGCAGTGCGCAGCCAGTGCACGAGCAGTAACACCGCCAATGAGGGCTGGAGCAGAGAGCTTTGTGGGGCAAAGCTCGCTCACAGGCCCCCGACCTGCTGCCTGCGCCTGCGCCGGGGAGCGCTGCGGGGCGCGTGCCCCAGACAGCTCTGTATGGGCGCAGGCGGAGGGCGGCGAGGGCATGCTGCTGGACGAGCTGCGCGCCTCCGGCGTGCACTGCGACCCGCTCACGCAGCTGGTGGTCACGTGCGAGGTCTGCCGGCGGCCCAGCAACAAGGAGTGCTGGACGTGCGGGATGCGGATCTGCGATTTCTGCACCCTGAAGCGCCACTGGAAGGCGCCGCCCTGCGCCGCGCCGGACCGCGCCGCCCTCTGTGTGCCAGGCTCTCCGTTGCGAGGCCGCGCAGGGTCTGCAGCAGCGCCAACCGAGCTCAAACAGCACAGCATGTTCCAGAGTTGTCGTGCTGCAAGCGCACATGCATTCTGCGTGCCTCAGCAGAGCGGCTACAGGCGCAGGCGCGCTCGTACGACACTGTCACTATTCAGTTCCTCACGCCCTGGAGCGGCCGCGCGCAGGGCGGCTTCCCGCTGCACTGGCCGCTGATCAATTCCGACCACATGCGCACGCGCCTGGCGCAGCGCGAGCTGGAGGCGAAGCGCCTCGAGGACGCGCGCAGGTGGCGCTCCGGCCCCTTGCTGCAGCGACAGCTGGACACGTGCTGATCGTCCGCGCTCAGTCAGGACGTGACGACGATTCTAGCGCTCTGCCCCGGCGTGCCCTCCCAGTGCCTCGCTTGCACTCTGACACCGCCGCGGCCCGCCGCCCAGGCTGGAGCAGGAGGACCCAAACCACCGCACGCTGTCGGAGCTGGCTGCCATCCGGCAGTTCAAGGCAGACGCGCATGCGATGCTGGCCCGGCCCGACCGGCTGGTGGGCGCCCGGACGCGACGCGTGCTTGTCGAGACGTGAGGCACCGGCCATCCGGCGCATGCATCAAATGCCCCCTGGGGTACCATTTACAGGCTTGACAATCATTGTCGGTGCCTGTGGAAGTGCAGTACGCCAGCGCGCCACTGGGTGGGCAAGTGTTCTTCCAGACAGGCACTTGCACTTCCACTCCCAGCGCGCGCGCGGCGCCCTGCGGCGCCCGCCCGCCACGACGCCGAGCCGGCTGACGGCGGTGCAGGAGGCGTACGATCTGGCGCTCGCGCGTTTCTACATGTGGGCACAGACGGACGCGGCCGTGTTCCTGGCCATCCACAGCCCCACAGGTGCGCCGCAGGCGGGCCGGCGGGCCGCCCCGGCACGCCTCCAGGCGGCGGCCCGGGAGCGCCGTGCGCTGACGGCGCCTGTTGGCTCTGCCCGACAGGGTATGCGGACCGGCAGCTGGTGCTGGAGGCCGGCGCCGGCGCGCTCAAGCTGCAGGCGGAGGGCTCGCCGCCCGTGGTGGACCGCGCGCTCGCGTACGGCGTCGACACGGCGCACCCGGTTGCGACCTTCAGGCGCGCGCGCGCGCGGCCGGCTGCCCGGCATGCGCAGCCCGCTCTGCACCTGCACCGTGCCTGGGCAGCACCCGCATGCGCAGCCGCAGGCAGGCAGCGACGGCGTGGAGCACATGTGAGAAGGCAGCGCCAGCCAGCTTTGGCTCCGCTGGCTGCCGCCCAGGAGCCCGCGCGGCTTTGTCTATAGGGGCTATCCAAACCCATATGCCGACCCGATCTGTACCCATACCCTATCCAGGCGCCCCGCGCGGCGCAGGACGCAGGACAACCGGCTGCTGGTGCTGGAGCTGGCCAAGGCGGAGCGCGGCGAGCACTGGCGCCGCCTGTTCCGCGGCGACCCCGACG
>JAABUV010007103.1_pt1 | contig 11887 bp, 10 predicted proteins | sample 5559971 | NCBI WGS metagenome assembly JAABUV01 (sample SAMN10711881, study PRJNA513362) | rock metagenome | isolation source: Antarctica rocks | place: Antarctica: Victoria Land, Knobhead nord | collected 2015-12-19
GCAGACGCGGGGCCAACAGTCCTGGGACGAGCACGCCGAGCTCATTCGCGCGATCGCCGCGGGTGATGGGAACCAGGCGCGTGAGGTCATGCGCAAGCACACGGAGCGCACCAGGACGTTGTCGCACTCCGCTTCCTCGACTGACTAGTCGTCCCCGAGACCCCGCCGGCTAGCAGCCGTCGCTGATGACATCGTCGCCGACCCGCCGGCGGGCAGGTCGTCCGGCGTTTCGGACAGCAGGTGCGCGTGCTTGCTGCCTGGCTGATGGTAGGTCAGGACCACGGCCGCACCCACAAAGGCAATGATCCCGCCGATGATGTACGCCGTACTGAACCCGAGGCTCTTGATCAGGCTGGCGCCTAGTCCGATGCCGATGAGGGCCGAGGCCAGCTTGGCGCTGTAGACCAAGCCGTAGTTCGTGGCGTTGTTGTTCTCGCCGAAGTAGTCGGGCGTGAGCGCGGCGTACATCGGGAAGAACGCACCGCCACCGACGCCGGCGAACACGGCCGAGACCAAGAACCAGACCTGGCTGTGTGCGTTGCCGGACAGCAGCAAACCGAACTGTGACAACCCCTCGACGACCATCACATAAAACAGTGCCTGCTTGCGCCCGACCAGGTCGGAGAACCAGCCCACCGCGGCTCGGCCGAGGCCGTTGACCACGGACAGGACGCCACCCGAGGTGGCGACGATGAGGACGCCGAACCCCGCCGACTTGGCGAACGGGATCTGGTAGGCGCTACCGAAGAGCGACACGGTGCCGATGATGACAAGCCCCAGCCAGAGCAGGGGTAGCTGCCCGGTCTTGATCGCCGCCATCGGCCCGAACTGCCCGGTCGCCGGCGGGTTCTTGGCCAGCCGCCGCCCGGCCTTAGACTTGTTGTCTGCCTTCCAGGCCATGGGGTCGATCTCGGCCGGCCACCAGTTCTTGGGGGGATCCTTGAAGAAGAAGGCGCAGACCAGGAGAACGACGAACATGTACAGCGCGATCAGGTCGAGGACGAGCGAAAAAGTCGATTTGGTGAAAAGGTAGCTGAACACGAAGATGAACGGCACAGCGCCGTAGGCGAAGCCACCGTTCACAAAACCGGTGCGTGCCCCTTTCTTTTCGGGGAACCACTTTCCGACTATGTTGATGCACGTCGCGTACACCAGCCCGGCACCGGTACCACCAATCACGGAGTAACCGAGCAGCACGAGTGGGATGTTGCCGGTGTGCGAGATGGACAGGAAGCCAATTGCGGTGAACGCGGCACCGGTGAACATGGCCGCTTTGGCCGAGAACTTGTCCTTCTCCCGCAATCGACCGGCCGGGAAGGCGATGAGAGCTTGGAAGACCGCCCAGATGGTAACGATCCAGAAAGCCTGGGTCAGCGACCAGCCGTGCACCTGCTGCAGTGTCTTTGCTGCGGCGCCGTAACCGTACTCGAAGACGCTGATGCCCATCATCGCGATCCAGGGCAGGTACACCATCCAGGACCGCGAGTGTCCGGTGAGGCTGTGAGGTGACTCACCGATTCTGTAGCGACGACCAGCGTCATCGACGACTATCCTGTAAGTGTCGGTTGTTGCAGTCATGATTCCCTTCCTTCTTAAGGGTTAGTGCGGGGATCCCGGTCGTCGCGGGCGAATTGTCGGCGCCGGGATTGTTGTGACGTAGCGCAAGTCCGCTGACCTAACAGTCGAGCTTGCGCTATCGGTTGGATCGACAGTGATCACACCTCGCCGCGCCGACTGGGAAGTGACATTCCCGGTAGGCGCGGCGAAGTGCGTCAGTCACCCAGCAGGCTCGCGGCGCGGGCCCATCGGTATTTGGCACCGAGCACATCGACCGGCTTCTCCGTCGTGTACGGATACGCCACGACGCCGTGCTCGTAGAGGTAGGCACTTGCCTCCTCCACTTCGACGTCGCCGGACAGCGACGCGACAATCGGCTTGGTGATGCCCTTGGCCCGGAACTCCTCCACAACCTCGGAGACAAGCTTGGCAAAGACCATCGGCGGGGTGATGATCGTGTGCCAGTAGCCAAGGACCAAGGCGTGCACCCGATCGTCTTCGAGTCCCAGTCGGATGGTGTTCTGGTACGTCAGCGGCGGCTCACCGCCGGTGATGTCCACCGGGTTGCCCGAGGCGCCGAATGGTGGAATGAACTTCTTGAACGCCGCGTCCAGGTCTGCCGGCATGGACATCAGCGACAGGCCGTTGTCTACGCACGCGTCCGACAACAGCACACCCGAGCCGCCAGCGCCGGTGATGATGACGACGTTCTCGCCCTTCGGCGTCGGCAGCACAGGCAGACCGCGGGCGAACTCGAGCATCTCGTTCAGGCCGCGGGCCCGCACCACGCCGCTCTGGCGAAGGATGTCGTCGTAGACCTTGTCGTCCCCGGCCAGTGCGCCGGTGTGCGAACTCGCGGCGCGAGCGCCCATCGCCGTGCGTCCCGCCTTCAGGACGATGACCGGCTTCTTCTGGGACACGCGCTTGGCAACCTCGAAGAAGGACCGGCCGTCCTTCAGGTCCTCAAGGTGCATGGCGATGCACTCGGTGTTGTCGTCCTGCTCGAAGAACGTCAGCAGGTCGTCCTCATCGATGTCGGCCTTGTTGCCGACGCCGACGATCGCCGATACCCCCATCTTCGTGGAACGCGCGAAGCCGAGGATCGCCATCCCGATGCCGCCGCTCTGCGAGGTCAGGGCCACGCTGCCCTTGACGTCGTACGGTGTGCAGAATGTCGCACACAGACTCTCCGGCGTGTAGTAGTAGCCGTAGATGTTGGGACCGAGGATCCGCACGTCATGCTTGCGCGCAATGGCCAGGGCCTCGTCCTGCAGCTCCTGTTCGCCCGTCTCGGCGAAGCCCGACGGGATCAGAATTGCGCCGCCGACATCCTTCTGCCCGACTTCTTCCAGCGCCTTCGCGACGAACTTCGCCGGGATGGCGAACACCGCGACGTCCACGTCACCCGGTACGTCGGTGATGGACGGGTACGCCTTCACGCCGAGAATCTCGTCGGCCTTGGGGTTGATGGGATAGATGGCGCCCTGGTAGCCCCCGTTGATGAGGTTCTTCATCACCGAGTTGCCGATCTTGCCGTCCTCGGCCGACGCGCCGATCACCGCGATCGCCTTCGGTCGCATGATCCGGTTCATCGCCGTGAGGATGGCGTCCCGGGAGAACCGGTCCGGGGTCACCGGAGCGTCATCCTCCACCAAAATGCGGACATCGACGGCCGTCGCCCCCTGGGGGGTGGACAGCACCGGGTTGAGGTCGACCTCGGAGAACTGCGGGAAGTCGCTGACCAGGTCGGAGACTCGTTGGATCAGGTCGATCAACGCCCCCTGGTCCACGGGTTCGGCGCCTCGCACGCCCCGCAGGATCTCGGCTGCGGCGATGCCCTCGACCATCGACTGGGCTTCGGGGCGGTCGACCGGGGTCATCCGGAAGGTCACGTCCTTGAGGACCTCGACGAGCACGCCACCGAGCCCGAAGGCCACGATTTTACCGAAGGTGGGGTCGGTCACCGCGCCGATGATGACCTCCTGGCCGGTGGTCATCATCTGTTGCACCTGGACGCCGGTGATGTCGGCGTCGGCGTCGTAGGCGCTGGCATTGGCCACGATGGTGCGGTAGCCCTCGGCGATGGACTCGGCGCTGTCGAGGCCCACCAGGACACCGCCCGCCTCAGTCTTGTGCAGAATGTCTGGGGAGACGATCTTGAGGACCACGGGAAAACCCATGCCCTGCGCCAGGTCGACAGCGGCATCGCTGGACGTGGCGAGGCCTTCTTGTGGCACTGGTATGCCGTACGCCGCGCAGACCTGCGATCCTTGCAGCGCGCTCAACGACGAGCGCCCTTCAGTGAGGGCCTGGTCGAGTATGGCTTGAACGGCTGGCCGGTCGTATGTCATTCGTCAATCCTCCGATTCATCGGGCGGGTGGGCCCGGTTTGTGTACAGGTGGTTACCCAGGGTCTGCGGGCTCAGATGACGCCGGCCACCCGGAGCTCCTGAAGGCGATCGGAGCTATACCCGAGCCCGCTGTACACACGCTCGTTGTGCTCGCCCAGCAACGGCGACGTGGTCACCTCGACGGGGGAGTCGGACAGCCTCAGCGGGCAACCGACAGTCTTGAACTCGCCTCGCTCGGGATGCTTCACCGAGACCACCGTTCCCACATCGGCCAAGGTCCTGTCCTCGATGAGTTCCTTGGTGCTCAGGATCGGACCGCACGGCACGTTGCGGGCGTTGAGCAGGTCCATGACCTCCCACTTGGTGTGCTTCTCGGTCCAGGCCTCGATGAGCGCGAACACTTTGTCGAGCTTGTGCAGCCGTACCTCCGGCGTCGCCCATCCCGGGTCGTCGACCAGCTCGGGCTTGCCGATGAGCTCGGCCAACGCCGCCCAGACCGGTGGCTGGATGATGATGTAGATGTAGTCGTTCGGGCCACCGGGGCTGCAGCGCACCGCCCAACCCGGCTGCCCGCCGCCGGAGGCATTGCCCGATCGGGGCACAGCCTCGCCGAACTCCTCGGTGGGGTACTCCTTGAGCGGGCCGTGGGTCAGCCGTTGCTGGTCGCGCAGCTTGACCCGGCAAAGGTTGAGCACCGCGTCCTGCATGGCCACCTGCACGCGCTGGCCACGATTGGTGCTCACCCGCTGGAACAGGGCGGCCAAGATACCGGCGACCAGATGGATGCCGGTCCCCGAGTCGCCGATCTGCGCTCCGGTGGCGACCGGCGGACCGTCCTGGAACCCCGTAGTGCTCATCGAGCCGCCCATCGCCTGGGCGATGACCTCGTATGCCTTGAAGTCGGCGTACCTGCCCCCGCTGAAGCCTTTGATGGAGGCGTAGATGATGCGCGGGTTGATCTCCTGCAGACGTTCCCAGCTGAAGCCAAACCGATCCATCACCCCGGGGCCGAAGTTCTCCACCAGGACGTCGGACTGAGCGACGAGGTCAGCGAAGATCTTCTTCCCGTCGTCGCTCTTCAAGTTCAAGGTGACGCTGCTCTTGTTGCAGTTGAGCATGGTGAAGTAGAGGCTGTCGACGTCGGGCATGTCGCGCAGCTGGGTCCGAGTGATGTCGCCGCGTCCCGGTGGCTCGACCTTGACGACCTCGGCGCCGAGCCAGGCGAGCATCTGTGTCGATGACGGACCTGACTGCACGTGTGTCATGTCCAGCACGCGGACACCGTCCAGTGCTTGTCCCATGGTTTCTCCTTAGCTGAGCACGCTGGTGGGCACCGGCGATAGCTGCGTCCGGCACCCACTGATGCGCGCGGGGTGGGCTACATGTAAATTTTCTGTTTCATGCGACCTGCTCGTGGCGGACGTCGATCACCCGGACGCCCTCGTCCACGCAGCCGTCATAGATGTCGATGATGTGGCCGCCGCGCAGCGTGAAGACGGTCTCGACACCTTCGGCCTTGAACGCCTTGGTGACGAGATGTCCACCCGAAATTTGTGCTGGCCCCGGCAGGGCCTGACCCGCATCGGTGCGCTCGACGAATTCGGTCGCGCTCTGCGCCATGCCTGACTTCTCCTCACATTGTTCGCGGGGACCTTTGGGTCCTGTGGCGTGTCGGGTGTGCTCGGCGCGCTCGGCGGGTGTGCCGAGCTGTATGGAACTAGGCCTTCCACGGGAATGCATCGGAGTCGGATTTCCCATCTTCGAGGGATTGCATACCGTATGGAGTAGGCACTACGCTGATCCAGATTCGCGGCTGTGTCAAGTAGCAGGGAGGACAAGCCTTCCCGCGCCGCCCGGAGAGTGTCGTGTTCCGTCGGGCATTGCGGCCCGCTACGAGAGAGGAATCCCCCGGATGGACCTGTTCGAGTACCAGGCGATGGAGCTGTTTGCCGCCCATTCCGTGCCGGTCACGGCGGCCGGCGCGGCCACCACTCCTGCCGAGGCCAGGGCGTTGGCCGAGAAGGTCGCGGGTCCGGTCGTCATCAAGGCGCAGGTGAAGGTGGGCGGTCGAGGCAAGGCCGGGGGGGTGAAGGTTGCCGGCACGCCTGCCGAGGCAGAACAGATTGCCGACACAATTCTCGGGATGGACATCAAGGGCCACCGCGTGCATCGAGTGCTGGTCACAGCGGCCTCGGACATCGCCGAGGAGTTGTACCTGTCGTTTCTGCTGGACCGGTCCAACCGCACCTTCCTGGCCATGGCCTCGCGTGAGGGGGGCATGGACATCGAGCAGATCGCGGTGGACAAACCCGAGGCCCTCGCCCAGATCCCGGTCGACGCGCTTTCCGGTGTGGACCTTCCGCTGGCACGAAAGATCGCCGACGCCGGCGGCTTCCCCACGGACATGCGGGAGGAGTTCGCGCGCGCCATCGTGGCGCTCTGGGACACGTTCGTGTCCGTGGACGCCACTCTGGTCGAGGTCAACCCACTGGTGCGGACCACCGATGGCGCTGTCCTCGCGCTCGACGGCAAGGTGACGGTCGACGACAACGCCGGGTATCGACAGCCCTGGCACGACTCCTTCGTCGAGGAGTCCGGTAGCGAGCCGTTGGAGGACCGGGCGCGGGCCAAGGGGTTGAACTACGTCAAGCTCGACGGTCAGGTGGGCATCATCGGCAACGGTGCCGGCCTGGTGATGTCAACGCTGGACGTGGTCGCCTACGCCGGAGAGAAACACGGCGGCTGCCGCCCAGCGAACTTCCTTGACATCGGTGGTGGTGCGTCGGCGCAGATCATGGCCGATGGGCTGGACATCATCGTCGGCGATCCGTCGGTGCGGTCGGTGTTCGTCAACGTCTTCGGTGGCATCACGTCGTGTGACGCCGTGGCCGACGGCATCGTGCAGGCTTTCGGTCTCCTGGCCGAGCGTGGCGAGTCCGTCGACAAGCCGCTGGTCGTGCGCCTGGACGGGAACAACGCCGAGCTGGGCAGGCAGATCCTGGCCGACGCGGCACTGCCGGGTGTGGAGCCCGTGGACAACATGGACGATGCGGCCAACCGGGCGGCCGAACTAGCATCTCAGGGGGTTTGAGCATCATGGCAATTTTTCTCGATGACAGCAGCCGGGTCGTGGTCCAGGGAATGACGGGGTCGCAGGGCCTGAAACACACCGCGCGCATGCTTGCTTCCGGCACTCAGATCGTCGGCGGCGTCACTCCCGGCAAGGGCGGCCAACAGGTGAACATCGACGGCCACAACGTTCCCGTCTTCGATTCCGTCTCGCAGGCCATGGAGCAGGTCGGTGCGCAGGTCAGCGTGGTCTTCGTGCCGCCACGATTCGCCAAGACCGCCGTGGTCGAAGCTGTGGACGCCGCTATTGGGCTGTGCGTGGTCATCACCGAGGGCATCCCGGTACACGACGCCGCGGCGTTCTGGGCCCAGGCCCGGTCGGTGGGCAACACCACCAGGATCATCGGCCCGAACTGCCCCGGTCTGATCAGCCCGGGTAAATCGAACGCCGGCATCATTCCCGCGGACATCACCAAGGCCGGGCGCATCGGACTGGTGTCCAAGTCCGGCACCCTCACCTACCAGATGATGTACGAGCTCCGCGACATCGGATTCTCCACGTGCGTGGGGATCGGTGGCGACCCGGTGATCGGCACCACCCACATCGACTGCCTGCAGGCTTTCGAGGAGGACCCCGACACCGATGCCATCGTGATGATCGGCGAGATCGGCGGCGATGCCGAGGAGCGTGCCGCCGAATACATCAGCGAGCACATCACCAAGCCCGTCGTCGGCTACATCGCAGGGTTCACCGCGCCCGAGGGCAAGACGATGGGCCATGCCGGAGCGATCGTCTCCGGCTCCAGCGGCACCGCCCAAGCCAAGCAGAACGCGCTGGAAAAGGCCGGTGTTCGGGTCGGCAAGACCCCGAGCGAAGCCGCCCGCATCATGACAGCGCTACTCACTTCCTAACCGCGACCGGTGGCAACACACACGTAGGGCTCATACGCCCGCCAGCCGGCGGCGAGGCCGTATACCAAGGGGAAGGGTGCACGGACAGCGACCCAAACTGTGCGTGGTCGCACTCAGAAGCTTGTCAGCAACGCCGACCGATACCGCCAGTCTTTCGACAAGACCGGCCTGCCGAGGGACCCGAACCGGTGCTGTCGGTGGGCCCCTGGGCCAGCACGCTGCACGGTCGCCGGCGCAGGTAGCCATCAATGGCCCGAGGCTCAGCCTCGAGCTTTCGCGGCGTCGCCCTCGAGCGGAAAATCAGTTCAGCGACTGCATGAAGTGGTGCGCGCTGATCTCGTACCCGGCGTTGAAGTACACCCGGTGTGCGGCCTTGCGCGTAGCACTGACACCGGAATCGAGGTGCAACCCGTCGCAACCGATGCGCTTGGCCTCTGTCTTCACCCAATCCAGCAGCTGCGGCGCGAAACCCCGGCCTCGCCCAGCAGGGAGCGTCGAGAGGTCACTGACGTGGATGTAGTGACCCCAGGCCAGGCTGTGGCCCACCCGGAACCCGGCCACCGCCAGCGGGCGTCGCTCATCAGCATCGTCGAATGCGCCGACGATGCGGTAGCCGGCCGGGCGTAGTACGTCATCGACCTGCCGCACCAAGGCGGCTTCGTCGGTCCAGTGGGGGCGCAGTGCGCACAGTGCGGGGAAGGCCAAACCGGTCTTGGGCGGTAACAGTTCGGTGATCATGGCCGTAGTATACTGTATGCACAGAGCGAGAAAGACGTAGCGGAAATCCATCTGCGCGTGAGCTGTGCGTGTCCTGTGAGCCGGGCACGGGAGGAGATGCCTTGATGCTCGACCTCGAGTCGCGAACCACCGAACCACGTCCTGCGCCGTCCGAGCAAGCGCTCCCGGACCGCCGCACGAAGATCGTCTGCACGCTGGGCCCGGCTACCTCGACGCCCGAGGCGATCGCCGCCCTGGTGGCGGCCGGCATGGATGTCGCGCGGCTGAACTTTAGCCATGGCCAGCGCGAGGACCACGCCAAGGCGTGCGGCCTGGTGCGCGATGCGGCCGCGGTGGCAGGACGGGAAATTGGCGTGCTCGCCGACTTGCAGGGCCCAAAGATTCGGTTGGGCCGTTTCGCCTGCGGCCCGGTCGAGTGGCCGACGGGCAAGACGGTGGTCATCACCACGCAGGGCTGTGTGGGCGACGTTGACCGGGTCGCGACGACCTACGCTGGCCTGGCGGATGACGTCCAACCCGGTGACCGTCTGCTCGTCGACGACGGGAAGGTCGCGCTACAGGTGCTCGAGGTGGTGGGCGATGACGTCCAGTGCCTGGTGACCGAGGGTGGGCCGGTCAGTGACAACAAGGGTCTTTCGTTGCCGGGTGTGGCAGTGAGCATTCCGCCCCTGTCGGCAAAGGACCTTCTGGACCTCAGGTGTGCTCTCGACATGCAGGTCGACATGGTGGCGATGTCCTTCGTGCGAGCGCCATCGGAAGTGCAGCTCATGCGGGCGGTGATGGAGGAGGTAGGTGTCCGGCGGCCCATCATCGTGAAGCTGGAGAAACCGGAAGCGGTTGACGACCTCGAAGGCATCGTGGCTGCCTTTGACGGCGTCATGGTCGCCCGAGGCGATCTCGGCGTGGAACTGCCGCTGGAGCAGGTGCCTTTGGTGCAGAAACGGGCCATCCAGCTCTGCCGGGAGATGGCTAAACCGGTGATCGTGGCTACCCAGATGCTGGAGTCGATGATCCAGCAGTCCCGCCCCACTCGAGCTGAGGTCTCTGATGTGGCCAACGCGGTGCTTGACGGGGCCGACGCGGTGATGTTGTCGGGCGAGACCAGCGTGGGCCGCTACCCGGTGCAGGCCGTGCAGACGATGGCGAGGGTCGTCGCCTGGGCGGAGAAGGGTGCGATCCAGGTGCCGGGACTGGCGCACCACCCGCGGACTAAGGGCGGCGCGATCGCCGCAGCGGCGTGCGACGTCGCAGGCATCCTGGACGCCAAGGCGCTGTGTTGCTTCAGCCAGACGGGCGACACGGTTCGCAGGCTGGCCAGGCATCGTACTCCTCTTCCGCTCGTAGCCTTCACCCCCGACGCACACGTACGAAACCAGCTGTCGTTGAGCTGGGGCGTGCGGACGTTTCTGATGCCCCAGGTTCGCTCGACCGACGACATGGTCCGCCAGGTGCAGGAGTTGTTGCTGTCACTGGGCTGGCTGGTCATCGGTGACCTGGTGGTCATCGTGGCCGGAAGTCCCCCAGGGACACCGGGTTCCACCAATGCGATGCGCGTCTGGCGGCTGGGCGACGAGGTGTAGACAGTCGCCGGCGCTGACAGCAACCGGCAGTCGAACAAACAATGCACCAACATCCCCAGTCGCGGGGCGGGCGGACCAATCAAGGTCGTCGACCGCTTTACACTCCGAAAGCCAGTCGGACCAGTCGGTGCACTGTGGGCGTCGTCCGCGAGTCAGGTGAGGGCGAACGCCGGGCGGCGTTGGTACCGAAGGTCACGGGCAAGTTTCTCGCTCAAGGAATCAACATCGTGGTCGAGGAGAACGCTGGGCAGGGTGCGCTGATTTCGGGCGAGCAGAACCTGGAGGCGGGGGCCACGGTCGGCGACGCCTGGTCCGCGGACGTGGTGGTCTCGTATCCGCGTCGACGTGGCCTCTACGCCCCGCGCAGGGCTGTCCAGGTATTCGATGGGTCTGACTGCCGCGGCTTCGGGCGCACCGTCCTGCGTTAGCACGGAACGGTGAACGGTTCGCGCTTCTGGCCGGGGGGTTAAAGGGCTACGTTGGTCTCGAACTCGGCCGAAAGCTCCCTGGCGACCCGCTTGAGCAGCGGCACGATGTGGTCGGCGGATTCCTTGCTCACCCGTGCGGCGGGCCCGGAGACGGAGATTGCGGTGAGCGTCGGCGCGTCGGGGACCGGGACCGAGAAACTGCGGACGCCGATCTCCTGCTCCCCCTCGCCGATGGCGTAGCCACGGTGCCGGCTCAGCTCCAGGTCGGCCAGTAGCGCGTCGATGTCGGTGTGGGTGTTGGCTGTCTGCGCCGGAAGGCCGGTGCGGGCGGCGATGCTGCGGACCCCCTCGGCGGAGAGCTGGGTGAGCAACGCCTTGCCGACTCCAGTGCAATGCGGAAACACCTCCCGACCCACCTCGGTGAACGTGCGCATCGAGTGCGCGGAAGGTACCTGCGCGACATAGACGGCCCTGGTCCCGTCGAGCACGGCCATGTTCGCCGTCTCCCCGGTGACCTTGACCAGCTCGGACAAATATGGGCGGGACCACCACGCACCGATCAGCTTGGTTGCGCTCTCGCCGAGCCGGATGAGCTTCGGGCCAAGGGCGTACTGCCGTGAGGGCAGCTGCCGCATGTAGCCCCGTCCGACGAGTGTTCGGATCAGCCGGTGAATGGTGGGCAGGGGTAGACCGGCCGATTCCGCCAGCGCGCTGACCCCGATGGATCCGCCGGCGGCGGCCATGATCTCCAGTACCTCGAACGCACGCTCCACGGACTGAACCCCGCCGGTCGGCGGCTGCGCGCTCGTCATCTCATGCTCCACTCGCTCTTCCGTTAAGCGGAAGCACTAGTCCGTACGGGGATCTTGGGTTGACAGCAAGGAGTGACACGCTTGACTATGTCGTCAAATGGAAGTTGATCTCCACTTTGTGGAAAACGTGGTGTCGACCGGAGAGGGTAGCTCGTCGGGAGCGCAGCAGCGCTGCTGCGCTCCCGACGGGCTGTCGGGTCAGCTGGTGTGGTGCTCGCCTGCCTGGTCGCGGCGGCGGATCGCGAGGACCGTCAAGCCCAGTGCTGCGGCCAGTGTGGCTGCGCCGCCGTAGAGCAACCGCTGGTCCCGGCCGGCTGCAGTGGCCCCGGCGCCGGTGGCTGCTCCACCGAGGGGGGTGTCCGACGCGACGTGGTACACCGCGACCTTGTTCGCCTTGTTCAGGTACGCGTAGACGTCTCCGGTCCCCGGCAGGTACGCCA
>JAABUV010007104.1_pt1 | contig 11887 bp, 10 predicted proteins | sample 5559971 | NCBI WGS metagenome assembly JAABUV01 (sample SAMN10711881, study PRJNA513362) | rock metagenome | isolation source: Antarctica rocks | place: Antarctica: Victoria Land, Knobhead nord | collected 2015-12-19
TGAATGTGAACATTGATCAGATGATACACATTGCGCATTGTATTATTTGAGCATAAAAAGCAAATGACTGTCATCAAGAGCTACAAGTGATTGTAGCTAGCTATTAATTGTTGATGAGTGACTATTAAAGCTTGTGAGCTAGAAGCTCAACTAAACAGATATTTTTGACTGATGCTAGCTTGATGAGCTTGTAGTCAGTTTTAGCTGATTTCATCAAATGATCGATGTTGAAGCTTTGAAATCTGTTCTTTTTTTAATTGCTTGTTAATTAAGTTTTTCATCATTGTTGTTTCTTGTTCATTAATTTCTTCTAGCTTCAAGTTATGATGATCATTAATCATCTCAAATGCTTTACACAATTCTTGTGTGACTTAAGACTAATGAAAATTTATTAGCGAACTTTAATCTTACAGAAAATAGAAATAATTACTTCTTTATTTGAAGAATGATGAGTTGATGAAGCATTATCTTTTTATCTCTTAAACTTTCGTGACGCATTCTTCTCATTCTCATTAATGTCATTTCTCTCGCTTTTTATTGAAGATACACAATGATCTTCATCATAATTAAATTTATTAATATTCAATGATTTATATTACATCTTTAATGCTTTACTTTATGTGATTAAGTAAACTTTCTTAAATAATTTCTTGAACTCACTGTTCTTCTGCATGTATGCTGTACATTTCTGACTGTTAGTGAGAATTTTTTGAGATGAGCGTTGTTGACTGTCAAACATTGTATCAGATAAATAACAAGACAAAGAAGACAATGAACTACAAAAATATATATTTAAAGTACAAGATAATTAAATGTAGAAATAAATTATATAATGAAATGATAAAAATTTCATAAATGATCAAAGATTGAATCTCACTATTCAAGCTCACTATCTTATTCTTCAAATTCTCAAAATTTATTGAATTTTATTTTATTACAATCATGACAGTTGAAGTTCAATGCATGCAGAAGTTAAGCACGTATGATAATGTTCATGAAGCATAAATACTTTGATTATATTTAGAATGATTCAATATTTGATGAGCAGCAATAAATTGAGATCTGACTTTCATTGCATTGCATTTATTAACACTTCAGCAGATTATTTGCTTGCAAACATGATATTATATATCATAATTGCATCTTAAGATCTTGATATGCTTGAATCACTTTTCTAGAAATCTTCTACAATTTCTTAAAAGTTTTCATCATTTTCAATCATTTTCAGCTAATATCAATGTTTTCAAGTCTCTTCAATTCTTTCATCATTCTCAATTTCTTAATTCTTAATTATTCTCAATTTTTTATTTTATTTATTTATTCATTAAGTGCATGCAGTCTATGACTATGACACTGTCTAGACGCTGTGTGTGTGCTACGTTATATATAATCTGGTCAAAGTCACTGCTTTATATCTTCTCGTTGATCAATTACATCGATAGTTTGTGCATACAAGCGCTCTCGCTCAAACTCTCATAATCATACTTTCGTTTTTCTTCATTTTTTCGCATTCTTCACGTTCTACTCTTTCGTTTCTAATAGTCATTTTCTCGTCGCAATTCGAGTATTTTTCAAATACTTTAGTGTTGCAATTCTTTCGATTTTGATGATGAACAGCATCAATATAATGTCTGTGTTTTTGAGCTGAGTCTTTTTCTTAAGCTTTATCTGCTCTAATCTATAATGCTTGCAATTTAGTAGTAAATGCTCTGACGTTTGACTCGCATTGCATATTTTATAGCATTTGTTCAAATTATTCTCTGATAATCGATGCAAATAGCTCTTGAAATAACTGTGTCTTATTTTCAACTGAATAAAGATTGAAAACGTTAGTTTATCGATTTTTCTAAGCTCTTTTAGTGATTTCTGACTTAGATTCACATTTGATATGTGCTTTCAATACTGATTTCTCTTCTTGATGCTGCTTTTTCATGCATTTAATCATTGTGATTTCGTCTCTTTGCAAATTTGCTTTTTGACGAAGCTTATGATGATTGCTTTCGTGTTGTCAATAACTGATAGTTCTTGAGCAGCGCTTTTGATCAATTGATCTGCTTTTTCGATTTCAATAATGTTCTTGCAACTCGATATTCACTGTATGCGAATTTGACACTGATTCTGACGTAAATTGATCAAGTTTTGTCGTATGTCATTGAATAATCTTGCATTGACGTTGCTCTTTGTGTTTAGTCTTTGCAAAGTCATTTGACTGTCTGTGTACACTCAAATTTCGCTGTTTTTGAATGCTTTTTCGCTGCACATTGCGATTGCATCGCTAATAGCTTGCAGTTTCGCTTTTGTTATGATGATTTCGCCTGAAACGCTTGTCGCTTTGCTGCATCTAACGAGTTCATGCGTAAATATCACTGTTGTTTCGATTTCTGTTTCAACTTCTGCTATCTTTTTTCGAATTTGCGATGCATCTGTGTACATCACTATGTTTTTCGCCTTTTTGATAATTCTTTCTAATTTCCTATAGTGTGTATCGATCGTATCGCAAGTTTCGTCTTTTGCAAATTCGGTTTAAAGTTTTGCTAAATGCTCGATTTCTTGCCCTCACGATTTCTTGAAGTGAGAAATTTCGATTTCTTTTATTGAATTCAGTGTTTTTTGCACTTTGTTCAATATTCAATATATCTGCGTAAGTCTGTCTTTGCACTTCTTAGCTTTTCAAGATACATTCGTCTTCGTCTTGTTTCAGTTCAGATATTTCAATGCATTCAAATCTAGATTCAATTCGATAGAGTATTGAGATGAGTACATAATAAATGTTCTTTTTCTGATAGAATGTTTTTTCAATAACTCAATTATTCAAATTGCATAGTTCTTGCACTTTTGATCTAATTGTATCTTCATCGACGAAATTTCAACTTCTATTTGCATAGCATCTATCGATGATGTTTGAAATGCACTCAGAATTTTCCGTAATGCAGCGTTTTGCAGTTTGCGAAATTTGACTAAGTAGCTTTTTTGATTATTTCATCATATTTCGGCGTCATAATCGCTAATAGATGTGACGCATGTCAGATATAACTGCTTTTCCGATTTGACATTTAGTTCTCACTCGCTATTCATTAATCTAAACAACGAGTGTAGCGTTCTTGTGACTGTCGCGATTTTCGTTTGCACATGAACTTTGAAGTTGAGCTTTCGATTCAGTCAGACTTTTAGTCATCGTACGCATGTCTTTGATTTTATGATCATGTTATTGAGTAGAATAATCATTTGATTGAGTGTCGCCTTGTGACTTTCAAAGTGTATCAATTCAGATTTTGAATCATTGAATTGCATTGCGTTTTTCTTTGCTCATGTAAAAGCGATTTTTGCTGCATTTTTCATCGTTTTTACATTCTTATCAATATTCTTTTTCTTCACGTATAGTGCTACGTCGTCAATGTAGCTGAGTGACTGTAGATTTTCGATCTTTGCGCGAATCTTCAAAAATAAGTATCGAATATAAATTAGAAATAGAATGAGCGAAATAGATGAATCTTGCGATATTTCTGTGATTATTTTCTTTGATTTCTGACGTTCATCATCAAATGCTAAGTCAATAACTCAATTTTGTAAGAAACATTTTACTCAATTGATTAAATTGATTAATATTTTCAATTTAATCAATATTTTGATCAGCTGTTTCAACGCAACATGATCAAAAGCTTCTTTGACATCTAGAAGTAAACAGATAAGCGTGTTTTCGCAACTTTTTGCCATTTACGCATCATGTACTAGATTTAGTACTGCGTCTATAGCTGATCTTTGTTTTCTGTCTCTTATTTGATCAAAATCTAGCAGCTTGTCGTTAATTTCAGCTGTGTAAAATAGTTGCACTGCTATTATTTTTTCTGCTACTTTGTCTAAACAGTTTAGCAGCGTAATAATTCTGTATGTTTTCGAAATTGAATAATTCAACTTGTCTGATTTTTTCAGAATAATTCTCGTGCCTTCACGTCATATCTTCGAATGATAATCGTTTTCAATCAAATCTGAGTACACTAAATTGAAGATTTTCAATATGCTTATGTACGCTCGCTGTATGATTGTGAATGATATATCATTTGATTCAAATGCTTTTCTGAATGCTGAGAAGTTAATAGCGTGCTTGATTTTCTCTTCGATAACTCTTGATCACTGTATGCTTTCGTTCAATAGTAATTCTTCATTGATTTGAATTTTCGAAGATGATGAGTACATTGCTTTCAGAAATGTCTTGCACTTTTCATTGAATTCAATTTTCAATTCTTTTTGCAAGTTTTGTATCGAAGATAGCTTTTCAATTAGACGTGATTTAGTGAACTTGTATGTCTGAAACACTTTTTTTTCTTCGACGTTGTTCAAAAAATTGATTCAGAATTGGTTTTTGATCAGCTTTATTGCATCATGATACGAATTTCGCATTTGCACTATCTCTGCTCATGCGTCGTTCTCTCTGCATCTTTTTCAGATTCGCTTTATTGACGACAGCGTCTTTTGCATTTCGATGAGTTCATTGTTTCATCATAATTTTGATTTTGCGCATATTCACTGTTTAAATACGAATAATTTCACTGTATTCTTGATGCATTCAGTCAAATAAATGACTTTTGCTTTTAAACTCGTGATTCTTTGCATCTTGACAATCATTTTGTCTTTCGTCTTTTGCAAATGTTCATTAAAGTCTTTTCAGTTGACTTTTTGCAGATTGTATAACGCGTTCAATGAATTTTCGATCAACTTCATCTTTTCTGTAACTATTGTAAATAGAATTACTTCATGATTGAATTCTGTGTCTGCATTCTCGTCTATATGTCAATTCTTGATGTGATTACGCATATTCTTTGATGCAAATGTTAAGTCAAGTATCAAGCTTGACTGACTTGAATAGCTGTGATATGTGTCTATATCAGAAGTGTTAATCAGATTGCATCTATGTAAATTTACTCAATTTATTAATGCTTTCGTTCTAATAAAGTTTGAAATTTTTGCGTTTCATCAGCTATGATGTGCATTAAAGTCTTCGATAATAATAACTTTTTGCTCAGAATTTAGCATAACTTTTGCTAATTCTCGCTCAATCGTGTATAATTGCTCGTCATCTGCGTATTGTGACTTTTCGTTGTAAATATTGAACAATAAAATTCTCTTCTGAATTTTATTGTTCGCTATTGATATCGCTTGCATATCTTCGCTATTGACTATGTCTGATCTTGATGTGCATGTAAATTTCTTTACGTTTTTTGCAACAAATATCAATACTCTGACATAAGTATTCTGAATATTCGATGAATGCGAAATTGTTATATTCTCATCTCTCATTCATGATTCTTGTAGTATAACAATATCTGTCTTGTTTTTCGCAAATTTCATGCATGCATGCATAATTTGCGTTGACCTTGCGTAATTGTGCTGTAGAATTCAAATATTCAATGTGTTTGCAAAGCTTTTGTCATTTGCGTTGTTTTGTGACATTTTGAATGCAATACTTATTACAATTTCATGACTAAATGATCTTTTTGTGAGCTAATAAACTGAGCTGTCTGATATGTTTTGCACATTACGTTATTTGCGAAGTGCACATTTTGACAGTTGCAGCATTTAGAAATCATGTGATTGCATGATTGCTTGTTTTTGCACGTAGATAATTGACATTTATGATCTCAGATCTGATGATTTCGCTCGCAGTACAAGCATCTTGATGATCTGTTGCATTTGTTCTGCAAATGCTTGAATGTTTGACTTTTTTGACATTGATCATTTGATCGATAATCTCAATATTCGACTGTTCGATATGTTGATTTCGCAGTTAAGAGTTGTTTTTTCAAATGTCTTTGCACTTCTGCTTCAATTCTAAATGCTAAGATCGTTGATGCATGTCTGTTTCGTGATTGATTTTCGCTCTTTGATAATCATATAAAATTGATTATTAGTTTCAATTCGAAATTGTACAACTCTAATTCAGTTTTTAGATTTTTCATTCTAGTTTTCGTGTTGAAGATTTCGATTTTCAGACTGTGTATAACTATTTTGTGTCATTTCTCGTCTTTCTTAATGCTTTTAACATCAAAAACATGCTCTCATATTGCTCTTTGCGCTAGTAAGACGTCTTCTGTGTATTTTTTCGAGATCATCAGAGCAATGTTGTTTTTCTTTTGTGTTTTGACTATCATGACAACTATTAGATCGATTTTCGCCTTTTTCAATGTGTTATTCATCGAATCTCGCATTTTCATCGTCTTTAGAGTTCAGTTCTCATTTTTGAAATTGACAATGAGTCTTTTTTCGCGATACAATATTTCTTGTGATTTTGACGAGAATTTCTTGATGATCAGGTTTCATTCGCCTGCATTTGCATTCACATTTGCATTTACGCTTGTGACTTGAGCTGCTTTTTGCACATATGTGAGCTTCTGCGTTGGTTTTTGCGAATTTTGCATGACTTGCGACGTTTGCAAACTCTGCGTCTTCTGTGAGATTTACGAATTCTCTGTCATGTGCTTTGCATTGATTCTTTTTTTGATGTTTTCAGCATTTTGTTGAATCAATTGTAGAATGATCTTCAGTTTGTTGTTTGTTTGACTTTGAAGTCAATCAATTTGCTTCTAAATCGAGTTTTCTATGCTTTCGTTGCATGCTCTTTGAATATAGATTAAGTTATGATTTATAGTCTCTTTCTGTTCTGATAGTGCTTGTCTTAGCTGATTGACTGCGAATTCAATTCTTTCGCGCAGTCTCTTTATCTGCATCTCTTTAGAGATGACATCGTAGCACTTGCTAGTACTAACTTCGATTCTAGCTTCTTTTTGCGAACTTTTCATCGCTTTTCGCTTTTTCATTTCTTTGAATTTCACAATTGCTCGTTTTTGCTCTTTTTGCTGCGAATTCGCATTTCGCAAATTGATTGTATTCTTGTCGTTATGCGCATTTGCATGTGAATTTAGCATTAATGCATCGAGTGAACTAAACATGTATTGCGTTTTTCTATTTGCTGATGTGAGCGATTTTTGTTGACTGCAAAATAAATCAACAATGTCGTTCTGCAGTTGTTTGTTTGTTGATGAACTCATGCTAAGTTCATCTCATAAATTTGTTTCAATCTTTAACGTTGACTTTTTGAATTCTATCATTGACGTTTTGAGTTCTGACGTTGAGCTATTGCTTTCGCTGAGTTTCGCGTTAATGTTTGCGAAATGAGAGAAAGAAGAGCGCATGAAGCGACTCTTTATATTTCTTTTCATAAATGGTTTTTTCGAGTTTCAGACTTCGAACTTCTAGAAAATTCACTTGACATCACTTAAATATTTCTTTAATCTCTTACTCAGAGTGTTTCACTTAGACAGTAACTCTAGTGTAAAGATCTCTCAATTTCTATTTTGAAATCTGCAATAAATCGTTTTCTATTATCAACTTATGTCAGATGAAAATGATATAAATTTAGTCTGCAAGAATCTAGATTACTCTTTTTGATAGAAAATTCTTGACGCAATTACTTTATATCTCATGTATCAAAGTAGTCGCTTTATCTCGCTCAGAATAGTAACGACTGATCTTGACTTATTGTCTTGTGCATCAAGAAAAGATAAAACAGATAGTGATTTGATAAGAAACGCTGTACTTCTCTGAAACAACGTTGTTCTCTGTGCAATCTTCAAGTGCAAAAGAGTTTGATTTCGATTTTTGCATCAGTACTTAGTCTTCTGTGCTGTTCTGAGATTGATTGATGACTTGTTCTTTTCATGTGAGTTTGCTCTTCAATTTGTCAATCAAATTACTGTCTGAATTGATGATTCTTTCTTCTGCGTTGATGAACTCTCGTTTCGCCGTCGATTTTGGTCTGCGTGAGCGCGAAAAGTTTCAATTTTCGATTTTTGACTTGCGACGCAGTCATCTGTGAAGCTATTGAGTCGAATAAGAGCTTGTTTTGATCGTACGATTGTGCTCTATAACTTGCCGATTGATTTGATATATCATATGCTTCAATAGATCGCTGTCGCTCTTTGCAATTGTAGTTTAATTCTCTATAGTGTGTATAAAATTATTTGTAGCATTACGAAAGATTCTGAGTGTGTTTCAAACATCATCAATAGATGCTATGCAAATAGAAGTTGAAATCTCGTTGATGAAGATATGATTAGATCAAAAGTGCAAGAACTATGCAATTCAAATAGTTAAGTTATCAAAAAAACACTCTATCAGAAAAAGAACATTTATTATGTACTCATTTCAATACTTTATCAAATTGAATCTAGATCTGAATGCATTGAAATATCTGAACTGAAACAAGATGAAGACGAATGTATCTTGAAAAGCTAAGAAGTGCAAAGACAGACTTACGCAGATATATTGAATATTGAACAAAGTGCAAAAAATATTGAATTCAATAAAAGAAATCGAAATTTCTCACTTCAAGAAATCGTGAAGGCAAGAAATTGAGCATTTAGCAAAACTTCAAATCGAATTTGCAAAAGACGAAACTTGCGATACAATCAATACACACTATAGAAAATTAGAAAGAATTATCAAAAAGGCGAAAAACATAGTGATGTACACAGATGCATCGCAAATTCGAAAAAAGATAGCAGAAGTTGAAACAGAAATCGAAACAACAGTGATATTTACGCATGAACTCGTTAGATGCAGCAAAGCGACAAGCGTTTCAGGCGAAATCATCATAACAAAAGCGAAACTGCAAGCTATTAGCGATGCAATCGCAATGTGCAGCGAAAAAGCATTCAAAAACAGCGAAATTTGAGTGTACACAGACAGTCAAATGACTTTGCAAAGACTAAACACAAAGAGCAACGTCAATGCAAGATTATTCAATGACATACGACAAAACTTGATCAATTTACGTCAGAATCAGTGTCAAATTCGCATACAGTGAATATCGAGTTGCAAAAGCATTATTGAGAATAAAAAAGCAGATCAATTGATCAAAATTGCTACTCAAGAAGTATCAATTATCGACAACATGAAAGCAATTATCATAAGCTTTGTCAAAAAGCAAATTTGCAAAAAGATAAAATTACAATGATTAGAGATCTGAAAAAGCAGTATCAAAAAGGAAAATCAGTATTGAAAGAACATATTGAATGTGAATCTAAGTCATAAATCACTAAAAGAGCTGAGAAAAATCAAAAGATTAACGTTTTCAATCTTTATTCAGCTGAAAATGAAACATGACTATTTCAAGAGCTATTTGCATCGATTATCAAAGAATAATTTGAACAAATGCTATGAAATATGCAATGCAAGACAAATGTCGAAGCATTTACTGCTGAATTGCAGACATTATAAAGCAGAGCAGAGAAAGCTTAAGAAAAAAGCTCAGCTCAAAAACACAGACATCATATTGACACTGTTCATCATCAAGATTGAAAGAATTGCAACACTCAAGTATTTGAAAAATACTTGAATTACGATGAGAAAATGACTATTAGAAACGAAAGAGTAGAACGCAAAGAGTGCAAAGAGATGAAGAAAAACGAAAGTATGATTACGAGAGTTTGAGCAAGAGCGCTTATATGTGCAAACTATCGATGTAATTGATCAACGAGAAGATATAAAGCAGCAACTTTGACCAGATTACATGTAATGTAACACATACACAGCATCTAAACAGTGTCATAGTCATAGACTGCGTGCATCTTTTTTTCTTCTTCTTCAAGTTTTACGTGCTTATGCAGTCTAAGACTATGAAACACGATGCTATCTATCTAAATAGTAGCACTGAAGCGCTGTGTGTATGCTAAATTACATGTAATCTAGTCAAAGTCGATGCAGTATATCTTTTCATTGAGCAGTCAGATCATTAGAATGCGCATACGAGCGCGTAAGCTGTTTATATAACCAAGTGATCATATAAACAAGTCAAAATTATGAAAGCTGATCACTTTGACATAAGCTTTCAACTTGTCTGTATGATCATTAAGCTAAGCGAGCTAGATGAGCTTTGATCTATGTAGATGAAAGCTGATCACTTTGACGTGAGCTTTTGAGTTCGCTGTATGATCACTCAGCTGAATGAACTAGATGAGTTTTGATCTATGTATTTGCGATGCATGTAAATCGATCAGAAAATCGAAAAATTGATCGATTTACTGCGTTGCACAGACGTGTATGTGCGCAAAAGCTGAGTCGTGTCTTTGCAATGACTGTGTGAATGTCGTATATTAGTTGCAGCGCATGCGCAAAGACGTTGCTGTCGTTCTGTGTATATGATTAAAGACTGTGTCATGTCTTTGCAGTGTATATGATTGCGATGCATGTAAATCGATCTGATAAAGCAAAAAACCGATCGATTTACTGCATCTCGCAGACGTGTAAATGTGCAAAAGCTGAGTTGTGTCTTTGTAATGTATATGTGAATGTCATATACGAGCTCGACGCTGATTCAAGTGCTGTTACTGCTCTGTGTGTGATTGCGATGTGTGTAAATCGGTCTGAAAATGAGAAAAATCGATTGATTTGCTGCATCACGCAAGTCTGTAGATGCGCAAAAGCTGAGTCATGCCTTCGCAGTGTATGTGTGTGTGATGTATATGAGTTGCAGCATGTGTGCAAAGACGTTGCTGTCGTTCTGTGTATGTGCAAGCTTCAACGCGTTGTTGATCGCGTTGTTATTGTCTCGCTTTTCAACTGTGTGTGAGCTCAACACATGAGTAAAGCGCTGTTACTGCTCTGTCAATGTTGATGAGATTGTTCAGCTTTTCTGACAAGCATAGCTTGCAGAAGATTCGTAGTCAGCATCTTGTACAGATAAATCTCGTTGTCGATCACTGCATGCACTTAATGAAGAGAGAAAAGACTAAAAAAACTAGTAATAACTTTTTATTTTTCAGAAAGTTGCATGTTCATTCAATTATATAGCTTAATGTTCTTCTTATTTTCAAAGTATGCAGAAGTCTGATGTGCAAGACTTGATTAAATGTTACAATGATATTTAAACTAAGCATGAAAATCATATATAAACTGATTACGTTGAGTTGAGTACTTAAGTTCAAGTTAAGTACTTGACTTGAAAAGTGTTAAGTTAAGTTAAATTTTTTAGAAAAAAGTATTGAATTAAGTTAAGAAGTTGAACTTAAGAACTTAAATCAAGTTGAAAAGCTTAACTTGACAACTCAACTCAATAATTCAACTTGACTGAACAAGATATTAAATAAATGTAAATAACTTAATTGAACAGTTTTTATAATTTCTTTTTATAACTTTCTATCATGTTTTCTCATCATGACTCTTTATCAAAAAGATAATGCAAAAAGATAATGCAAAAGCAAAAAATCGGAAAAATTTCTATATTTAATTCTCTTGACATCAAGCCTAAGTTCTTGATGAGTTAAGTTGAATTGACTCAATTTCTAGTCAAGTCAAGTCACGTTGAATTGAAAATATGCTTAACTTAACTTAAATTGAGTTGAAAATGTAAGTAACTCAACTTTAAATTGAGTTAAATTCAAAATGTTAATTTGAAACTTAACTTGACAATCAGTCTAGTAATGCTTAATCGTTGTTCTAATCTTCAATCAGTAATATGATTGTTTTAGCAAGTTTAATGTTCAATTCATGTCAAAATGATCATTGATTAAAAGATCATATGCTTTTTTTATCAATCAAGTAATTTCTGACTGAGAAACTCATAATCTATCATCTTTTCAAAGTACTTCATTAAGTACTTGACAATTGTTTAAATTAATATCTTGATAAGTTTTTTGATTCTGTTCAATAACTGTTCAAATGTTGATACATAGTTGATTCATTTGATTTTCAACTATAATTTGATTTTGAATAAAAATCATCTTTTTGATCAAATCTTTATTAACTTTCAATTCTTGTTTCAAATCTGAGTCAGATCTGAGCAAGATTTAAGTCAGATTTTGATTAAATTCTTGATTAACTTTTATTGATTGCA
>JAABUV010007106.1_pt1 | contig 11886 bp, 9 predicted proteins | sample 5559971 | NCBI WGS metagenome assembly JAABUV01 (sample SAMN10711881, study PRJNA513362) | rock metagenome | isolation source: Antarctica rocks | place: Antarctica: Victoria Land, Knobhead nord | collected 2015-12-19
ACGACTTCTTCTCTTGACTAGATCGAACTAGGTGAATCGACTATTTAGAAGATCTAAATCGTTTCTATCTAGTCGATTTAGTCGAAGAGCTCGATACTTCTCTTCTTCGAATTATTTCGTTCGATTTTGAAAATTTAGCTCGGAAATTTCAGGAAACCGTCTCGAATATCGACTCTTTCGAACGTTTCGAAATAGTTCGAACGAAGAAAAATCAATTCCGAGCTAAACTCTTTCGGGTTTATCAGAATACTGAGCGGATTTCAACGTATTCTCTATCTTGAAAACGAATTTTCTTCTTTTTTATTCGAACTCAAATCGATTGAGACTTGAGCCAAGAAAACTCTCGATATAGTCTTTCGAAAACGCAGAAAAACCTTCTTGAAAGACTTATTCGAATTGTCGAAGAGACGGACGAAAACTCGGAAAGTCAGAAATCGAGCCAGAATTCTACTTCGAACAAGAACGAAGCCTCAACTACTAGGGAAGACTCGGAGAACGAGAAGACTAGTACTAGAAATACATCTATTATTTCTAGTACGAGAGCTAGGCCTAAGCTCTCTAGTCTTACTCGAATCGAGAAAGCTTGTCTAGATTTTTCAATATCTCTTCTCGATCAGCAGGCAAAAGAAGACGAATATGAGCTTCTTTTAGTAGAGACTCTAGTCGTTCTAGAACTCGAAGAAAAAGACTGAAAAGAAGTCGATTTCTATCTCTCTCTTCTCTCGTCTTTTATTAAGATTTCTCGTTTTCTCGTTCTTTGATTTTCTTTAGAAAAATCAAGCACTTTGAACACAGATTCGAACTCGAATTTAGACTTGAATACTAGTATCTATTCTTTAGAACTAGAGAATCGAGGGGTTCTTGAACGAATTTCTTTTCTCGTTGATCATTTTCTAGTTAGAAGTTCTCGTTCTTCTATTAACTGAGCACTCAATCTTCGAAGCTACGGGTTAAATATAGCTCAGAATACGACTAAAAAGAGCCTAATAGAGTGGTCGAACGAGACTATACTCTACGGTCGAATTTCTTTCTCAATTTTCAACTTTCGAGCTTTTATTCACGATCTTCTTTCTTCTACTCAAGCTATTCTTTTCGAAAACGTTCTTTTTCAGTCGAAAAATAGTACTATTGAAAGTACTATATCGATTTCTGAAATCCTCTGGTCTAGAATTTTTGATAACTCTCTAGATTCTACTTCTTTTTTCAATTTTCTTCAGAATAGTTGAACGAATTTAGAAGTCAAGAATTCGAAAAATTGACTTATTTGAAAAATAGCTAGTCGTTCGAATCTAGCTAGCCGTTTTCGAGTCTCGAAGAAGAAGACTTTTACTTGAAATTCTCGAAAACTAGAGAAATGACTTACTTCTCTCTCGATTTTTCTAGAAAAACTTCTAGTACTTATTCATCTAGAAGATGAACAGTCAGCGAGAGCTTCGAAATTACTATCTATTAGAAGCTCTAATAGTATAGAAATCGAACTTCGAAATCTCTACGTCGAAAACGATCTTCTTTTCTTTATTACTTTCTATCACAAAGAGTATTCGATCTCGAAATCTACGAAAATTATTCATCGCTATTTATCTCGAGAAATAGACTCTCTTTTAGTCTATTATCTCTGACTGATACAGTACCCCGCACTAAGTCTTCGCGTGCGCTTCTCAATCAAATCACCATCCCACCTGCATCAACCATTGAACCATCAAATTCAGCTGAGGAACTTCAATATTTGGGCTGGTTATTTAGTAGTATATGATCTATGATTTTCCAATCAATATTTAGTATGCCAGCCCTTCGCTATAATTAGAGCTTCACATCTGCGTGACATACTGGAAATTAGCCCCTCTATTACCTTCTTCCGTATGTTCCTTCAGACCTTCTGTAAAATCTGAAACAGTTGAATTTCAGCTTTCTCGCCTTTATCCTTCAGTTTATTCAAATTCGGATAGACTTTATAGGCTTTCTTCTTCAGTAGAACTCAGAGATTTTCGATGAGGTTCAAATCAAAGCTGTACGAAGGCCACTTCATGACTTCTATACTCATTTCCTGGAACCAGAGCTTCGATTTTCTGACTCTATGTATCGAAGCGTTATTCTGCATGAACACTAGTCCTGACTCTCATATGTCAGCCAAATTGTGATTCAAAATCTGAATGTAGAAGACTGCTGAATAGCCGTGTTTTTTGAATTCGAAGTCCCGATCGAGCAGGTATAAATTCGATCTTTCAGAACCTCAGAAAGCTTCCCAAATCATAATGGAAAAGAGCTTTCCACTGGGAATTTTCATCACTTTATCTCTATCCCATTTCTGTTTGGAAATTTCAAACACTCATTCTGGTGTTTTACCTGATCTTCGAGCCACGAATGCTTCATCCGACCAGATGACATTGCCTCATTGATTCACGATTCAATTCTTATGCTTTTTAGCTCATTTTAACCAAAGCAGAGCAACTTCAGATGTTAATTTCGGTCGCCGAAGAGCTAGTCAGTGAGAAATTCCGTGAGCTCGTAGTGTTGCGTTGAGAGTTCTCGCGTTCAAATCGATCCCGATGTTCGTTTTCAGCTGTCTTCAGATAATTTTAGGCTTCGATCGTAACTGACGTAACAGTATTCTAGCTGCTCGAGGAGTAATTGATAAGAGCCTTCCTGATCTGAATTTATTAACTCCGAAGAGTGTTGTTTGAAGCCTTCCCAAAACGCTTCGAACGATGCTTGAGGGAACATTCAAACTTCGTGCTATTTGAGTGAATGTAAGGCCTAATTTAGCTTGTTCTGATATTTCATCTTTGGCGAGCAAAGAAAGCTTCTTTCTAGAAGTCTTGATACCAGAAATTGAAGTTAACGAAGCTCTTCTGAGCATTGTGAATGCAGTTGAAGAAGATGAGTTGTTTTGAAGGTACGCGATTTAACATGTTTTCGCGATTTACGCGAAGACTTAGTGCGGGGTACTGTAGCTTCTTTTCAGAAGGCTATAGGCCTAAAGGTTTTTCGAACGTCGTTTTCAGAATATCTCTTCGAAAACTCAGTTAAAAAAATTCTAGCAAAATCGAATTCTCGAGGGTTAAAAACCGCTCGAAAATATACTTTCAAGCAATTTCGAAGGTTTTTTCGACGGGAAACTCAGACGGGTCTAGAAGTTTCTATAAATTCTAGCGAATATCGACATCTCGCTATAGAGATTTCTAGAAAATATCTTAGAAAAAATCTTCAATTTCAACTCGAAGAACAAGAGCTCAATATCGAAAAAGACGAGAACTATTCGAACGATATTCTAGCTACACAAGAGAATGAGAAGAGATTTATTCTGTGAAATTACTTGATTCTCATGATGAAATCGAGATTTTGAATTATTTCTCTCGCAACGTCAGACATTTCTGAAGACTCAAAGATTCTACGCAGAGTAAGTCTTACGTATTAAATGTTGCTGAGATACTTCAATTGACAAGAAAAACAGTAGATCGACTAGTGTATCTTATTCGCTTCTACAAGATTCAAGATTACGAAGAATGAGGCAGAAATGCACACAGTCTCGAAGAATACAGTGACTCGAATGATTTCAGCAAAGACACAAGCGAGTCTTCAAGATTGTTGATGTCGATATCATTGAAGAAAACAGTTCAATCAAACTCTGAAGTTGCACATCGAGCGTTGAGAACGCAACTAGAACTGACCTACAATGAGATTCAAAGATTTATGAAAAGAGTCAAAGAGTCAAGTCAAGATCAAGTGATAGACAACAAGCGAAAACGAGATAATCAGACATCTGAAGAAAGAAAGAAACGAGATTTTAATTTGTCAGATCTAACTGAAGTGACAAGTCTCACGAAATCTCGATCATCTCAAGGAAGAACTGTGTAGTGTTGACGATCAAGCTCTTCGTTCTTCGTGTTGCAGAGAAAGTTTCTGTCATTCTGCAATTCTGATGTATTTGAATGTTTCTTGAAGAATAACGATTTCGACAGATGTTGTATCACACGACTGTTGCATTGCACGAATGAAAGATCGATTGAGAGTCACAAGCATTTTGTTTAGAGATCACAGATCTCGTCATTCGCTAAAAATCGACAGCGTTGCAGACATGATTATGACGCGAATATGCTTTCAGATACTACAACTGTTGATGATCAATCAGATGCACTTCATGTGTTAATAAATTTCTTTCATGTTTGAAATACAATTTGACAGAAGTTGTCATTATTTTTCTCTATTGACAATGCTTTCACGTACTCTTCGTTTTCAACAGATCATGCTCGAATCGACTTGCAAAAGTCAATGTCGATCTTTCTCTGCATATTTCTATAATCGAAAACCGCTCGTCGAAGTCTTTTTATAATATTCTACGTCTCTCTTGCAAGACGTAAGCTAGCTTCGTGCATTTTCTGATGATATGCAAGCTCTTATCTCAAAAAGTCATTCTCTTCGATCAACTGTTTGATTTCTTGCGACAGAGTTGATTTTGACATCTTCAATGCTTGAAGTCGTTCTGAAGTTGCTTCGAATGCAACGATTGAATCGAGACTGTGATTGATAAGAACGTCTAGAGAAGTAGGCGTCAAAGGTTGACTATTATAGATATTTATTGCTCTTGATGATTGTGATATGCTTTGATGAGAGATGACTCAGCTGAGGGAATTGATGCTTTAAATATCGTCATGCCTACTCAGTCGTCTTGAGCTGAGCATTCTCGTGAAGAAATCATTTTGAGCTTCATTCTTCTGAGCTAATATTGAGGCTGATAGCGAGATTTGAATACACTTTTCGAACCATTTGAATCTCGTGATCTTCGATCAAACTATATTTCTCATCTGACGTGACGTGTATTATCGAACTTGAGCAAGATGTTCATACAGTGTGCAGAATTGATATATCACTACGTAGTCAAATAGTCGACAAGTCTCGAACATCAGAACAATCTCAGATAGAAGAACACTCAAAGAGAACTATTTGAAAACGATAGTATGCTCACGACACTATTCTTCAATGCTTGAGAAAGAGAATGATTGATAAGATTCGAATAATTAATAATTCAGAAAAGAAATCACGACAAAGAAGACGATAGCAAGCAATTAACGATAGATGTTATCGTTTGACTGACACTTTCAGCTATCAGATTCTTTCGTGATCTCTATAGCTTGCTGAATTTCTATTCAACTTTGCACGACATTCGTACGCTCTTCAAGTACATTTTTTTCATGTCTCTTGTTTCTCTACGAAATACTTTGAACGTTTCTGTTTCGAATATATATTTCGAAGACTTGTATATCTTTCAACAGCAAAGAACTCGAATGAACTGTTTTTAGCGTATCGCGACTTCAATGTTTGAGCGATTCATCATCACGTAATGTCAGAGATTTTTATTCGTCAATACAATAAGCTGATCTGACTAGATATTTTATCAATTTTTCATCTTTAAGACTACTCTGCTCTAGAGACTTCGAAAATCATGATCACAATAATTTAAAGTCAGAGTTAGAAACTTCTTAAGATATCTTGTCGAGATGCGAAGTCTTATTAGATCACGATCGCAATATCAATGCTATCGTATACATGAATGACTTCTGAATGAGAAGACATTAGTGAGCCGTGAATTCTATGAAGATAAAGCGACTGCTTTAGAGCATATCAGTCATGTCTATCAATAGTACTTTGAAGAATCATATCTTTGAAGTGCTACTAATCAGAAAGACGTGATAAAAGTATCGCAATGAGGGGCAAAAAACAGCATTTGATAGCGTGCGAAGAATGAGACAAACAGTTTCTCTACATTCAATTAGGAGAAAAAACTCGAGTAGGCACTTTTTAGCGTATCAAGACTGAAATCGACTGTTTATGTTGCGAAAGTTTCTCAAGTCATTGAATTGCGAATTTCAGAATCTGAAAATACTCTATTCAATTTACGTAGTAGATTATCAGAAAATTCGCCTTGACAGTCGATTTTTCTAGATCTTTGAAAAAGATTGACATCACAAAAAAATTAACTTTCTTCAGTGACGACTGTGCGACAACGTCAACTGCTCAGATGACATTTGAACGCAGTTTCAAAATACTTTGAGAAGTTAATCGAATAGTTGAATTTTGCAACGTGCGTGAAATCTCTAAGAGATTGAGAAATTTGCTTGCCAAGATTGTCTTATCTGATAATTTACTATGTAATTTGTATAAACTGTTTTCAGATCTTGAAATTCGCAATTCGATGACTTAAGAAATTTTCGTAACATAAACAGTCGATTTCAGTCTCGATACGCTAAAAAGTGTCTACTCGAGTTCTTTTCTGTTATATATATCACAATATGTTTCGCACTATAGCGTTCTGTTAATAGAAGATTCTGCCAGCTTTTGATGAGGTAACGATAGACGCATCAAGCGAACACGCTGACTCTGCTCTCTCGTCATGCGTCAGCCTTGTAGAATAAAGACTTTCAATGTCAGAATTATGAACAGAGTGAGCGATTATCTTTCACGAATGAGAAGTCATGAATCATCAAGCTTACATCGTGAGATGAATCTGTGTCGTGAAGACAAAGTATGTGACTGCGTGCGAACTTCTGAACGAAGAGTACCCTTTTCTCTCGAGCGTCTCGTTGCATGACAGTAATGCTTACACTGTGAATCGCATTGTCGATCATCATGTTGTCGTCGCATGTCTTTCGAAAGGCAGGTATGAAATCGTCTCTGTCGTCATGATGACGAAGAACATGCTTCGATTCTTCGAATCGATTCGCATTGAACTGATGATGAGATCGAAGAAGAAACGTCAAGTCAGAAACACGACATTCGACTGAGTGATGTGATGATCAAATGCTTGTTGAGAAGAACGAAAGACGTTCTTTCGTACAAGTATGATAAAAAGATGCAAGGCAAAGAGTTCAAGATCACTGAAAGCTTGAACTCTCTCTTCACACTTTTACTAACGACGCTGAATCAACTCGATGCGATTCACGAGAGAAAAGAACATCACATTGTCGAAATCATTTGAACGATGATGATCAAAAATTCACGAGTGCGAGAGAAGCATCGATATTCGAGTGCGAAAAAAGATCAATGATACGAATCAATCTATATTTACGTCAACAACACAGCAAAGTGTGACATCGACTGCAATCATGCTGTTTCACTCGTGATTCAGCAACAGTCGCGATCTCTTGATTCAAAGAATCCAATTGTGCATTACGAAATCATTGTGTTCGCAGATCAACTGATGAAAGATGTCGTTATTCGCGACAAGATCAGTCAGCAACATGATGTTATGTGCTTTGAGATGAAGATGACAGAGTTGTCAAATGATTTTTCGTGCGTCGTCATTCAAGAGATCTGCGATTACTCGAACTCGCATAAGAACGATGAGTGGCAAGGCTACGCGACAGCAACAACGACATCGTATGCGAAAGAGCTTCTACAGATCATACTCAGAGTTCAAGTGATGAGAAGTCAACGAGCGATCGATGTTGTATCGAGCACAGATGAGTGCATCTGAACAACGCAACAGATGATGAAGAACGATAGAGACAGCTTCATCATGAAATGAAGAATACAGAAATGAGATCGTTTTAAGTGCAAGAGAATTGAACAAACTCTGATCATCTATCTTCTAGAAGATGACAACTTTCACGTTCAATTTCAATTCACGAATCTTTTGATTGCTGACAATTTCGTCAATTGAGACGTTAAGATGAAGAAGATGAAGAGAAGTCTACTGTCAACAAAGGCGCAGAGTGAGCGAAAGATACATATTCTTCATGATCTGAGAAAGATTGAGAAGATGCAGCTGACGATTGCATATGCTCGAAAGTATCAGCACACGTACAGCGTGATAGTATGAGTGAATAATAACAGTATTGACACGATGCTGCAGAGTCTGAGCGAGTTTGCTGAGCGTGCGAATGTCAGCGAAGTCTCGATTTCAATGATCAAGAAGATTCAGCAGACTTTGAACATGAGAGCGAAGACAAACGCTGTTCTAAGATGACTCGCTTCGAAAAGAAATCAACGATGGCTGATGATCTTCGACAACGTCGATCGAGACATGCAATCTATGAAAGTAGATGCTCAGATTTACAATATTACGTCGTTTCTGTCATCAGTCGATCATGACTTCATTCTGATCATCACTCGTCTTTCTTCGCTGAGAGAGATAGAAAAGTCGATCGAAGTTACAAGACTCAGAAGTGATCAAGCATTGAAGCTCATCAGCAATCGCTTGAGTCTGCATCGATTCAGCAGTGATACGATAGACATCTCATCAGAAGATCAAGATATAAGCTGATTGAATGATCTGCAGACATTAACAAGCTTGTTCAACAATTAGACTATCTCTCACTTGCTCTGATTCAAGCGAGCACGTATATGCGCGAAACTAAGATGAGCTGCTTGAAGTATCTTGATCTATACGAGATCTCATAATCTCGACTGATGACGAAGACATCTTACCTGCGTGACTACGAGAACAAAAGCATTCAGACAATGTGAATGATCTCTTACGAGCGCATTCGACAGAGCAGTTTAACGACGACATGATTCTTGCAGTTGTGAGCATATTTGAATCATCAAGATATGTGATATGAGCTGATCTTGCGTGAGAGTGAAGACTATCGAGAATATGACTGGCTTCAGAAGCTAGCACAGAGCGAAATTGACTTCAAGAGAATAATAAAGACTTTATTGAACTACTCGCTCATTGAATCGCGTCAACACAGCGAAAGCTACTTTATGCATTCAGTCGTGCACGATTGATGCGCAGAAATAATCAGCTTCAACAAGTATGACTTGATGATAGCGACTCTGATAATTGTAGATAATGCAGCGTCAGATTGATCAGAAGCGAAGTATTGAATTTCTCAACAACGATTGCTTTCGCATGCAGATCAATGTGCAAAAGAACTTCATGACATCGATGTGCTCAATGACAATGCATTCACTGAGATTTGTGATGCTTTTCATAGTCTTGATCGTCTCTATGCTGATCAAGACAAGCATGTCGAAGCAAAGAAGATGTATTAGCGAGCGCTGAACGAAAAGAAGAAAGCGTGAAGCTTTGATTATATCTTCACTCTTGACATTGTTCATTATTTGAGCATTCTTTACAGATATCAAGACAAGCATGTCAAAGCGAAGAAGATGTTTCAGCAAGCGTTGAATGAAAAGAAGAAAGCATGAGACTCGAATCATATCTTGACTCTTGACATTATCAACAACTTGAATCTTCTTTATATGAATCAAGACAAGCATGTTGAAGCGAAGAAGATGTATCAAAGAGCGCTAAATGAAAAGAAGAAAGCATGAGATTCTGATCATATTTTCATTCTCGACACTGTCAACAACTTGAGTATTCTTTACAAGAATTAAGACAAGCATATCGAGACAAAGAAGATGTATCAAAGAGCGCTAAATGAAAAGAAAAAAGCATGAGACTCTGATCACACTTTCATCTTTGACACTGTCAACAATTTGAGTATTCTTTATATGAATCAAGACAATCATGTTGAAGCGAAGAAGATGTATCAAAGAGCGCTAGATGAAAAGAAGAAAGCATGAGACTCTGATCATACTTTCATTCTCGACACTGTCAACAACTTAAGCCTTCTTTACATGAATCAAGACAAGCATGTCAAAGCAAAGAAGATGTATCAACGAGCGCTAGATGAAAAGAAGAAAGCATGAGACTCTGATTATACTTTCACTCTCGACACTGTCAACAATTTGAGTATTCTTTATATAAATCAAGACAAGCATGTCGAAGCAAAGAAGATGTATCAAAGAGCGCTAAATAAAAAGAAGAAAGCATAAAACTCTGATCATACTTTCATTCTTGACACTGTCTACGTCTTAGATCTTCTTTACAAGAATCAAGACAAGCATGCTGAGACAGAGAAGATGTATCAACGAGCGCTGAATGAATACAAGAAAGCATGAGATTCTGATCATACTTCAATTCTTGACATTGTCTACGTCTTAAATCTTCTTTACAATAATCAAGACAAGCATGCTGAGACAGAGAAGATGTATCAACGAGCGCTGAATGAATACAAGAAAGCACGAAGCTCTGATCATGCAATTCTCTCGAGAGCGAAAGTGATGATACAGTGAGATTTGTGAGTGGTAATAACGAGAAAGATGATGTCTATGTATATGATAGTGATGATCAAGATGAGAATGAAGCTAGCAGTGAATTTGCAGCGAAGAGCGAAGACGAGAATGACGATTACAATGAAGATAGTAATGACGATGAACACATGAAAGAAGACAAGAACAAAGATGATGATGATGATGAAATAAATGAGAATAAGTCTGATGAGAACAGCGACTGTGACGATGTATGAATAACGAAAGAGAACACAATGATGCATTTGTTGCGATCAATGAAGAATGATGTTAAGCTTGATCTTCAATCTATATTTGTGAAACATTCAAATAAAGTCTTGCGTTCTTTCGTGAAGTTCAATTCTAGTGACAATGACGTAAAATTTGATATTAGATTTCAAGTAGAAATTATAATAATTTTCTTTAGACTGAAAAGCGATCAATCTCAAGAGACAACGACGTTTTTAGTAGAGCTGTGATAAGAACATATTTTGATAGCTGTAAAGTGCAATCTTATCATTCTGACTTCAAACATGACTTGTCTAGAATGCTACGATATTGAGTGAAGATTCATAGATAGAAAGAATGATTCATCTTCACATGAACATCTCAGTACTGAAGACGTACTGCTTACATGAACACTGTCAATATGAGCATGTTTGAAAGAGTATTCTCGTTAGATCTAGACTTTATGCAAGAAGACTGATAACACATAGTCACAATCATTGACACGCTTTTCTCTTTTTCTTTCTATGATTTCATATAAAGATCAGAACAGATCAGCGAAGAAAGTTCGAGAATCGCTGTTCAAACACAGACGTAGTATTCGATCAACTACGATAGAATTCTCACATCTCATCTTCATCTGATCATCAGACCTGTTAGTTTTTCTAGAACTGAAACCAAGCTAGGTCAAATTTGCTCGACAAAGTCTCAAATATTTCAGAATGATTCAATCAAAAATACGATCGTAGTCAAAGTCGTCTCGCACGAAGAGATTACGAAAAATCTTGCGCAGATAGACATACGTCGATGTCTCGTCAAAGTCAAGAGAGTGAATGTGATCGAAATAGGCTCGAAATTTCTCAGAAAGATCTCTGCAAAGATTCTCTGTACTGATTGTTCTCTTCTTGATCAAGATCAGCTCATTCTTCTGTGTCTGATCTTCAGTCGTAAGCTCTTGTCATGAGAGAAAGTCTCGAAGAAGATAGAGAAACATGTACTCAAGAGACTTCAAATCATCGCGACAATCTTGCACTAGAACAGTATTTAACGTATGAGTCGAAAGAACTGAGAATGAACATTTATGAATATCTAAATGATCGTTAATGCTGGAAAAACGTGTCGTGTCAATTAAATGTCGTTTCGCAACATCAGCAGAATGAGTCTTTATTTGAACGTTACGACGTTTCGTGACAAGGCTCAAATCTGTGACATACATCTGATTATCACGTCTTTCAATATTCATCAAGAAATTTTCCGATTTGATGTCGCGATAAATAACATTTTTGAAGTGAATATATTCGAGACGATGAAGAAGCTGATCGATCAGCATCAACATCGTTTTAAGAGAGAATCGTCGATCGCAAAAATTGAAAAGATTCTTCAAACTCGATCTCAGAAGATCGAACATCATAACATTATATTCGCATTCGAACAAATACTCATGAATGAATGAAATATCAACATCGTCAGCAAGCGATTGATAGACATCGACTTCGAATTCGAGAAGAAATGAATTTTCACAGACGCGCTCGAGTTTAATGACAATCTCTTCGTCAGTATCGAGATTGGTTTCTGAAGCGCGATAAG
>JAABUV010007107.1_pt1 | contig 11886 bp, 9 predicted proteins | sample 5559971 | NCBI WGS metagenome assembly JAABUV01 (sample SAMN10711881, study PRJNA513362) | rock metagenome | isolation source: Antarctica rocks | place: Antarctica: Victoria Land, Knobhead nord | collected 2015-12-19
TTCTAAAGATGTTACAGATTTTCTAAATGGGAATAACCTTAAACCTGTACACGTTTATGAAAGTTTAAATGAAAAGTCAACTCAAAATAAAGTGTTATACGAAACTAAGAACATAGCCGGTGTTTATATAATTTTAAATAAAATTAACTTAAGCTGTTACGTAGGATCTGCTTCCACAAACAAATTCAACGCTAGATTCCGTAAGCATTTATTTAATTTTACTGGTAGCAAGATAGTAAAAGCTGCGGTAAAAAAGTATGGGATATACAATTTTGCTTTTATGATATTACATGTATTTCCTAAAGTTGTTACTAAAGAAAATAATAAGGAACTGCTAAACTTAGAGGATTATTATTTGAAATCTTTATTACCTGATTATAATATAGTGACTGAAGCTGGAAACACTTTTGGCTACAAGCACTCCGAAATAACGAGAATAAAAATGGTAGAAAATTATAGCCCAGAACGTCGTTTAAAAATAAGTGATTTAAATAGAGGTAAAATAATGAGCGAGGAACACAAGGCAAATATTAAAGCAGCTGCTTTAACTCGTAAAAAGCCTGTATACTCCAAAGAAAGTTTAGCTAACATGGGAAAATCTTATAAACCCATAATACTGTACAATTTAGATAGAACGGTATATGGTGAATACCCTTGTATTACGGCAGGAGCTGAATCATTGAGGTGTAGTGTAAAAACTATATGAAGAGCTATGAACACACCTAAAAAAATACTAAAAAAACGTTGAATTGTTAAATTTTTAACAAAATAAAATTACATCTTAACCTGAATTGTTTATTTAATTGCTCTTTTTCTACAAATTTAACTGTTGTTTGTCTTGCTCCGCACAATAGTTGTTTAATTTAAACCATAGTCCCATGAGTACAAATTTTTATGCAATTTTATAAAAAAAATAAAAATTAAAGTGGAATAGCCCGACAGGGTTATTTAAGAAATATATTTCTTAGGCGATATTAGTGGTACGATCAAAGAACTTTTAATATTGGTATATAGTGTAAAGTTAACTATATAGCCGGCTATATTATCATGTTAGAGATCGTCGGTTATTATAATGACCGCGACAGACTGGGTCACTGATGGGTGTCTGAAATGATGCTTAATGCACAGTCGGGGTATTTAGTTATCATAGACTAATAGAATATACGAATTCAAAGTTATTCTAGCTTTTTATAAATAACTTACAGTTTATATTAAGTATACTTGTACGTTTTACCGTATGGGCAAATGTCATTATGAGGTAAATTGTTTGCCTCAAATGTATAACTAAAAAAAAAATATTGTGTTAAAATACCATGAGATAGCGATAGCTACAAAACAACAAATTCTCCATGCTGCAACCAGATACATTCACTCTGCAGCAATCCACCTTTTATAAAAACATCTTGTTGATCAATACATCTGCACATCTTAGCCGTCATCTTCCTCCATGATGGAAAAGGATCTGCTCCCGGGGTATGAATACAAAATGCTTTTTTCTCCGTCAGCTAACTCAAAGGGGCACAAAGGGTCGGCCGAAAGTGCTTGTTTGTCTCTTGTCTTCTTGACCAGAATTTGCTCATCGCCTGAAAATAGGCGCGGTACTGGTGATGGCCCAGGTGTGTACTTTCTACCTGGTTGAATACCGTGTGGCCCTTGGGCGGAAGTAACGCGGGAGGTCATGGGAGAGTATAGGTAACCAGCACTGGAGATCAAACCACTGAGATCCCTTGGCTTATTGAGTTTCACCCAAGAAATGACCTCATGTACTTTTAGGTGATCCTTTTCAACATCCAAAACATAAGTGTCTTTAGTGACGTCAGGGAATTTGTATCTAGCTTCTCCATCGTATGTTGGACGATCCGGTTGTACAAGAGTTCCAGAGTAATGTCGGTTGAACGGTATTGTACGACAAAAGTGTTTTTTCTCGTCCATGTCCAAGTAGGCAATGTATTCCAAAAATGCAATCTTGGAACCGCGAACAACAACCAGAAATCCCTCATTGAGAAACCCATCTCCGAATTGCAAGAACACAGCGGTAGCGAGCTGCTGAATTGCTTTTGGCATGCTGGAACTGGACACTTTTGACTTGAGTTCCACATACATATGTGGAGCGAATCCGTCGTCGGTGCATCGCTCGACAACCAGATCCGGAATTTTCTTGTCAGGAGTTCTGGATTCGGGAACAATTGTCCAGTCTTCTGTTACTGGAAAGTAATAGGAAAGAATGGCTGTCATGTATCGACCCACTTTGTCTTCGGTTGTTCCTTCTGTTTCATTCAACATAACCTCGATTGCTTTGTCTATGGCTTTAATGTCTCTGTAGGTTTGGCTAGCCATGATGATGTGATTTGACTAGAAGTGTGATGAGGATTGACTTGAATTGTGATGTGATTTGACTAGAAGTGTGATGAGGATTGACTTGAATTGTGATTTGAATTGACTTGGAGTGTGTTTAATTTGGTTGTTTGTGGTGTTAAGTGATAGTTTGCTAGTAAGGGTAATGCTTGATTGTCAACTTGATGGAATGTTAATTGAAGGGAGGATTTTGTGAAGTTATATAGCGTAGGCAAGCCAGGCAACAGCCGGGTATAATCGCATTTAACGGATATATCGCTGTTTCGGCTTTCGGACTTAACAATGTATCATATACAACTCGTCATAAATGCCTCATGTATTTGTCATAGATAAGAATGTGTGTGCAGCCATTGGTGAAAACATCTGTTGAGCGAAAATGAGGCATTTATGACGCAAGGTGTGATCAAATATAAGCGCAATGGAAGCAGATCTCGCGTTCTGGCCCTTTTAGCTTTAGACTTTAGTAGTCACATTCACAATGTATGACGCCTCAAATTCTTGGCAAGTGTCACATGGCTGGATTGATTGGGTCCCAACAATGCGTCACCTCTTGGCACATGCAAGGGTTTGAGCGTACGCGTCATAGATTTGAGTGAAAGATAAAAGTTAAGTAGTTCTATTGGCTGATAATCTATGGGGCTAGGCTGCAAGGATGATGTGTTAGAGATCCACTGCACAAAATTAGGCAGCAACCGGATATGTTCGCAATCTTTCTGTTGCATGACTCATAGATAAGCATGTGCATGCGCTCGTTGGACAAGACAATTTGTTGATTGGAGACTAAATTACCATGATCTCAATAAGGTGTCAGGATCGACACAGCTTTGACACATTGAATTCTTGGCAAGTGTCATGTGGCTGGATTGATTGGGTTCCAACAATGTGCCAGATATTGGCACATGCAAGGGTCTGAGTGTGCGCGTCATAGATATGAGTGAAAGATAAGAACTGACTGATTTAACAGGCTGACAAACTTTTATGGTATTAGGCAGCAGTCACATGCATAGGCATCCTTACATATATCCTATCTCCTTGCAGCGATCGATGTTGTTGACTTTCTGTTTTGGGGCACATGACAAAATACAAATGCCTCAATTACGACATCAAGGGGCACGTGTGCGCTTTGATAGGGTAGAGTTTGCTTTTACGATATGCCAACTTAAGAGTCTGGATTTCGGATTACATGATCTCGCGTCAGGGATGTAATACTAAAGACTGCTCTCTTCATCACTTTTGCTCTCTTCATCACTACTGCTCTCTTCATCAGTACTGCCCAATCATACATCACAAGCCACCACTTTCAAAAATACTTTTAACGTTTAGTTATGGCTTATTCAACACCGTCATTGCAACAACCGCTACCATATATGGCTCAACGAGGCCGACTACCAGATATGAGTCAACGAGGCGGGCTGCCAGATATGAGTCAACGAGGCGGGCTTTTTGGTGAATATTCCTCTCCGGAGACCCTTAGCCCCAGTGTTGCCTGTGATACAACAATGGTATCATCACCTCGCTACTCGTCTACTGCCTTTGGTGGTCAACTGTCTGCTCGATCTGGTACTGCCAACAAAGGTTAGTAAACTTTTATTTCAGCATGTTACAATTCTGACAACTTGCCAGCAAGACCTAGTGTGAGACGTGCGGGTAAACAGTTTTGCCGGGGTCCGAGCAATCTCAGTAAGGACCGAGTGGAAGAACTGGTTTTAATGGCTGAGGCGTTTGAACGTATCGCGGGGGAAAAAAGGGAAAGGCGCGCTCGTCTCAAGAGAGCAAGTGACAAGTTCAAAGAAGAAATCCAGAAGTGCATTAAGGAGGAATTCGACCACAAAAACATCAAATCTGAATTCATTCCTAAGCACATCAAGGATGAATTCATACAAGTGGGGAAGAGCGAGGTTTGGCTTGACGCATTGTTGGATGGTTCAGATTTGGAGATTGTGCAAATTGAGGAAGATGAACAAGCAACACTTGGTATTAAGTTTGTAGTTGCTTTGAAATAAGTTATATACTAAAAGTACATATTTTTTGTTGTTGGTCACATATTACAATAGTTATACATAGTTGCATATTAATATGAGGCAATATTTACTTAATACTTATAAAAAATGATATGCAGCAATGCTAGTGAAAACGGTTAAAAATGTTTGTTTAGCATCAAGACCGTCGGCAGAGTAAAATGTCGCTACAGACTGGTCCACTGGTGGGTGACTGAAATGTTGCTTAATGTACAGTCGGCATCTTTTTTAATTGTTATTAAACACAAGGATATATACTTATAATAAATAAGTATATATTACAGGGTTTGCTTATTTTAAACACATAGGGTTATACATTTAAACTGTCGTGCAAATGACATAACTAGAATAAGTAAATTAAAGATTTGGCAACAGTTATTACTAGTCTTATGAGTGCCATACCTTGAGTTGGACAAGATATAGTAGAATTTCTTTGAGGAGGCTTTTCTGTTAATAACGCTACATTAAATAGATTTTTTGCATTACATTTTGTTTTACCTTTTGTATTAGCTGCTTTGGCTTTAATGCATTTAATAGCACTACACGATAGCGCAGGTTCAGGTAATCCTTTAGGTGTTTCAGGTAATTATGATAGATTACCATTTGCCCCTTACTTTATATTTAAAGATTTAATTACTATATTTATATTTATCTTAGTGTTATCTATGTTTGTATTTTTTATGCCTAACCTTTTAGGAGATAGTGAAAATTATGTAATGGCTAATCCAATGCAAACTCCTCCCGCTATAGTACCTGAATGGTATTTACTACCATTTTATGCTATACTTAGATCTATACCTAACAAATTATTAGGAGTTATTGCTATGTTTTCTGCTATTTTAATACTATTAGTTATGCCTTTTACTGATCTTTCTAGATCAAGAGGTATACAATTTAAACCTTTAAGTAAAGCAGCATTTTTCATATTTGTAGGTAACTTTTTAATATTAATGGAATTAGGAGCTAAACATGTGGAATCTCCATTTATAGAATTTGGACAAATCTGTACAGTTATCTACTTTGCACATTTTTTAATAATAGTTCCTTTAATTAGTTTACTAGAAAATAGTTTAATTGAACTAGCAAGTAAAGAAAATGCAATTACACCTTATAGCATGTTGACAGTTAACACACTTTCTTTACCTAATCCTTTGGCTATGTTTTTAATCAACAATATCCCTTGAGTATTAGAAGGTGCATCTCCAACAACGAGACGACAACTTGTAGGTTTCACAGGTACAACTATTATATTATCCCTTGTTATATACACATTGCACATTTTTTATAATTTTAATCTTACAAAACCATATACGTTACACTGTGATGCACCTAGACCTTGAGGGATATATTTTCAGGATAGTGCAACAGCACAGATGGAAGGTTTAGTAGAACTACATGACAACATCTTGTTTTATTTAGTTATAATATTATTTGGAGTAGGATGATTATTAATATCGATAGTAAAAAACTATGCGAACACAGAAGCACCAATTTCACATAAATATTTAAGCCACGGTACATTGATTGAATTAATTTGAACTATTACACCTGCTTTAATATTAATTTTAATAGCCTTTCCATCCTTTAAGTTATTATATTTAATGGACGAAGTGAGCGATCCGCATATGGTCGTGTTAGCTGAGGGGCATCAATGATATTGAAGTTACCAATACCCTGACTTTTTAAATAATGATGATGAGTTTATCGAATTTGACTCGTACTTAATACCTGAATCTGATTTAGAAGATGGTGCTTTAAGAATGTTAGAAGTGGATAACAGACTTATTATCCCTGAGCTAACTCATGTTAGATTTATTGTTACAGGTGCCGATGTCATACATTCTCTAGCGTGTCCTGCACTTGGTATCAAGTGTGACGCGTATCCAGGGCGATTAAACCAAGTTTCTGTTATGATTAATAGAGAAGGAACGTTTTACGGTCTTAGGCCGTAGTCAAAGTGAACCTTTGGCTTAAAACCTTCAAATTGACGGGAAACCCCTAAAGCAATTTCAACCAAGCCAGATTAGTAATATTTTGGTGGCACAGGTAATGACTCGTGGTATGGTAAAATCGAAATTGATGACTTGTTTAATCAAGAAAATGGGCAATCCGCAGCCAAGCACCTTTTATCATTATTAAGCGTAAAATGGTGTGCAGTTCATCGACTAGATGTAGGTTGGCGCAAGCTTAAGATATAGTCAGACCCCACCTGAAAAGATGCAGAAGAACCACTTATACATGTAATGTTCTTTGTTAAAAGGGTATAAATATTGCTATTTATGCTTAGGGATAAGTACCCTTTTTAACCAAAACACGGGTTAATTAGAGGTATATTTGCAATGTTCAGAAATCTGTGGTATCTTACACAGTTCTATGCCTATCGTAATAGAGTCCGTTTCAATCGAAAAATTTGTTTCTTGATTACTAGAACAATAAGTAGTATACATTTGTTTCTTTTTTAATTAAGGTAATTATTGAATTCAGTAATACACTGGTATTAAGACATTATGTTTAATTGTAAAAATATCTATTTGCTATAAACTAAAAAACAAGTTTTATTTTTTATTAACGCTAATTTATTTATCATGTTTTCTGTGTTTTGCAATATATCTTTTAAATGTTACTTTTAGACATAAGCTTTTGTGCTTTTATATTTAATTTTGATGTGTTAAACGTATCTACACATTGAACCATTCTTATTAGCTCAATGGTAGAGCAGAATACTTCTAATATTTGGATCTAAGTTCAAGTCTTAGATAGGAATTTACATTAGTATCTAATATAATAATTTTTATAGATTATAGCCTCACGTTTTAATGGCATGCTCCGCAACAATACAAAGTGTATAAAAGTTCTTTTTTATTTACTATAGCCTTTGTAGCCTAATGGCAAAGCAATACACAGACTTATGTTAATACGGTACTTGAGTTTCCCCAAATACTATAAAAGCTAGTCAGTGCTTGTACTTTATTAATATAAAGTATATATTTAAAAATAGTGATTCATGGGTGTTCTAATCGCCTTAAAGGCATTACGAATAATGCGCATGCATACCAGCATTCTATAATATACTTATAAATAGCCACTGCTATTTTTGTTTAGATCGCTATGCCCTTTAAATATATTTATTAGTTGCGATTGCGATTGCGATTGCATCAGCATCAGCATCATATAAAATGTTTCCCGTTTATAAACTAGTGTAAACTTTTAACTGGGCTTATGAAAAGCTTATAAATCATATTTAGGTAGGGGTGGGGGAGGGGGAAGGAGAAGGGAAAGGGGTAGTATCTACATTTAATTAAATAATAAACATTAAGTATATTATTACAGGGATATGTAGTACAAGGTAGTACAGTTTGATTGCAGATCATATTTAAGGGGTTCAATTCCTCCGTATCCCTTATCTTTTCATTATCCTTTATCCTTTATCCTTTCAGATAAAGGAAGAAACAAACCTATCTTAATAATATTTAACATATATTTTTGTATCTAATTTCATAATATCCTTAAAGGATATAGCTACTAGATAGTGTTATTTTTTTATCGATTTAGCCTCTCAGTTATCCCTTTTTATATTTTCATAGAAAATAAAATAAAAGAAAGGAAGATAGAAAGGAATAAAGGTAGAAAAGAAAATAAATTAAAGATCAAAAATAAGTAACAATCAATATTTTACATGTTTTTGCGCTATAAGACAAATTAATTGTTAGCTATACATCTTAAAATATTATATTCTTATTAGCTCAATGGTAGAGCAGAATATTCCTAATATTTGGATCTAAGTTCAAGTCTTAGATAAGAATTTAGATATAACCAATTGCATGCTTCTTATTGCTTCGCGATGCTGTGCTACGCAACGCAACCAAAGTTTTATATTTATACATTTTATTTTTACTACTAGCTTATAGCCTTTTATCTTTAACATGCCATCTCCATCCTATATATTTATAATGAATAATTTGTGCATTTATCTTTATTGAAGCTACTGTTGTATTTTATGTATTTAATCATAAATGGAGCAATAGATTCATTTTATTTTTAATTTGATCTTTTTTTTTATAATTGATGCTTCGCTTGCTTGCTTGCCTGCTTGCTTGCAAAGCAAAGCAAAGCAAAGCAACGCTTCGCAACCTGTATAAACAATTTCTAAAGAAAGGATCAAAAGCTTTATTACTATTACCATGTTATATTACCCACTCTTAATATCAATTATAGAAGTTTTAATAGTAACTATACCAGTCTTAGTAACTGTAGCCTTTGTTACAGTTGCGGAAAGAAAAACCATGGCTAGTATGCAAAGAAGATTAGGACCTAATCTAGTAGGATACTATGGTCTTTCACAAGCGTTTGCTGATGCCCTTAAACTTTTATTAAAAGAATATGTTTCTCCTACACAGGCAAACCTAGTTCTTTTTTTCCTCGGGCCTATTATAACTTTAATCTTTTCCTTGTTAGGATTTTCTGTTATACCATATGGTCCTGGTCTAGCTATATCAGATTTTGATTTAGGAATACTTTATATGTTGGCAGTTTCTTCTTTATCTACTTACGGTATATTATTAGCAGGTTGATCTGCTAATTCCAAATACGCCTTTTTGGGGTCACTGAGAAGTACAGCCCAATTAATTAGTTATGAACTAATTTTAAGCTCAGCTATTTTACTTGTAATATTGCTATCAGGTAGCTTGAGTTTAACTGTTAACACAGAAGCACAAAAAGCAATCTGATATATAGTACCCCTATTACCTATATTTATAATATTTTTTATAGGGTCTATAGCAGAAACTAACAGAGCTCCTTTTGATTTAGCTGAAGCAGAGTCTGAGCTAGTTAGTGGTTTTATGACAGAACATGCAGCAGTTATTTTTGTATTTTTTTTTCTAGCTGAATATGCTAGCATTGTTCTTATTTGTATACTAACAAGTATTTTATTTCTAGGTGGTTATTTGGTTAGCTTCGCATACATTGTTTATTTGATTAAAGAAATTGACTCTTATTTATATATATCTACCATAAATTATTACCATGAGACTTTTTTATCTGATCCATTAATAGAAATTGACCCTTATTTATATATATCTACCATAAATTATGACCATGAAACTTTTTTATCTGATCCATTAATAGAAGGTATGATATATGGTTTAACGTTGGGGTTTAAAACTTGTACTATGATATTTGTTTTCATATGGGCCAGGGCTTCATTTCCTAGAATACGTTATGATCAACTTATGTCCTTTTGTTGAACTATATTACTACCTTTAGTAATAGCTTTTATCATATTACTTCCATGTGTATTATACAGCTTTGAAATTATATCTAGTAATATCTTTTTGTTATAATTTAAGTTTTGTTGCGTTGCTCCGCAAGCATCGCCAAGCAGCTGTTTTATCTTTTCTTTCATTGTGATGCTTCTCCTCCACCTGTTGCTTGCGAAGCAAGCATCAGCATCAACTATGAGACTAAACCTTATTTAACGCATACACAAAATCTCTATAGTTTATGTTTTTATCCCTTTTTTTTTCCGTTGATCAATTTAAATATAATACAAGAAAAATGACACCTAGTAATGAGTTGAATAGGTTTCTTTTTAAACCTTATATTAAAAAAAGTAATAAACTTGATAAACAACTAAGATCTGTACAAAGTTATATATATATATGCAAACCAATGTATTAAATATTGCTGAATTGTATAGTTTAGTAGATAAAATATATTTTCCTGTTACATTAGATGAGCGAACAAGACTTTATTGTAGTACAGAATTTTTAAATTATCAATCAACGGATTTAGCTAAGGGATTGTTGTTGTTTGCTAACCCAGGTGTTATATACAAAGATGATATAGATTCAATTAATTATTTATAATCTTATGGTGCGACACTGTTTGATAATGCATTACATAAAAAATCTATTAACTATAAAGTAAAATAGATAGATAATAACACTGATTATATTTTAAATTTAATGATATAATTAACAAACCTAATCATAAAGCGTGTTTTTTATCATTTTGTTTTGAAAATACGCGTTTCGTATAATTCATTAATTATATTCATGCTACAAGTTTTACAACCTGTTTATCTATACAGTTAGATGCTAGTTGTAATGGTTATCAAGATCAGCATCAAATAAATGTAGTTACAATAAATAACTGATAAATTAAACCATTTATTATAAACATAAAACTACTTAATAGTAAAACACGTTTATATTGCACCCTTACTTTTAATTTTAGGCATAGGTTTTATATAAGCACTAGTGTTTGTAATATATGCCTCATGCTAATGCTGTGTTTTTTTAACTAATGCCCAATAATTTTATCGTATGTCACATTTTCTTTATTCTATAATAACAAGTCCTTTAGATCAGTTTGAAATAAGAAATTTGTTAAGTTTAGATGCTCCCATCTTAGCTAATTTACATATTTCTTTAACTAACACAGGACTTTACTTAACAATTGCTGCATATCTAGTCTTAACTTTAAACCTTTTGGCCACTAATTACAACAAGGTAATAGCTAATAACTGATCAATAAGTCAAGAATCTATATATGCTACTATACATAGTATAGTAATAAATCAAATAAATGCAAACAAAGGACAAATATATTTTCCTTTTATTTACGCATTATTTACATTCATATTAATAAATAATCTAATAGGTATGGTACCATATAGTTTTGCGTCTACATCCCACTTTATCTTAACATTTTTTATAAGTTTCACTGTGGTTTTAGGAGCAACTATCTTAGGATTTAAAAAACACAGTTTAAGATTTTTTTCTTTATTTGTACCTTCAGGTTGTCCTTTAGGTTTATTACCCTTACTGGTTTTAATAGAGTTTATTTCATACTTAGCAAGAAACGTTTCATTAGGCCTTAGACTAGCAGCCAATATTCTAAGTGGTCATATGTTACTTAATATTCTAAGTGGGTTTGCTTATAATATTATGACCTCAGGGTTTGTTTATTTTTTTGTAGGTTTAATACCTTTAGCATTTATAATAGCATTTTCAGGTTTAGAATTAGGAATAGCTTTTATACAAGCACAAGTATTTGTAGTGTTAACATCCTCATACATTAAAGACGCGCTAGACTTACATTAATATGAACAACATTATTAACCTAATCTGTTCCGACTTACTAGCATAACTATTAAAAACAACTAGCGATATTAGACCTGTAGCGATACACGAACCAATATTATCATTTATGCATATAGAAAAATTAATTTCTTATGTAGACGTATACAAGATATGTAACATTGCTATTACTGTACTTAAGTATCCTTCATATAGTATACTTGATGCAATACCTGACTGTACCTTAAATGTTGACTCTGCTTCAGATATTAATGTTAAGGATGGTCCTACGTCCTGTGATACATTAAAACCAGGTACGGATACACTAGAAACTGTTTCAAAAACTAATGTTAAAAATGGTCATGCGCCGTGATATATGTTAAACCTAGGAGCATAAGCGCCGCAAACCAAAACATTGCATTGCATTGCAT
>JAABUV010007108.1_pt1 | contig 11886 bp, 11 predicted proteins | sample 5559971 | NCBI WGS metagenome assembly JAABUV01 (sample SAMN10711881, study PRJNA513362) | rock metagenome | isolation source: Antarctica rocks | place: Antarctica: Victoria Land, Knobhead nord | collected 2015-12-19
GCCAAGAGCACCTGGCACCTACATACTCTTGTCATAAGCGGTGGACGGCCGTTTCCGTCGCTCCAAACAGTGCCAGTCCATGTCATGATCCGGGCAGGTGGCAAACTCATCCCAGAGCGCCCAACTCGCCTCCTCCGCGAAGACCGCGGTGTTCAGTACAAACCCACCCTATCCTTTTACCCTTGAAAACCCACTGTAGCCGGCTGACAGTTTCCTGAACCAAATTATCGTACGGCGAGATCGTAGTCCGAAGCGTAGCCCAAACGACAGCTTGATCCTCATCGACCTCAGCACACGTGCTGGTGATCTGATGGTCATACATCTGATCATCGGAGCTCGCTTTGCGCAGCTCGTCGATATACGAGTGCCGACAGCCTGAGGAAGGGATGAAGCGGTCGATGTCGTCGGCACGGAACGTGGGGCTGAGATAGCGCGATAGGATGGGTGAGTCGAAATCCCTGGCGTTGACTGTCTGGAACAGGAGGACCGTCATGCGTTCCAGTCGGTGGCTTATGGGTAGCGAGGCGAGCTCGTCTTCGTTGACTGGAGCCACTCCCAGACTGGAAGAGGTGTCTGACGAGCTCGTTGACCGTGGCTCGGATAAGTTGTCGCTGTGGCTAGCTTCCCGTCCCATCTTCGGCATCCCATCCAGTGTGCGAGTACATGTATCACTGAGCCATGGCTTGGGCGCGGCTGTAGTGATGCGAGGTCTTGTAACTCGTAGTCAGAGGCTGCGCCACAATGATCAGCAATTCACTCTTTGAAGCACCGTGGGAGTCAGTAGGTAGGAGCTTGAGGTGAAGGTGCTCCTGTACTCAGCCGGAATCCCTCCGGTTTCGGACGGAACATCAACTCGACGGTCACGGGACAACCCGTGACATGAAGATGCCAACAGACACAGAGTAGTTTCGCATTAAGGATTCGAACAAGCGATACTTGGGATCTACGTCAATCAAGTCCTACTCATACACCTCATCAACGCTCCAAGCCTCTTTCCCATCCTCCCGTCTCCTCTGCAAAAACGTATACCGCTTGCCCACAAGCCGTATCCTCCGATCCCTCTCCTCCCCGTCCTGCCAATCCACACCCTCAAAATCATGCAGCATCTTGCTCGTCGACAAGTAGCTCATCACGGCGCCCACAGTATCCGGCTTCCGCGGCATCTTCGGTTCGCGCCGTCGGGACAGGATGACGAGCACCGACACCACGACCATGAGGCCGAGGATGCCGAGGGACATGTAGATGGAGACAAGGAATTGCGTCCAGGTCTGGCCGGTCGCGTATGGTACGCCGCTGATGACTATATTGAGGCCTTCGGCTGTGAGCGTCACGAAGGTTATGATTGCGACGAGGAAATAGCGGTTCCAGATCGCCGTGAGGGTGGCGAGGAAGGGCGTATTATGTGGCGTGAAAAGGATGGTGCTCTTCGCCGATGACGGATGGTGCGCGAGTCGAGTGTACGGCGCAATGATGACCGCGCTCTGCTCCACTGTCTTCCACAGGGAGGCCACGATCGTGGCCGCGAAAGTCAGGATGAAGCGCGGACCGAAGGTGTTGCTGCTGAAGTAGTCGTTGAAGCCATCATGCTTTCCGTCGAAGTAGTAAGCGAGGACGACGCCGAAGATGCCCAGGACGGCTAGGGCTAGGATGAGGTCGGTGAGCCGGAAGCGGTGTGAGTGTGAGCGTGAGCTCGTCGCGACTCCGGCGAGAGGTGAGTATCCAGGCGCGTGGTTTTGTTCGTCCTGGCCGTTTCCGTATGCCGGGACTATGCCGTACCCGAGCTCTCCCGTCGCTGTTTTGTAGGCATCTAATTTGTAACGCCGGCCGGCGAGGGCGTCCCGCATGTGTTTGGCATCGGCGTCCGGCGGTATCTCGTTCAGATCGTCGAGTAGTGCAGGATTGCGCATCAGAGACGCAACCGTGGCCATCGAGCTGGGGTTGGCAGGGAGACCAGTCTTCGTCAAAAGCAAGAGTGAGATCAACAGAAGGAGCGCAAGAGCCGCGAACGCTAAAAGTCCCTGCAGTATACGCAGGATCGTCACATCTGCTGTCATCCGTGCTTGGCAGGGATTTGGGCCTTCCATAGGGTTTGCACACCCCCAGTCGGTGTCAACGTAGATGGCCTCGGACCCAAGCGCAGGCATGACGCAGGTCACAAGGTATGTGGTGCCGACTAGCGCCAAAGCCCATCTGCGCTTCAGCAGTGCAGGGACTGGTCCTAGAAGAGTCGATTGTGCTTGGTAAAAGGAGAAGAGAGCTCGCTCGGCTACAGCACCGTTGCTCTCGTTCAACTGTCTGAATGGCTCAATCAGGTTGAAGTTGTTGTTGATGACTGTCCAAAACATCCGGTATATTACAGCAATCAGCACAGCCAGATATGTGCCCAAAAACGTCTGCTCAGTGTTCCAGGAATAGCGAAGGATAGTCGCACCTTTGCCGTAAGTATCTTCAGAGCTGGCAGCATTGTCAGCTGGAGTCGCTGTCGCCTGGGAAGATCCACCGGTGGCAGCTGCTGTTCCGCTCGGAGGGATCGTCTCGACTACTTGCGTCCATGATGTGACAAAAGTGGAGCCCGGACCAGAGGTGTTCGGTATGTTGATGACCGTGTAGCTTGGGACAGTGGTAAACGAGAGCTTGTGGCTCGATGCTCCAAGAGTGACCGCCGAGACGACCTGCGTCCATGAGGTAACCTGGGTGGAGCCGGTGCCGGCAGTGGCTGGGATCATGATGACCGTCTTACTAGGCACAGTCGTTAAAGACACTTGCGGGGTTGCAGTTGCTGCTCCGGGGATGACCGCTGAAACCGCCTGCGTCCACGATGTGATTTGGGTAGACCCAGATCCGGATACAGCCACATTTATCACGGTGTAAACCGGTATGGTGGTCGCTGACACGACTTGGGTCCACGAGTCGACAAGCGATCCAGACATGGTTATGAGTGTATGGCTCCGGACCGTTGTTAGTGAGACGGCTTGTGTCCATGATGTGATTTGAGACGTTGCGGTCACCTATGTCGATGAGTTAGCAATCGTCCTGAAGAAGCATAGAAGCGAACACTAGGGACAACATTCTGGACCGTCGGGCCCACAGGGGCGACTATGAACATTCCAAGGTCGCCGTCGTGGTGAATCTGTCTAGAGATACAACTCGAAGCCTCTGGACGCTTTGTTCATGCCGCACCAGAATGTCGGGTCGAAGAAATAAAAGACTTACAGGAACGTTGATTACAGTCGCACTCGGTACCGTGGTATAAGAAGTGCTGGGCGTGATAGTCTGAGTAGCGTCCGTGGATACATACTGGCTCGGAGCAGCACTGTACGCAATTGTCTGCACGGTCTGCGTTGCGTCGGTAGAGACATAGTTGCTCTGGCCTACGCTCGAAGCAATGGTGGATTTGAGCGAGACAGTCTGCGTTGTGCCCGCGTTGACATAGTCGCTCTGCGATACCGCGAAGAGGGTATTTGCAGAGGTCTGGTACACTGTCTCTGTTGCGTCCGTCGAAACGTAGTTGGAGGTGGCGACTAAAAAGCCATTCGAGGTGAAAGCCTGTGCAGTGGTACTACTGAGGGTCTGTGTAGTGTCCGTCGCAAGGTAGGCGCTTTCAGCTGTGGTCAGAGTGATCGCGGCACTCGTGATTGATGACGAGGTAATGCTTGGGAGTGAAGCAGACGTAACGGCACTTCCGGAGCTGTTGCTTGCTTGGCGAGCGTATAGAAGTGGTGCGTCTCGTCTGGCAGCGGACGATCCAGGTAGCCGGTCTCGACGGGTGCTGGTGCCGTGCGGGAGCTCAATCACCGCATACTGTAATAGCCCAATGAGTGCGATGGTGACGACAAAAAGGGACAGTAGTGACAGTGTGCGTAAGATCGTAGGCTTGTAGTTGAAAGCAGCGTGGGAAGTCGGCGCTAATGGAGGTGAGAATGAGCACGGCGTGGTATCTCGCGGATTTGACCTTACCGGCTTTGCTCCGTGAGGACTCGCCAAAGGTGTTGTTCCTCATGGTCGCCTCCCGGAACACGCCAAGCCGTTCATACTTCTGGTTCACCATCTCGGCGTGTATGCGCGAGAGAGCCCTGTCCAAGGCGAAGGAGAGGGAAGAGGCGCGCAAAAGAAGATCGAGAGCGCAAACGAAAGAGACTGATCAGCAGGCAGGAAGATGATGGAGATACGGACCTGAGCACTGCCTATACGGTCTGGCCGCCAGGCAGTCTACAGCCGCACCCGTGCGCACAGCCTCATAGCCATTGTACCTGCAGGAGGATGAGTGAGACGACCCTATTTGGCGCCAATCACCCAAGTGATGATTGGAGGCTACATGCAGGACGAGCAGACTGCGAGGAGCGAAGATCTCCGGCGAGTGTTCTCCTTGAAATCAAGCGGCCTCGTCGACATTTCGCAGCTGCTGGCGATGATGATGAAGTGCTGCCATCGACACGACCGAGTCGTTGGTGGCTTGCGGAGGCAGTCTGTGCATTCAGGATCGGGCGCCAGAAATAGGCGGCATGCTTACATAAAATCACCACCCCGACCGCTTACTCCATCCGGTCATGCCATCATGCCATATCAGATTGTTGACAGGCGTGATCAGCATCAATGTGGCACCACTGCTGAGCTCACCGCTGTCACTGTCGACAAGGTGTCTAGAGGACGATACGGACGAGGGACGCCGGAATTAACCCGGTAGCAGAAAAAGTGACGTAGAGACACAACGTGGCGAGACTGGTCTTCATGCATCAGGACATCGAGGACGCAGAGCAGATACTGAAAGCGTTCACTACTCAGGTGGAAGCTTACGGCAGATGTTGTGGCAGCCCTGGTACGAGGGAGGGCTGGACACGTGAGCCTAGCAATCGACCTTCAACCGCGAAGGTTGGCATTATGACCGCCCTTCCAACGAGCCCGCACGATATGCCAGCACATCGTCCACCATCCGCCCAGCCGCACCAAGGTAGTTTGCTGGTCTACACAGCTCCGCCAACTTCGCCATCGGAATGGCTCCCGTAACCCTCTCATCCTGGCTGAGAATATCGAACAAAGACGTTCCCTCTCCCGCCTCAATCGTCTTGTTGCAGGCATCGTAGATCAGATCGTGAGCCTGCTGACGTCCGATGTGGCCCGCCAAGTCCATCATAACCGCCTCCGCTACGATCAGACCCCTCGAGGAATCGAGGTTGCGCTCCATCTGCTTCGTATTGACCACAAGGCCCGAGAGTGCGAACTCCGCCTGACTGAGCGCTCCAACAGCCACCACGAAGCTCTCCGGAACCGCAACCCACTCCAAATGCCACGGCCCGCTCGCCCGCTCGAAGTCGGTGATCATGGCATCAAGACACAGCCCAGCGTTCGCGCGCAAGATCTTCGACGCGGCGAGAATCACTTCACTCGAGATCGGATTCCGCTTCTGCGGCATGGTCGAGCTTGCACCACGGTGCGGCACAAACGGCTCGCTGACCTCACCCAATTCATTGGACGACATGACCATCAGATCCATCGCCAGCTTCCCAAGACTCCCTCCCACCAACGCCAGAAAATTCACAATCTCCGCCACCCCGTCCCGCGCCGTATGCCACGTAACAACCGGATCCCCCAACCCCAACTCCTCCGCCAGCGCCTTACGAACCCTCAGCCCATCCTCCCCACTCCCCAACGAAGCCAACGTCCCCGCCGCACCCCCAAACTGCACCACCAACCCCCTCGGCCTCAACTCCCCCAACCTCTCCAAATGCCTCTGAAACCCAGACAGATAAACCGCGCATTTATACCCAAACGTCACCGGCAGCGCGTGTTGCAAATGCGTCCGCCCCGCCATCGGCAAGTCTCTATACCGCTTCGCCAGCTCCCCCAGCGTCGCGACAAGAGCCCGCAGTTTCGCTTCCACGATCTCCAGTCCGGCTTTCATCTGCATCACCGTAGCCGTGTCCTGGATATCCTGCGTCGTAGCGCCCCAGTGCACGTACCTACCCGCTTCGCCATCGCCATCGCCGCACGCTGTCGTCAATTGCCGGACTAAAGGCAGAATAGGGTATCCCACGATTTCGGTCTCGTCGGAGAGGCGATCGTAGTCGAGATCCAGGTTAGCGCAGGCTCGCGTGATGGCTTCGCCGGCGTGCGGCGGGATGATGTTGAGTTTGGATTGGGATCTTGCGAGGGCGGCTTCGACGTCTAGGCAGTGTTTGATGTAGCTTTTGTCTGAGAAGAGGGCGCGGATTTCGGGGGTGCCGAAGAGGTTGCGGAAGAGTAGGGAGTCGATTGCGCTGACTGGCATGGTTTATGTGGCTGCATGGAATGGTACCAGATGTCGTGTGGTGACCGAATACTGCACCACGACCTAACAACTGGGAATGGGTGGCGTTGTTCAAAGCCCAAGGTGCGATCGGATTGCTCTCGAGCTCGAGGCAGCGATATCGGCGACCGTACCACCCCTAGTAAGTGGATTGCGGTATAGAAGCAACCGAGAGCGAGACTCTGTGTAACAGGCTTCATGTGCAATTGCACAACACTTCGAGGTGTAAGAGTGTACGCCTCCCAGCAGTGAGGCTAATCGCTATCACTGTCGTCAACCACCCTCTTCTTCCTGGCATTCGGTCCGGCCTTCACAAGTTCCCGGCCGCTATCGACCTCACTCCCAGCATCACTAATCCCCTCCTCGCCTTCTTCAAGATCCGAAAGCACGACTGTGGCGCGAGCACTAAGCGCCTTCTTCCTCGCCAACTTACCCTTGCCCCTCGTCGCCTCCGGCGTTCCCGGCAGCGAGCTCGAGACCGTCTCAATCACTTCGTCGGACCTCGCAATGAAAGCCTCGAGTTCACTGTCGGGCTCGTCGCCGTCGTCCTCCCCGCTCGTGTCCGACGATCCAAGATCGATGCCCTGCGTGCCAATCCGCATATCGCCTGGAGTGGGTTCGGGTTCCGACTCGCCACCTTCCATGGCCGCCGAGCTATATGATGTGATGCGTTGGGCTGACTTCTCGCGCGGCGGGCGCCCACGCGGTTTCGTGACGTCTGGCTTCGTCCTTGGCTTTGGCTTTGGCTTTGGCTTCAGCGCCTTGGGTAGCGGGTTCACCGGTAGATCATCGTCAGAGTCGGCGGGCACCCTGACAGGACTTACGAGCCTCTTGTGTGCCGCTGGACCGGCGTCGGCCAGATCCCGATGGTCGAACGCTCTTTTCATGCGCTCAACCATAGCATCGTCGACATCGTGTAAGTTGCGCATTGCCTTCGAGATCGCTTCAGCGGCACGGCCATGCCGTACGTATCTCGTGGGACCCATATCCCGAAAGGCTTCGGGATACCGCGCAGGATCCGGTGCTCGGATGAGCATGTCATGGTCTTCACCCGTATGTGCGTACTTGCGCTCCAGCTCTCGCTGCTGAGCCTCGCTCAGCAGAACATCTCCAAGGAAAGGAACCTGTGCCACCTCTGGCTCGCGCTCAGGCAGTGACATCGGAGCTTTTGCTGCTGTCTTGCTCTTCGCCGGCTTCGTGCGTCTCTTCGACGCAGACTCCTCCGTATCTGCGCCGTCGTCGTCAGACCCAATCTTCGATGCCTTCACGAACCCCGTGCGAACCCCATCGGGCATGTTGAATTTCTTTGGCGGCCTCTTCTTAGCTCTGCCCTTCCCTCTCTTCCCCCTCTCGTTCAAATCTATCAGCTGACTATTCTCGACTGGAATCTCAATCGCCCTCCGATCGACTACAGGTTTTGCTTCCTTCGGCAAGATACGGGGACTCTGATCATCGTGGTAATTATACTTGCTTTCGTCCGCGATAGTCTTCTGAATGTACGCATAGTTGTCTTTTGCCTTCTCGTAGTCTTTCTCCTCTTTGCCACGCATCAGTAGCAAGACGACCTTGCCAACGCGCTTGCGGCCTGTACGACCGATGCGCTGTAGCATGCGGATGGGAGATGAACTCGCGTCGTAGCAGACGATGAGGTCTACATCGCCAATGTCCAGACCCTCCTCCCCAATGGAGGTCGCAACAAGAGTATTGTATTTGCCGGCCTTGAAGTCCTGGATCACCTCATTCTGCTTCTTCTGGTTCATACCCTCGCTCGTCGCACTTCCAGCTTGTCCTACGAAGACGTGCGGCCTAATCATCGGGTCATTGCGCCTCAGCACCCGACAGATCTCCTCCGTGCTGTCACGGAAAGAAGCGAAGACCATAACCCTAGTAGCGCTCGGTGGCACAGCATCATTACCTCCTACCGCGCCTTCGCCGGCGTCAAGGAAGTGGTTGAGTACGACTTCCCGCAAGTACTGCAGCTTCGGATGGCCGATGAAGTCCTTGTTGTGCATCCAGCCGTCCATGCGGCTCATCATCTTGACATAGTCCTCATGTTGCACGATCTCCTTGGCGTTCTTCCCCTTGGTGGCCCCAGACTCCACTTCCGCGCGGAACTTGTGAACGCTGCCGTAGAAGGGCCCGATGCCATGGAACTTCAGCAAGCCGATGCCGTGTGCGAGCGAGGAGAGAGCGCTGAATATGCCCTGCACCATCCCTTTCACCGGCATGGGCGCTTTGCGACCGGCTTCGGATTGCGACCACTTGCCTCGCGCTTGCTGGAGGCCGAAGGCATTCAGCTGCATGGGATCTTTCGACCAGTACGCATTCTGGGTGTTCAACTTCTGAAGTACCGGCCTGATAGCGTTGCTCATAAGCTCCATGATCAGTCCTTGCTCGTCGCTGTAGTCGAATAACTCGATGTCTGTCTGCTTCTCGTGCGTGTAAGGCCGGATGTCAAGGGACTGCTCTGTGCGCAGCTCGACGCGGGCGATGCCTAGATGGTCGATAACTGCTTGCACTGCCTCTACGGTCGAACCGGGTGTAGCAGTAAGGGCAAGAACACGGAAGCTACTATTGAAGCGACGCAGGAAGGCGATGACCTCCGTGTAAGCGTAGGCACCGGTGGCTTTGTGCGCTTCATCGACGACCACTAGCACGATCTTCTTCGGGTCGCAGATACCAGTCTTGAGATCATTGATGACCGTCTGCGGCGTCATGAAGAAGACACGCTTCTCGAGCCACTCGTCCGCGCGCGCACCTGGACTAGTCTCCCCAGTCATGAGCACGGTGTCGTGGCGCGGGATACCCACGATGTGATAGCAGGCATCCATTTGCTGCGCGATCAGTGGCTTGGTGGGCGCCATAAAGATCATTTGCGCGTTGGTGGTCCAGCGGTAGTAGTTCAGCATGACTGTTGCGGCGATGAAGGTCTTGCCGAGACCTGTCGGCAGCGCGACGAGCGTGTTGTTGAAGAGACTGCGAGACACGATGTTGTACTGGTAGTCGCGGATAGTGCCGAGATTGGTCGGGTACACCCAAGTCTTTACGGCGTTCTCATCGAGTTGATGGTGGGTTGGCGGGTCCTCACGAGCTTTGAGCGGCCAAGCATGCTTCTTCTTGGTCGCCTGAGAAGCGGTCAAGTCTTGCGTGGCTGCCTGTCCGAAAATGGTCATCTGCTTAAGACCATTTTGCGGAGCGCGGAGACCTCGCGCGGGTGCCTGAGATGCTGCCTCCTTGCCAGGTGACTTCTCTGGCGAGGATGATGACGCAAAAGCATCGGACGGCAGGTCGGCCAACTCCTCGTGTATTGGCGCGGACTGTGCATCTGCGACTAGCGCTCTCCCGTTCCGTGCAAGGCCTAGGTCGGCCTCCATCGCATCCTCTTCTGCCTGGAGCCGGGCTGCTAGGGCCGCATCTTCATCGGCTTGCCTTTGCTGCACCGTACCGAATCCTCGCTGGAAATGGCTATTTAACGTCCTCTGTTGCGCTGGTGGTCTTGCAGCCGCGGTGAGTCCATTAAAAGTAGTGACACCGTTGTTCCGTATATCTGGATTGAACAGTGGTGGTGGTGGCGGCTTCGGCTTCTTCCATATTGCACCGCGAATCCTGCTCGGACTTGAATCGAGCCCAATCTGAGTCTGCGTGAAGATGGCGTCCGCTGGAATATCGTTGTACTGCGGCACGTGGATCCTGTGTCTTGGCTGCTTGGTAGTCTTGTCCTCTACGGCTCGCTCAGCCCCGGGCAATACCTCGTAGGCCTCATTCTCGTTGACGGTCACTTCCGCCACTGGTGCCTGACTGGAGACTGCCGTGGGCTGGAAGCAGGTCGAAGGCTCATTCGAACTGGCTCCATCTACCTGTGGTGGCCCTCGCCCTACACGTCGCTTCTTGGTCGCTCGCGGTGATGTCTCGAAGTCGGCACCGGGATGCTGTGATGCCTCGACCTGAGTCGCTGCTGCCAAGAACAACGTATCATCATCGTCGAGACCGAAGTCGTCACTGTGCGGCATCGCATGGTCTGCACTTCATCCCTGTTTCTTGTTGGTGAGTATCGCATACGTTCAGAGTGAGGGAGGTTGAAGTCACCAATAATGTGGCTTCGGAAGACGCGTCGAGCACGCGCCTTGCCACCCCCACCTTCCATATTCGGCACAGCTACACCTTCACTTTCTCCTGTCCTATTCAGACTTCTCGACATCCTCGGCGGAGCCACTGTTAACGTCTTCTGGATATCCAACGTAAACGTACTGATATCAGTCGAGGCAGACGACAGACAGAGAGCCGAATGCGATGCTGCGTTGGCGATTGACTGCTTCACAGGCTCTTGTTCGTTCCAGGAGTAATGGCTTCCCATACCTCCGACGACCGCGGAGGTAGTGTGCGATACAGCTTCGCCGAACCGGTCGGCCTTCAATGGTCGAAGGGAAGGAGGGGCTCCAATTCTGTGCGGAGAAGTACGAAGGGCGCGACATATACACGGCCAGACCGGACCTCAGTATGCCACGGTAGGACATCATTTTCCTCTCAACCATCTGGTCCGTCCTTTTCTGATCATCCATTCAAACATCACTCCAGCCCTCCTCTTCTCCTCCACACAACTCTCCAACCATAACTATGCCCGAACTCACAGGCGACCCGAAACAACACCCCGACTCCAAATTCCAGGACTCCCTCACCGGGTCCTGCCTCTGCGGCAGCATCACCGTCACCATCAAGGACAAGGAACTGTTCAGCAAACCCCGCGGGCATCTTTGCCACTGCTCGAATTGCCGCAAAGTTGCCGGATCGTTCGTCTCCAGTAACCTCCTGATCGAGGCCGACAAAGTCACCATTGACGATCGGGATGGCACACTGAAGACTTACGAGGATCGGGCGACAGGGAGTGGCAACCCGGTGTATCGGACTTTCTGTAGTGCGGATGGCAAGTATGTTGACTGTTTTCTAACCCTCTAAGCGTCTCTGAATAGCTTTTACTACTTGCACGGACTTACCCGTTCCAACAGCCCCGTCAAGTCGGAGACGCAAGCCTACCCAGGCAAAATCGTCCTCAAAATGGGAATGATGCCACGCATCCCACAGCCCGAGTATGAAGGTTTCGGCCTCCACCGCCACGAATGGCAGGGCAAGCACGAAGGCGTCACGACCTTCAAGACCAAGTGGGCGGGTCCGGACAGGGAGAAGATGGATGCCTGAGAGATCTCAAGTAAAGTAGATGCTCGATCCAAATTGACTGACTGCCTACATGTATCCACCGAAGCAGAACCAAACCCCAGCATGTCCACGCAAAACCCTCACAACTCCCGAACGCTGCATCACCACTCACAATCTACCGCGCAGGATGCCACGGCTGCGGCACCTGCCCAGGCTTCGCAGCCTTCACCACGTCTTTATCCCGCACGCTCCGCCTCCTCGCCATCTTCACCTTCCCATGCGCCCCGTTCAAGTAATTCGTCGCGTGCGTCCGGCACGTAAACGTACTCGCGCTCGACGACGGGAAGACAGGCACATAGACCGTCGTCGGCGGCGCGGTGAGGGTGATGTAATTTCCGCCGCCCTCAGTGATGGTCACGTACTGGAACGACGTCGTCGCGGAGGCAGACACG
>JAABUV010007111.1_pt1 | contig 11877 bp, 11 predicted proteins | sample 5559971 | NCBI WGS metagenome assembly JAABUV01 (sample SAMN10711881, study PRJNA513362) | rock metagenome | isolation source: Antarctica rocks | place: Antarctica: Victoria Land, Knobhead nord | collected 2015-12-19
GGGTGAGTGTCGCAAACTCGCCCGAGGCCCCCCACATCGCCCCGGACCCATCCCAATCCAGCCAAAATACCCGGATCGCACAACCGCCCCCAACCAGACGAGAGCTATTTCAACAAGCTCCTAGGCGTGCGGAGATAGTCGGTGACCAGCGCCCCGCTGGCATGCCCACGCGTCAGTCCGACGGCAAGAGTAATGCCCGTCCCGGAAAGCTGTGCGCCCGCAGCATGGGCATGAGTCAGCGGCTTGGAAAGCGTCATCGTGGGTGCGCCAAACCTTCTGAAGGACACGATGACCGCCGTCTCGGAGTTCGCTCTACTATCGATTGTGATCGTCTGGCCGTCGCGAAAGCCAAGTGCGCTCGCGACGGGGATAACGGTCGCTCCAACACTCGTGGCGCCGCTCACCGTGCCGCCCCCTCCCGTACCGACGTTTGCGATCACGGCAGTCTCGTGATCGTTCCCAGTGCCGATCGTCACCGTCTGACCCGCTGAGAATCCAGCTACGGTCGCTACCTTGATATTGGTCGCCCCAACGATCGAATCAGCCGCCAGGGGAGAAGCGGCCTGCGAAAGGAAGTCAGCGCAGTTGCTGTCGCTATCCACTCCATCCGGGAACCGGCCCGCGCTCGTATTGGTCGCGCCAACCCCTGCACCAGGCGGCCCGAAGCCAAAGGCCGGCCCGGGCGCCGCTACAAAGCAGCCCGCATGCTCCGCCCCCGACGTGGCCTGATATCCTTTCGCCGCCCACGGGTCCGCGAGACCGCCGTAATTGAGACTGTCGACAACCAGGGCAGCCGCGTCTCTCAGCACCATGCTTCCTTGCCGAACGTTGATAGTGCGACCAAATTGCGGAGAATTGGTGGTGAGCTCTGGAGCTCCAAACCACTGGTTCGGTTCGGGCGTGCCCTGGTAGCCTGCGGTCGTAACCGCGGCGTCGCGCACAACCGAGTCGATCTTGTGCCCCTTCGCCAATGGACTGTCGAGCGTAACCCCCATCCCTAGCGGGCGGACAGGCTCGTTGCTCAAATGCGCAAAGGCAGTGGCAGGCTGGAAGCTGATGCCCGTGTCCCGCGCACTGAAAGGCAGGTTGGCAGCGTGGTTGAACTTGAGTGGCGACGAAAGTTCAAGGCCGGTGCCCGCAGCTACGACCCACTCCTGATTCCCATGCTCCTTAACCAGTGCAGGAGCAAAATCGAGGGTCGCGCCACTCGGCCCCGCGCTGCCGATCGCAGCTACAGTCACCGACTCCTGGCTTGCTGGAGTGCCAACCGCGATCTTATCTCCTACTACGAATCCCTCGATTCGCCGCACCTTGATGCTTGTTGCGCCGGCGCTCGCCGCAGCCGCCAGGTTGGTCTGAATTGCCTTGGTCCCCACATCTTTTATGGTGACGGTCTCAATCCCATGACCCGGGCTGTCGATGTCCAACCGAATCTTGTCTCCGGCCGTGATGTTCTCGACGGAGGTAACCTCGAGGTTGCTGGCGCCCGCCGTTGCCTCCGCCGCCAGATACGCTTGCGTGCCGGGCTTTCCGACCGCAGTGACGGTGGCCACTTCTACGTGCTCGATGCCCCTGCCAACCGCGGGATAGGTCACGCCATAGCCAAGCGCGATTTTCTCTCCGACAGCGAATCCAGCAACGCTCTGTACCGGCACGTTCGTTGAGCCGGCCGGAACAACAATCACCGGACCATCGGGAAGCGGTTGCCATACCGTGGTGTCATTGCCGGCCGCTGTCCCAATCTTCGCGATCTTGCGAGTCTCGGAGCGAGAGCCACTGTCGACGATGATCGCGTCGCCAACCGACATGCCAGCCGTGCTCCTCACGTTGAGCGTCGTATCTCCCGCGCGCACCGACGCCGACAGCCCGGAGTTTGAAAGCGCCAGCAAGTAGAAGCCTCGGGGCGCAAGTCTGGTCCCGCCAGGTATCGTGACCGTCGAGAAGATGGCCTGCTGCGCGGGATGCGCGGTCAGGCTCCAACCGGAAAGGTCAATGCCCTGTTCACCGGCGTTATAGAGCTCAATGAACGAGTCCGTTCCGTTGGCAGGAGGGCCGGTACTGACGCGAAATTCATTGATCCTGATCGGGCTGACACTCCGCACCTGCTCGGCGGTCATCTCGGAATGCTTTACGCCCCCCGCTGACTGGCTCCAGGCCGCGTTTGCTACTAAGTCACCGTTGAAAGCCGCGGGTCCCGATGTAACTTTGAACGTCGCACTCACGCTCGCCCCCGGTGCGAGCGGACCGGAGAACGTCTTCGCCGACTCCTTGGTTCCTACAACCACGGCGGTCCATTGCCTGGCGGGCACTCTTAGGCTCAGGGCGAGATCGGTCACCGGCGACCCCGTGGTGTTGGTGTAGGTCACGATGCTTTCCTGCGACGATCCCGGCGTAAACGTCTGTAGTCCCGGCGGAGTGGACGCCGCCGCTGCAGGCGCTAAAGCCAGGCGCTGCACGCCTTAGCCAGCAGCCACTACGTTGGCTTGAATCAGTTGGTCGGTGGCATCCGTCGGGAACGTGCCCGAGGCTGTCATAGCCCCTTCATAAAACGTTCCCTGCGAGCCGACGCTGTTATCGCCCCCGTTGCCCAGCAGGATTGCTCCCTGCTTACGCATCGGATCATAGCTAGAATTCACCCTGGGACCGTCGAACATTACTGACAGCGCACCCCGCTGTGCGTCGCCGCCCATGGAAGTCCAGTGGTGCGGTTCCCCCTCGCCATCGCCGTCACGAATCGCCAGGTGATACTCGGCAGGTTGACACACAGCTTGGAGCCATCTGGATTCACGCAGCCAACCAGATTGTTCTCCTGGTCGGTCATCACCCACGGGCCCGGAGGGTTTCCGTGATACCACGGTGTAGTGTCACCGAAATACGTTGTCTCCATCGTGCCGTTGTCGTCATCGCGGCTGTCGATCTCGGCATTGCCGTAGTCGAAGCAGCATCCGGAGTTGAAGTGCGCACCGCTGATGACCCAGTACTGCCCCTCCGCCTGATCGTCCACCGCGGTGCCCTTCACGTCGTTCTGCCGCAGCCCCATTCCGGGCGCAATGAAGACGCCGTAAGCCTAGTGGCCCATGATCGTAATCGGAGCCATGTCTGCCACGGGAAGATTGTTAAACCCACCCATCGCCGGGCCACTGAAGCCACCGCGTGGGGCCTGGGTAAGGTCGTTGTGCTTCGGGGACTGATCGTAAACTTTGGCGATCCAGCAGTAGGTATTGGCGCAGAACGCGTCCTGCGCTGCAGCGTTAGCATATCCGCCGCCATCGTGGAACGGCGAAGCAGAGGCTTGGACCGCGCCAATGTCCAGAGTCTTGCCATCCGACTGCCGCAGCACCTGGTATAGCGGCCCGTTGTAAGACGCATACAGAGCGCGTGTAGTGCTGTGTGCCGCCACGCAGGGATCGCCGGCAGCACCATAGATATCGCATGGACCCTGCGGCCTCGCCACAGCAACCGCGCCCGCCTTGCCGGACGATTGCGCCATGGTTGACACCACGCTAGTAAATGCAAGAGTCACGGCGACTGAAACTAGAAAGTTCGTTCTCATTCTCATACCTGTCTAACCTGCTTTGCCGAATCGACTTCGGCGTGTCGAGCTTTCAGCCATAAGTGGATTGCAATGCAAGCACAGATCGTTCCGGGAGAAAGTGACTCACGCAGCATGTGTCAGTCGACCGAAGGGTCGGTGTAGATGAAATGATTGGAAACGAAGGTCCAACAATGGCCCCTCCCGTTGTTCCTACCTCCTTGAAAAGGGTATCGCCCTCAACCGGGACATAGATACGTTTGCGCGACGGGTTTCAGCACGGCCAAGTATAGCCAGAAAAAGGAGCTTCTGGGAAACGCTTACGGATTGGCTCTGGCCTTTGCAGGTGCTATCTAATTGCGTTTCATGTTGCTAGAATTGCGGCTTGAATACCTAGTCTTGGCAGCCGCGGAGGAAGCGTTTTGCTGTTATCAGTGCGTCTGAAACCGAGCGCCACACTTCGCTTCACCACAGATCCCAGCTCCGCTGCGGTGAACACCTGCCAACCTACGCGACCTGGTGAAGGTACCTGCGCCGGCCTGTATTCCATTCACGATTAAGGTTTTTCCTGGCCCGATTCGGATTGCTTCGTCAGGGCTGCCTGGGCTTGAGGTGCAGATAACGATGCTCGATCGGAAACTTGAGCCGAGCAGCACCGCTCGTACCGTCGAGACCAGCCTGCGTCGCCGCTGGTTATTTCTGCTTCCCGCGGTTTTCGTCACCTATAGCCTCGCTTATCTGGACCGCGCCAATTATGGATTTGGCGCAGCGGCCGGTCTGGCCACCACCCTCCACATCACCTCCGGGCAGACTTCTCTGCTTGCCGGTCTCTTCTTCGCCGGCTATTTTGCTTTTCAGCTTCCGGCAGCCATCGTCGCCCGCAAGTACAGCTCCGTCCGCCTGATCTTTTTCGCCCTCATTCCGTGGGGCGTGTTGTCCGCTCTCACCGGGGTCATCACCCAATTCTGGGCGCTGGCAGCCATCCGCTTTCTGCTTGGGGTCGCCGAGAGTTGCATCTTTCCCGCAATGCTCCTCTTGCTGACGCGCTGGTTTACTCCCGGCGAGCGTTCCCGTGCCAACACCGTCCTCATCCTCGGGAATCCGGTAACAGTCTTGTGGATGTCCGCTGTGACCGGCTACCTGATCCAAGCCGTCGGCTGGCAGCGGACATCAATTTACGAGGGAATCCCTTCCATACTCTGGGCTGCAGTCTGGATATTCCTGATCCGCGACAAGCCCGAAGACTCATGGTGGATGACACCGGCTTCGGTCTCAGTCCTCAACGACCGGCTGGCCGCGGAGCAAAAAGCTGTTGGCCCGGATATGGCCTTCCGCACAGCCGTCAAACGGCCCGATGTACTGGTTCTGTGCGCCGCCTATTTTTTCTGGAGCATTGGCGTTTACGGCTTTGTCCTTTGGCTCCCGACGATCGTCCATCAAGGCTCGGCACTCTCCATGGGGCGCACGGGTTTGCTCTCCGCAGTACCTTACGCCGCCGCGATCGTGGCGATGCTCCTGGTGTCCCGGCGTTCCGATAAAACTCTGCAACGAAAATCGCTCGTCTGGCCTTCCCTGTTGCTCGGCGGCGCTGCGCTGGCGGTTTCTTTCCTCGCCAACGCGCACTTCGCCGTGGCATTTTCAGCACTCATCGTCGCCGGAGCCTGCATGTACGCCCCGTACGGCCCCTTCTTCGCTATCGTTCCGGAGCGTCTGCCGAGATCAGTTACGGCAGAGGTCATGGCGTCCATCAACAGCGCCGGAGCTCTCGGTGGTTTCGTCGGCAGCTATTTCGTCGGATGGCTCCAAGGCGTGACCGGTAATGCCCGGGCCGGCTATCTTCTGATGAGCTTGTCCCTGCTTTGCGCGGCGGCGCTGATGTACTTCCTGCGCGATCCAAAGATCGAGAACGAACCGGTCTGGAGCCCGCCGCAAGCGGTCCCTGAGGGGACGGTCGCTTGATGGAGAACACGAAACAGCCTCGCGGTGGTATCAGCGCACAACAAATCCTCGAAGGCGATAGCGCAGCTCTTCACGCGACCAAAACCCACGCCCCCGGCTCTGACGGGATCCTTCCCATCACGCCCGCTATGCTCTTGAACGAGCCCTCCGGAAACCTCTTCGGTCTCTCCCAGAACGCGGGCATGGGCTGGGAACCTGCACGCCTCCTCGATCCGGAGTACCTGATCCTCAGCACTCACGGAGGCATGCGTGGGTCCGACGGCACGCCTATCGCACTCGGGTTCCACACCGGACACTGGGAGGTCGGGCTGCTCGTCGCCGAGACAGCCCGCGAGCTCCGCGACCGCCACGCCATTCCCTTCGCCGGAGCGTGCACCGATCCATGCGACGGGCGCACCCAGGGAACTGACGGCATGCTCGATTCCCTCGCCTATCGCAATGATGCGGCCATAGTTCTGCGCCGCCTCATGCGCTCCCTGCCCACGCGTAAAGGCGTGATCGGTATCGCGACGTGCGACAAGGGCTTGCCCGCAATGATGATGGCCCTCGCCTCGTCTGGAGCCTACCCCAGCATTCTCGTCCCCGGCGGTGTAACTCTGCTGCCGGACGAAGGCGAAGACGCAGGCAAAATCCAGACCATCGGTGCACGCTTTGCACAAGGCCAGATATCGCTCGACTATGCCGCCGAGATGGGCTGCAAAGCTTGCGCGTCTCCCGGCGGAGGATGTCAGTTCCTCGGCACGGCGGCCACGTCTCAGGTCGTCGCGGAAGCCCTCGGTCTCTCTCTTCCCCACACTGCCCTCGCGCCTTCCGGTCAGCCCATCTGGCTCGACGCAGCCACGCGCTCGGCCCGCGCAATCCTGCGTATGACGCAGCTCGGCATCGGCACTCGCGACATCCTGACCGACGCTGCGATCAGGAACGCCATGGTCGTACACGCAGCCTTCGGTGGCTCCACCAATCTCCTCTTACACGTCCCGGCCGTCGCCCATGCCGCGGGCCTCCAGCGGCCAACTGCGGACGACTGGGCCGCGATCAACCGCCAGGTGCCAAGACTCGTTGACGCGCTGCCAAACGGTCCGATGGGCTTTGCCACCGTGCAGGTATTTCTGGCCGGCGCCGTGCCGGAGGTCATGCTGCATCTGCGTGCCGCAGGCCTGCTCGATACCAGCGTCCTCACGGCGACGGGCGAAACCCTCGACCAGAACCTCGATTGGTGGCAACAAAGCAATCGGCGCAACCTCTTGCGTGATCGCCTCCGCACACTGGACGGGATCGACGCCGACGATGTCGTCATGGCGCCTGACAAAGCCCGTTCACGCGGTCTTACACCCACCATCTGCTTCCCTTCCGGGAACCTCGCTCCCGAAGGTTCCGTCATCAAGAGCACGTCTATCGACCCCTCGCTCATCGACGAGAACAACACCTACCGCCACGTTGGTCCTAGCCGGGTCTTCATGACAGAAGCCTCGGCCATCGACGCGATCAAGCGCGGCACAATTTCTCAAGGCGATGTGCTCGTCCTCGTCTGCGGCGGCCCGCAAGGCTCAGGCATGCAGGAGATTTACCAGATCACCTCGGCGCTCAAGAACCTCCCCTTCTGCAAGCACGTTACCGTGCTCACCGATGCGCGCTTCAGCGGCGTCTCCACGGGCGCCTGCATCGGCCACATATCGCCAGAAGCGCTGGCCGGCGGCCCCATCGGAAAGCTGCGCGACGGCGACCTCATCGACATCATCATCGATCGCAAAGAGTTACACGGCACTGTGAACCTGATCGGCGAAGGAGACACTCGCTTCACTGCTGAAGAAGGCATCTCCCGCCTGGCCGCGCGCGAATCGCGCCCGGACCTTGCACCGCATCCACATTTGCCCGACGACACGCGCCTCTGGGCTGCGCTCAGCCAGGCCAGCGGAGGCGTCTGGGGCGGCTGCGTCTATGATGCGGACGCCATCCTTGCCCAACTCCGCCGAGGCGCTTCTCCTCTGCCTCCAACGCCACCCCACTAACCTCCGGCGGGCGACGCTCAATCAGGTCGAGTGATGCCGGAGGTCATCCTCGCGCCCGATCCCAATAGACCGAATAGCGTTGATCCCGGATCTGGTAAATGGGCAGCACATCGAGTGACTCTCCATTCGTCTGCGCTGCTCGAAAACGCAGATTGCTTCCGGCTACGGGCTCCACCCACGCCGCCTGTTTGGACCCACTCTTTGCAACCGGTGATGGAGAAGGAGCGGAGACGCCACCGGGCGCCGTCCCTCTGCCCGTGATGATTTTCGTCTCCCCTGTCGTTGGCCCATTGCCCAGATTTGCCGCTAGAACCAGCGGCCCGAACAGAGCCGCGACCGTGTTCCGATCACCCGGCAGCACTTCTTCGCGCAGTTCCATCGGAAGGCTCACGACAACCGTATCTCCGGAATGCCATGTCCTGCGCAGCACGAGGTACGAACCTCCCTCGGCGAACGTCCCCAGCGGTTTGCCGTTTACGGAGACGGAACCACCCGCGCCGATCCACGGAGGAATTCGAATCGCGTTTTGAGTGTGACCGGTTCTGCGAAATCCGCTTCAGAGGTACTGGACGTCCAGGTTTCGCTCCAACCGTGGCTTTTCAGCGAATCAACCACCCAGCAAAACTATGCCACGCTTCGCTGCGACCGATAAACACGCGGACCGGAAAGCTAGCCAGAATGAAGAGACCGCCCCACAAGCTGACCGAGTGGATACGTGAGCTGGAGAAACAGTCGCGGACGGCTGAGGCCAGCATAAGCGCGGCAAACAATCCAAACATTAGAGCGGGCCGCCCGGCAACGTAGGGCATGCGCGTTATGGCCGGCCATGTTAGCCCGCCGACGGTTGCGAGAAGCATCAGCCTCTTGTGTGCCTCGGGGCGGCGTCGATAGTCGGCCTGTCCGACATCCTGGTCTTCTCCTGCTTTATTTCTCTGCGTGAAAAGGTAGCGTTCGCTATGTCGTAGTCGTCGGGCTCGTTTCTTATAGGAGCATTCATGGGGTGCCTTGGCTCCGACGGACTCGCCGGGTAAGTCCTGGTCGCGGCACTCGCTGGTGAACCTTCTTTTGTCGTCGCGACTGCATCAGGCTGGGTAGGCAGGTCCAGCGGTCGGAGGAAGATCAACGTTGCTTCTCGTGCGCTTTGCTTTGCTTTGTTTATCCCAGAATGTAGCGCGTGTGCTCATAGCCTCTTCCATCAAACCGGCAACAGAGGTTGGATGATTGCCCGGAGAAAAAGAAAGCAATCGACTGTAGCGAGAGAATACGCCATTATTTCAATTCCCATCGGATTAGATGGCTGAGGTGGAATCTTTATACAAAATAAAGCTCCTCGAACCAATAAATTGAGAGATCAATCAAGATGGCGACTCTGCTAATGAGCAGAAAATAAAAGGGAAAGAGAGCCGTATGCACAAACTGTCCCCAGAGGAAAAGCCAGACCGGCACATTAGAGTGAGCGTCTGAAACAGGAGATCTCGCCGGCTGTTCAACATGCGGACCGAAGGTGGCTGCTTCGATGTCGTCATGGGATGGTATAAGAGCAGGGTAAAGCGTACCACGGGGTTAGAGGCTGAACGCTCCGCTACCGGCCAAAGGGTTCTTCAGTGGACAATCAGTGACGATCGCGACGAGCAAGATCAAAGGACTCGCACTCGCGGAAGCATCTGAGATCGCCCATGCTTAATTCGAATGAGCCTTGGAGAGCTCTGAGAGACAATATGATCGAAACTCAGACGTTCTGCGATGTCGTTCTGCACTGGACCCGCACTTAGCCGGAGATACGAATCGTGACCAAAGGCTTCCAGACCGGCGACACGTGCGACCTGTGGCGTCCACCATCCGATGTTGTTTGTCACGCCGATCATGTTGCTGGGTCTGGTGGTCCAGGCTCTTGCTTGGCGACGACGTCGACGAGGACTCGCGGCTTCGGAGTGGGTGAAAACAGGCTCTATCGTCATTCTGGTACTCCTTTGTGTCGTAGGAGTCTTCTCGGATTTTCAGTAAGGATTCCCGGACTAGGAGATCGGGGGTGCGCTGGAGCCCCTACAGCGTCTCTCGGTAGTGCGTCGAAAAGGAGCACATCAGGCCCCGAATAACTAGATCTTCCAATAACCAAGCTCGCGCAAGCGTTTCTCGGCCGCGTCACGCTGATCTTGTGGAAGCCTTGCATCTCCGGCGACGCTTTCGCACTTATCGCGTTCGGCTTCAAACCACTTCAACAATTGAGCGTGCTCCTGCCCCTTCCGTTGCTTCTCTTCGGCAGCAAGCGCGGCCTGCCGTTCCATGCGCTTTCGGAACTCCTCGAACGTCGATCCAATGAAAGACTGCGGCACGGTGGCGAGAATGAGGCCTATAGGATTCGTAATGTTGCGGCTTTGACGAGTCAATTCCAGCTTCTCGCGTACAAAGAAGGCGAAGGGTCGAGGAAGTCATGCCCAACCCGGGGAGTTTCGAAAGAGCCAAAGTTGGATTGGTGGAATCAGACCCCGGAACGCTGCGTATGTTCGCAGTACGTCTTCGACTGCTTGGGAGATTTGGAGTCGTTTCTCAACCGGGAAGAGGACTCCTTGCCCCTACTAGTACGGGCGGGGCTCGCTGATGCGCGATTCGAAACGATACACCCGTTACTGGATGGCACGGACCGGTGGGAAGACTGCTCATTGAGTTCATGTGACTGAGAAGCAGATGTTGCTGGCGCAACGACTACGTCGGCATTGAGCAATGGAGCCGGTTCACCACCGACAGCGACTACGGCTTTCACCGTGCGCTCTTCCAGCAGCACGTTTCTTTCGCCAAGGTGTGGGACCGCAACCTGCGTTCGCAGGGCTTCGCTGAAGCCTTCGAGCGACAGCGGCAGACACAGAACGCCTAACCCTTTCCGCCAGCGGAGCGGACAAGGAAGCGCGTGCGCTCCACCACCCCCAACCCAACCCACGCTCAAGGAGAGCCGCAATGCAGAACAGCAGCGCATTCCAATACCTCGCCATCGACGCCATCCACGAGTCCGCCACCAACCCCCGCCGCACCTTCGAGGAGAGCAAACTGCAGGAGCTTGCCGAGAGCATCCGGCACCACGGCCTGATCCAGCCCGTCACCGTGCGCCCCAACGCGGACGGCTTCGAGTTGATCGCAGGAGCGAGACGCTACCGTGCGGCACAGCTTGCAGAGCTCTTCTCCATTCCGGCCCGTATCGTCGAGATCGATGATGCCCAGGCCCTTGAATGGCAGCTGGTCGAGAACTCGCAGCGCGTCGACGTCCATCCGTATGAGGAGGCGCAGGGCTTCCAGCGCTTGCTCGACATGCCCGGTTACGACGTAGCAACGCTGGTCGAGAAGTCCGGCAAGAGCGCCAGCCATATCTACGCCCGTCTCTCGCTTCTGCAACTCATCCCCGCAGTGGCCGACGCCTTCACCCAGGAGCGCATCACCGCCAGTCACGCCAACCTCATCGCCCGTCTGCCTCAGGAGTCCCAGGCCGAAGCCTACGAGCAATGCTGGCGCAAGGACTGGCAGGAGAAGGAGGCACACCTGCTACCCGCCAAGAACCTGTCCGCCTGGATACAGGCGAACCTCTATCTCTCGCTTGCGGATGCTCCATTCGACCGCAAGGACCCAACCCTCAACCCCGCAGCCGGAGCTTGCGTCACCTGCCCCCGCCGCAGCGGATACAACACCTCTCTCTTCGCAGACGTGCAGGGCGACCAGTGCCTTGACAGCCCCTGCTTCCAAACGAAGATCACCGCCCACATCAACCGCGAACTCGCAGCCCGTCCCGGGTCAAAGCCAGATGCGAGCGGCATCCCCGCTACAACCCGCAGCGGGATGGAAGGGGCAGCATCAAGGGCGGATGCTCCACCTGCTTCATCCTGCTCGATCTCCATCACGCACGGCTCACACTCGAAGCCGCTCACCGCGACTTCATCCGTAAGGCCGCACCCTGGTCACAGGTTCGTCTCAAGCGAACCAAGCCGCCTTGGGTCAATGAGGAACACCGCCTGTAGGCGTGCCCATAACGATCAAAGCAGGGGAGAGCCGCTTCCCTCCCCTGCACCCCTCCCTTGCTGGAAACACATCTCACAGGTGATTCGATGGACAAGACTGAATCGGTAGTTCGCAAGGTGCTCGGAGCCATAGAGGCGCCGCTCTACGATGTCGGTGTCCTGAGCGACCGGGGGATGCTTCCGGGTCTCGACGGCATCCCCGCTTCCACGGTGCTCGAACGTCTGCCTCTGCTCAAGTACCGCAATGCTCGAGGCTCGCACATTTACATCCGCCCTTCGGGCAATGTATGGTCCGCCGCCCGATTGCAAGCGAAAAGTTCCGATGAGAGGAAGTGGTCTGCGGCAATGTATTCGGCCTGTTGGCGAAGCCTTCGCT
>JAABUV010007112.1_pt1 | contig 11876 bp, 9 predicted proteins | sample 5559971 | NCBI WGS metagenome assembly JAABUV01 (sample SAMN10711881, study PRJNA513362) | rock metagenome | isolation source: Antarctica rocks | place: Antarctica: Victoria Land, Knobhead nord | collected 2015-12-19
CCGCCGCGCCGTCCGTCGGGGCGGGCGACGGGGGGCCAACCGGGGCATGAGGGGCACGGGCGGGTGCTCCGGCCGGTGGCGCAGGTTGATCGGATCGTGGACGCGCGCCCGGCGGCGTGCGGACACTGCGGGGCGGCGCTGACGGGGGACGATGCCCACCCGGCGCGGCATCAGGTAGCCGAGGTGCCGCGTGTGGCGCCAGAGGTGATGGAGTAGCGGCAACACACGCTGACCTGTGCCTGCTGTGGGAGGCGCACGACCGCACCCTGGCCGCAGGACATGCCGGCGGGGGGCTTTGGCCCACGGGCGCAGGCGACGGTGGCCTACCTGACGGGGCGGCAGGGCCTCAGTCAGCGCGATGCCCAGGAGGTGCTGGCCGCGCTGTTTCACCTGGATCTGAGCGTGGGGAGCAGCGCGGCGCTGGAGCGACAGGTCAGCGCGGCGGTCGCGGAGTCGGTGGCGCACGCGCACGCCTTCGTGCAGGCGCAGCCCGTCGTCAACGTCGATGAGACGGGTTGGAAAGAAGGGACGCAGCGCCGCTGGCTGTGGGTGGCGGTGACCGCGCTGGTCAGCGTGTTCCTGGTGCGGGCCACGCGGGGGAGCGCGGGGGCCAAGGACCTGCGCGGTCCAACGTACGGCGGCATTGTCGGGTCCGACCGCTGGTCGGGCTATACCTGGATCGACCCGACACACCGCCAACTGTGTTGGGCGCACCTCCTGCGCGACTTTGCCGCGTTTGTAGAGCGGGGCGGAGCATCGGCACGCCTGGGGCGGGCGCTGCTCATCGCGGCGGAGGAGATGTTTGGGCTGTGGTACCGCGTGCGCGATGGCACCCTGAGTCGGGCGGAGTTCCAGCGGGAGATGCGCCCCCTCCAAGCCCGCATCGGTCGTCTATTGCGCATGGGGACGCGCCGCGAGCAGGCGAAGACGCGACACGCCTGTGCCAATATTCTCAAGCGGGAGGCCGCGCTGTGGACCTTCGTGGCGGTGGAGGGCGTCGCGCCGACCAACAACGCCGCCGAACGGGCGCTGCGTCGCGCGGTGTTGTGGCGCCGCCGCAGCTTCGGCACGCAGAGCGCGGAGGGCAGCCAATTTGTCGCGCGCCTGTTGACGGTGGTCACCACGTTGCGCCCGCAGGAGCGCGACGTGCTCGACTATCTGACCGACGCCTGCGCGGCCCACAACACCGGCGCGGCACCCCCCTCCCTGCTACCCCAGGCTCAACCGATGACGCTCACCGTACCCCTGCCGGTCGCCGCGTAGAGTCGCGCACCCTCTGAGCGATTACCTCTGGGATTTCCGGCGCAGGAACTATGGGACAGCGCGCGGGAACTGTGGGATCTTACACCCGCGTCACGTTCCCTTGGCGGTACGGGCAGCTCATCCTCTCTACCGATTTTGGAATCTGACGCATCCCTCTAGATGGCGAAGAATGAGATCACACATGCTCGTCGCGTTGATCTCGGACGTACCGAGGAGATCAGGTTGTTGCACCATGACAAGCGGGCTGTCCTGGGATACCGTGTCGACAAGACCGTGTGAACCACGCACGAGGGAGGCGTTCAGGGGCACGACGTCCATGAGGTAGCGGAAGCCGAGCTGCTTTTTGAGCAAGGTCCATGCAACTTTGAGGTGGGGGGCTGTGAGCCCCGGATCGACAAAGAGTTCAACCGGGTCATAGCCGGGCTTGCGGTGGATGTCCACCGTACGGGCATAGTCCGGCGCTTTGCTCTCGTCATGCCAATAGTAGTAGGTAAACCATGCATCTGATTCCGCGATCGCCACCAGATCCCCCGCACGCGGATGATCGAGATGGGCCGTTCGTTTGCCGTCCTCATCCAGCACGCGCGCCACCCCCTCCGTCCCTTCCACGAGTGCGCGCACTTCCGGCAGCCGCGCTGGATCGTTCACGTAGATATGCGCGACTTGATGGTCGGCCACGGCGAATGCCACACTCGCCCCTGCGTCGAGGATCTCTCGCCCCAGTTCCTGTCGCACCGCCAACATCCCCCGCTCGCGCAGCACCCGATTGAGGTGCACGGGCCGGGACACGTCCGTGATCCCATATTCCGACAGGATGACGATGCGCGCATCACGGCCCGTGTAGTACTCGATCAGTTCACCGCAGACAGCGTCCAGGTCGCGTAGGTCCTTGGCAATGCCGGCCGGGTCTGGGCCCACCCGCTGCAGACAGTAGTCTAGGTGCGGCAGATAGATCAACGTCAGCGTCGGGTCCTTGCGCCGATCAAGCCACATCGCCGCGTCGGCAATCCACTGGGTGGCGCGGATTGAGGTGTTCGGCCCCCAGAAGTTGAAGAGGGGGAAGCGGCCGAGCTTCGCCTGCACGGCGAAACGCAGGTCGGCGGGTTGCGTGTAGATGTCGGGTATTTTGCGCCCGTCCGCCGGATACATTGGCCGCGGCGTCATGGCATAGTCAACCGAGGAGTACATATTGAACCACCAGAACAGATTCGCGCATGTGAACGTCGGGTCTAGCGCGCGGGCCCTCTCCCACACGCTGGGCACCTGCACGAGCGCGTTCGATTGGCGCCAGAACTTGGTCTCATGCTCGTCGCGAAAGTACCATCCATTCCCGACGATGCCATGCCGGTCGGGATATGCGCCGGTCAGATAGGTCGCCTGGACCGTGCATGTCACGGCCGGGAGCACCGTGTTGATCGCGGCCATCGCACCGTGCTCAAGGAAGGCGCACAGGTGCGGGGTCATGGGGCCGAGAAGCCGGGGCGTGAGCCCGACAGCGTTGATGACGACGGTTTTCCGCACGCTTACGTTCCCTTCACATAGCGCTGCAACAACAGGGTGAGACTGAATGTGGCGAGGGCCATCACCACGCCGGGTGTGGCGCCCGTCATAGCGAGGACCAGGCCGTCGACCAGCGAGATGCCCGCGATCAGATGCCCGACCGCGCGACCAATCTGCCGCGTCCGACGATACACAAACGAGACACTGTAGGCCACCCACGCCACGAAGCCCAGGAGTAGGGGCAGGGTCTCGAGCGGCATCGGACGCGTGGCGCCGTACAGGACCGGCAGGAAGAGGAGGGCTACCAGCCCGGCGTTGCTCATGCTCAGGCTATGCTCACCGCGGGCCACGTAAGTCAAGCCGGCGACATAGAGGGCAAGCATGCCCGCCGGGATCACGACGGTCGCGGAGACGCGCGACGACAAAGCGAGGAAGGCGGTCAGGTACACCATGAACCGGCAGGCCGCCATGATGAGGGGGCTGAGCGCGTACTCCTTGTGCCAGCGGTCGTATATCGCGATCAGGGCGATGAGGACGAGTCCGCTCACGAATGCGCGGCGGCCCACACTCCAGAGCACGCTGCCGCCAGCGACAAAGAGGACCACAACCATCGCCGCGGCCACGGAGCGAGACACGATGCCGGCGGGCAGGGGCCGTTCAGGGCGCTGGCGGCAGTCGATGGCGTAGTCCCAGAGGTCATTCAGGTACATGCCGGCGGTGTAAAAGAGAACCATAGCCAGCGCGACCAGGGCGGTGATGACGATCGGCCCACGCGCATCGGCCAGGGCCGCGCCGGCCACGGCATCGCTGATTACGGTCGGGCTATTGGAGATGCGCGCCAGCGCGAGATGGCCACGGAGACGCTGCCGCGCGAACGAGGCACAGGCGCTGCCGGAAACGTGCGTGTCATAGGCCAACGTCGAGGACCCAGGCAAACTCACGCGCGATCGAGTCCAGCAGGTCGCGTTTCAGGTCCCCCGGCAGGACGCTCCAGGTATACGTCTCGATCTCGAGATGGCAGCTGAACCGGCGTTGTGCCAACAAATGCAGCACCGCCTCAATGGTGGCCTGTGTGGACCCGAACGCGGTGAAGTGGTCGATGAAGATCGGTACATGGAAATGGATGCGCCACTGGGCGATCCGGCCATCCTGGATATGGGGCAACGCGTCGATCAGATCGGGGTAGCGCTCGATGGTGTCGTCGCGGTTCTGCTGGATGACCTGGTGCAGGTACGTCGACTCCGCAAAGGGCCGCAGCGCGCGGGCCAGTTCTGCCCGCTCAGTCTCATCCTGAGAAAAGAGGACCGCGAGCGCCGAGCTAATCTGGACCTTGCCCACCTTGATGCCAAGCTCGGAGAACCGGTCGAGTACCCGCGCCGGCTCCTCGTATGCCACGGCCATGTGGCACGTATCGAGGCAAACCCGGATGTGTTCGCGGATATGCCCACGCGCCTCCTCTCTGGTGCCCTCCAGGGACGAGGCGAGCATGCGGGCGCCGTCGTCCAGCAGACAGCGCGTGTAGAACTGGATGACCTCCGCATTATCCGCGAGCAGCCCGTCTGGCTCCGGCTCGATGTCCAGATGGATAAGCTTGCCCTGCTCCTGCTTGACCTGGACCAACGCCTCCGCGACCCGCACGATATTGCGCGTCACGCACTCCCACAGTGCCGTGTCCCCGACGTCGACCCAGGGCTTGTAGGAGAGAGGACTTGTCGAGATGCCTCCGTCCAGGCCCTCGGGCAGCAGGGACGCCAGGATGCGAATCAGCCGCAGCGTGTACTGCACGCGCTCCTCGTCGCGCCAGTCGGGCGCGTGGACCGCAGCCTTCACAGGCTGGCCGTGGAAAGGGCCGTGGGGGAAGCCATTGAGGGTGAAGACGTAGAGATCGTGCTCTTGCAGAAAGGCCGCGAACTGCTGGAGATGGTCACCCTCCAGCAATTCGGCGCTCTCAACGCCCGAGAGACGCAAGCCGATCCCGAAGGCCCGATCGGGCGCGAGGCGCGCTTTGAGCGCCGGCGCGTAGCGCTGCACGGCGGCGAACACCCCAGCCCATCCGTTGCTGGGATGGATATTGGTGCAGTACGTCAGGTGGAAGAAATCATCAGGCCCCACGCGCATCGGTGTTACCCTCTCTGTCTCTGTACCGCTGCCGGCTCTTGTTCGGCGGTCGCGGCTCGCTCAGTCGTCAGCCCGAAGTGCGGCGACGCGCTCAGGAACGTGACCGGGTTATCGTAGACGATCTTCCGGATCAAGCTCTCGGGATGAGCGCGGCGGCGCATCTCCAGGATGAAGTGCGGGATGGCCGTCGGCAGGCTAGGTCCCCAATCACAGGCCGATGCGACGCACAAACGTTCGCTGCCGTACATCTCGATCATGTCGACGGCTCGGGCCGCCGAGGTCTTCGTCTGCGGGTAGAGGGTCAGCCCCGTCCAGAAGCCGTGGTCAAGGATCATGCCGATGGTGTGTTCCTCCGCATGGTCGACCATGACGCGGCCCGGTGTGACGCGGCCGTCGGACGTCAGCGCGTCCACAATCGCCGCGGTCCCTTTGTACTTGTCTTCGAGGTGCGGGGTGTGGATATGGATGAGCTGGTTGTACCGCACGGCCAGATCAACGTGGTCGGCAAAGGTGGCGAGCTCGTTGCGCGTGACCCGGTTCACGCCGATCTCGCCGATGCCAAGCACCGTCGGCCGGTCGAGGAAGCCGGGAATGATCTCCAGCACCTCGCGCGCCAGGACCCGATCTTCGCCCTCTTTGGGATTGAGGCACAGCCAACAGTAGTGCTGAATCCCGTAGGCGGCCGCGCGCTTTGGCTCGAACTCGGTCAGGTGGGTGAAATAGTCCGCGAAGACCACCGGCGACAGGCGATCATACCCCGTCCAGAAGGCTGGTTCCGTCAGCGCGACGCAGCCCGTGAGGGCCATCTGCTCGTAGTCGTCGGTCGTGCGGGAGATCATGTGGGCGTGGATATCGATGTACCGCATCATTGCGCCTCCTGTCGGTCGTGGTCGAAGGCGCCGAACGCCCCTTTGCGGTCCAGGTGTTCCCGCGGCGTCGTCGTGGGGTCACTGAAAAGCATCTGGACCTCGTAGGCGCGGCGCGGCGTCTCCTCTCCAAGCGCGTGCAACGCTTGGCGCAGGGCCACCAGGCGAAAATCGTCCTCGGCACTGCGGTCGGCGGCCCGATCCATCCGGTCGAGAAAGGCCGCGAGGTCGAGAACCTTGGCGCGCATATCCAGGAAATACATATCGATCAGCTGCCGCTGCGTCAACGGGCACCGGCCGACCTGTGCGTTCATTGTCGTACCTCCAGCATGGTGACATCAGTATGACCAGTTTGATACGCCTGCAGTAACCCGATACTCCTCTTCATCATCTCTTCATCCACCGTGTGGACCTCACGGCCCCGCCCGATGGACTCGAGCAACGTTACCGTGAGCTGGCCCCCTAAATGTTCCCGGAACTCCCCAAGACCCCGCAGGATGCAGCGCGTATCGTCGCCGTCGTCGAGATGCCGCACCAGTTCCGGAGCATAGATGGCCAGGCCGCAGGCCAAGAAGAGATCCAGGATGCGCCGCCAGTCCCGCTCGGGCAGCAGGCCGACGAGGTAGGAGTACGTTGAATCGAGGGCAATGCCGATCGCCACGGCCTCGCCATGGCGCACGGTGTAGCCGGAGAGGTGCTCGATCTTATGCGCGGCCCAGTGGCCGAAGTCGAGCGGACGTGCGGAGCCGAATTCAAAGGGGTCACCGCTCGTTGCGATGTGCTCCAGGTGCAGCTGGGCACAGCGGTAGATAAGGTCCTCCATCGCTGGCATGTCACGCCGGACCAGACGATCGGCTTGCTCCTCGATGGCTGCGAAGAACGTGCCGTCCTTGAGCAGTGCGACCTTGATGGCCTCGGAGATGCCGCTCCGCCAATCGCGCGTGGAGAGGGTCGTCAAGAAACGGGAGTCGTTCAGGACCGCCGCGGGCGGCGCGAACGTGCCGAGGAAATTTTTCTTGCCGAAGGCATTGACGCCGTTCTTGACGCCAACCCCCGAGTCGTTCTGTGCCAGAACCGTCGTCGGGACGCGGATGAGCCGGACACCTCGGTGCGCCGTCGCCGCCGCGTAGCCAACCGCGTCGAGCACGGCACCGCCACCGATCGCCATGACAAAGGAGTGTCGGCACATGCCCTGTGCATTGATCGCCGCCTGAACCAGGGCTAGACTCCCGTCGTCATTTTTGATCCGTTCACCGCCCTCGACGACCAAGGGTGAGCAGGTCAACGAGAGGGTGTCCCGATGGTGTTGGCAATAGGCGTCAATGGCGTCGATGAGATCCCGGTGGTGGAACGCGACGCTACCATCGATGACACATAGGATCTTTTGTGGCCAATCCGCTCCGTTGGTCTGAACAACATCTACAAGCAAAGGGTTCCTGGGTGCAAACAGATCAGCCGTGAAGTACACCGAGTAGTGATACGTGACCTGTACCGCCTGATTGATGAGCCGCATGACGTTCCGTTCCGCTGTACAATTGCTGCCTATGCCGCATTAGCGGTATCCACAGGGCCGTGAGCGATAGGGATGCATCATCACTGCGTGTGGTTGTCCCGACCTGGGCCGGAGTTAAACTCCCTGCACCTCACCTGCTTCGCCTATCGCTCACATGAAGGTCGCCATTTCGATGGCACTTATAGCGTACTCCTATCCTTTGTTCCCCGCTTTGGTCCCCGCGCGCTCGACAGGGCTCGTGAATTATCCAAAATGACGGGGAGGGACTCCGTGCGCTGGTACGATGGGATGTCACTCACACATCGTGCCACTGAAGGAGGCCCTCCCCATGCAGTCTACCGCCGTGCTCACCTTGCTCGACGCCTGCTGGAGGCGCGCGGGCGCGTGTCCTCCGTGGCGACGTCGCCACGATCGGCGCCGTCTGAGCGGGCGCTGTGTGTCGGCAGACCGCCGCCCGTGCCGGCTATGTGCGCTCACGTTGTGACACACGATCGACGAGTGCTCCCTTGCCTGCTCAGGTCCTCAGCTAGGGCCCGAGCAGGCAAGGGAGCGCTCGTCAGTGACGCTGTCGCTCGACGTCCAGCGACAGCGCCTGTCTCACACGTCGGTTACTTCTTTAACGTGGTCGTGGCAAAGATCCCGGCGCCGCTTGTCTGCGTCGCGATGTTCGTATGGTCGCACGACGCGCTGTTGGTCTGCGCCTGGGTGCAGCCAGTGGGCTGAGCCGGATCGTACTGGTCGTCGCTGTAGATAATGGAGGTCAGACCCGTTGTCGGGCGCGCGGCTACACCAAAATCGTCGTAGAGGTCGCGATTGCCCGTGCAGCCGATGCCGCTCTCGCACACGCCCCCATAGTGGTTGATCGGCGAGGCCGTGGTCTGGCTAAAGGCGCTTCCTGGTGTCGTCGCGCTCAGATTCTGCGCGAAGTAGACGTTCCAGGAGGCGCTGCTGGGGTAGTTGTCGGGCGTGGTCACGCCGTCGTAGTAGGAACTGCCGTACCACACGACATCAAGCTTGCCGGCGTCACCGGCGACGCTCCAGGGTTCAATGGCCGTGTTCGCGGGGCTCTTGTTGATCTGCGACGGGGCGCTCCACGTCTGGCCGTGGTCCGTCGAGAAGCTGTAATACACGTTGTGGTTGTCGCTGTAGACAGAGTAGACGTTCCCAGCTGTATCGACGCTCACGTTGACGAATTGATGGCCGTAGGAGGTCGAGGTCGTGGGGTTGTCGTAGACCTTGTAGTCGGCGAAGGTCTTCCCTCCGTCCGTCGAGACCGCCATGTACACCACATGGTAGCCGACGCCCGTGCCGAGGGTACTGCCGGCGAGGTCGCCCTGGTCGATACCGGAGAAGGTTTGGTACACGATGTGGCTCGCCGGGTCGATGGCCAGGTTGCCGATCTCATTGTTGTTGACGTTGTAGAGGTGCGCCTGGTCGATCGCGTCACCGAGCTGGGTGAAGGTCGCGCCCGCGTCGTAGGAGCAGTTCACATCGATGTTCGAGGTCGCGATGTCGTGGTAGCTCAAGCACACCTTATTCTCGTTGTCGGCCGCGACCCATTCCCGGTCGTCCACGGGGACACTCGCACTGGTTGGATTGAGCGTGAACGTGTCGCCGCCGTCGCGCGAGGTCCCGACCGTGATATTGGCCAGCGAGAGGCTCGCCACGTAGACGTTGTAGTAGCCGGCCGCGTTCTTGACGGGTGCCGTGGCCAGGTCGACATCGCCACCTCCGGGCGCGAAGCCCGTGTTGTTGCTGGTCGAGCCCGCGTTGACGACCCCGAGATAACTGTTGTGCCGGCCGCCGTCGGTCGACTTCCAGCCATTCGTTCCGCCGCCAAGGCCGTTCTCGGACGCGCCGTAAAAAGTGCCCGCGTTGTCAGCCCGGATCTGTGGCTCCGACGCGTGGTTGGTGCAGGGGCTCGTGCTGCCGGGGCAACTCTGCCCGACGTACGCCGTCCCGAGTTGGTAGTTCGTGAAGGCGGTGGACCGACTCGCGGCCCCAGCCGTCGCCAGCGGCAAAGCCGCCAGCGCCAGCGCCAGCGCGCCGGTCCTGGCGATCATTCTCACCCTAGCTGTTCCCATCGTTATCTCTCCTTCTTTACTTTACACGCGTAGATAAGCAGATACACCGTAGGGTTCCACCCCGTCGCTCGGCGACCACAGACACTATCGCCACCCGCATCGCGTCGGGCCTGTGGCCCAGTCTATCACCCCCGCGTTCATCAATGCACGCACGACACGCAACGGCCACCGTTCATCGACACCTCATGAACGCGCCTGGTGTGACAGTGTAGCGCGCGATGCGCTCTCTTGTCTCCTCCTCCTTTTTTGTTGCCCGATACGGCGCGTGCCGGTCGGAGCGCGGGCTCCCCTTTCATAATCATACGCGCGAGCAGCATACGCGCGAGCAGCCACATTGGATCACCGTGCCCGCGCGCGGGGACAATGGTGTGTGCGTCGACGACGCCGGTGTCCGGGTAGGCCTATGCGTGACGGCTGGTCGTGGTGACACGGCCCGCGCGGCCAACACGATCCACCATCGGGGGGCAGGCGGTGCAGAAATTATGCCATGACAACGCGATCGTGGGCGCATAGCGGGCGATAGGCGCCTCCCCTATCATCGCAGCCGTGGGCGGAGGTGTTAGCGCACGTCGACGAGGGTCCCGTACTCCGTCCGAGCTAAGCACATGACCATAAATTTGGCACGGTTTTCACGCCTAGTGTCGTCTTAAAGCGGTCTATTTGCAGCAGCCGAAGCTCGCGACTGTGGTCACATGGTAAACGACAGGCGGGCCGCAGTCGGTTGTTCAACGATGCCGCAAAGTAAGCCCTTTAATCCTGCACTAGATCACGCCCAGATAGGCCATGCCAGACTTGTGGGCACCTGCTTAGCACTACTTTGGCGTGATGCCGTTTTCATGGCCGGCGACTAGATATTGTAGCTGGTGGCATGGTTTGCAGGGCCGTTCCACCAGCGTCAGACTCAGTGTGGATTGGTTACGATGCATAGCGATTTCGGAAGTCGCCAAAGTAGTGTTAGGCGCACTGCGGGCGTCCCACTGACGCGCGACGCCACGGATGATCGGCCGTTGGCTTGTGGGGAAGACGCTCACAGGGCGTGGTCGCGGCCTCACATGGTGGGGCGGTTTTAAGGCTCATGCACACATTTGATGATGAGGGCGCTAACGTCGCTCAGGGCTGCTGCGAGTGGCGCGACAATCGGCTGGTAGAACGCCCCAAAGCCGGGCTACAGGGCTCACTGGCCTCCTCAAACGTGTGTGGGAGGCGGTCCCACTATAGCTAGCACTCAGCTGTCAACCGGCATCATCAAATGTGATACCGATGGCGAAGTCGCCAGAACGGCTGCGGCAGCCGAATTGGCAGGGTTCCGCGACCCGTTTCGCTCGTCGCTTATGGCCTTGCAGAAGTCATCGCCCGAATAAGCGGAGGGCTGTTGGACTTCGCCATCGGTATCAAATGTGGGCATGAGCCCACTTTTTCAGAGACTCGTAATTGACGTTTGTGGCTGTATAGACCCATGTGCCGCCAGCCAATCAAGCACGCTTTGTAGGGTCCGACAAGCCTTCTGGCACCTACATTGACTCCATTGACACGTCCCACTTGAAGACCTAATGGGTTATGCAAACGTCAATTACGGAGTCTCCTTTTTCAAGCGCCGAACACAGCTCCTATCAAGTCACGCCTCGAGAGCGACGGTGAGGGGGCGACAGGTCGTTGAAAAGGCATCACGCCACTCACTGACGGGGTCAGCCACCCTCACCGCGCTCACCCTCATCTTACCGAGAGTCAATGACGCTCTTACCGAGAGTTAATGACGCACTCTCACGCAGGCTAAGACGGGTGGGCGGGCGTGGCGGATGAGTCCTCCCCCATCATCCGCCACGCCCGGCCGCCGCTCGCCGGTCCCGGCCCCGTCTCACCCGCCTCGTGTGGTCGTCGAGGATGGGGATGGGAAAGCCGGCTACTCACCCTGGATGATCTAATCACCCTGGATGATGAGGTCATTCGAGACGGTGAAGGGCGCGTCTTTGTACATGATAGTCGCGGCGATCGCGCTCAAGCCGAGCGGGTCGTGGGCCGGATCGGTGAAGGTGACCTCCTGGTAGGTGTAGCGGTTGCCGTCCTTCGGGCTCAGGAAGCCGGCCGCGGCCAGCACGCCGGGGGCATCGGCGACCTTGTGGACCAGCACGGGGGCGTAGGTCCAGTTGTCGGCGGGACTCAGGCCCGCGATGACGCGGCCCAGGACGCGGTGCTCGGACTCGACCATCGCGATCTGCGCGGCGATCTGCGCATGGCGCGGCTCGCCCAGCTGGGCGAACTCCTTGACCGCGGCCAGGAAGGCCGAGTCGAAGGCCCCTTCCAGCGTTTGCTGGGTGGCGATGAATGTCTGCAGATCGGTGAACGTTTTAGGGTCGGGGAAGCTGAAAGTCGTGGCCAGCGACGCGCCGCCGTGCGTCCTGAAGAATATCTGGTGGATCTGCTCCTCGATCAGCGCGGCCTTGAGGTACACCAGATTGTCGCCCGTGATGCCGAGCGTGGCCGCGTTCTTGACGCCGTTGGTGTAGAACGTGATCGCCAATTGCTCCGCGGTGC
>JAABUV010007115.1_pt1 | contig 11874 bp, 16 predicted proteins | sample 5559971 | NCBI WGS metagenome assembly JAABUV01 (sample SAMN10711881, study PRJNA513362) | rock metagenome | isolation source: Antarctica rocks | place: Antarctica: Victoria Land, Knobhead nord | collected 2015-12-19
TTCCGCGCTCACCAGATTCCCCTCCCAAAGGTGCATGCCGACAACGAGCAGTTCAAGATCCTGGAGGCCTGGATGCGCAGCTATAAGCCCGATCAGCTGTTCACAGAAGAGGGCAAGCTGATCCCCGAGCTGAAGGAATTACCGCCCAAGGGCAACAAGCGCATGTCCGCCAATCCTATTACGAATGGCGGCAGTATTCGTAAGCCACTAAAGCTGGAAGATTTTCGCAAATGGGCGATTAAGGTGACGAAACCCGGGACTTTGATGTCGCCGTCGATGAACACGTTCGGAGAATGGATGGCGGACATCATGAAGAGGAACCCGACCAACTTCCGCCTGATGGGTCCTGATGAGACGGAATCCAACAAGCTCTCCGCGATCTACGCCGTAACGAAGAAGGTTTGGATGGGCGGCTACTTACCGGAGGACGAAGACGGTGGGAATTTGGCTCCGCAGGGACGTGTCATGGAGATGCTGTCAGAGCATACGGTGGAGGGTTGGCTCGAGGGCTATACTCTTAGCGGACGACACGGTCTTCTGAACTCCTATGAGCCGTTCATCCATATCATTGACAGTATGGTCAACCAGCACGCGAAGTGGCTTGAGAAGTGCGCAGACGTGAGCTGGAGGCAGCAGGTCAGCAGTTTGAATATACTACTTACGTCGACGGTGTGGCGGCAAGGTACGACCACCAAGTCAATATTTCCGCACAAAAGTACGAGTATGCCGCTGACAGTGCATCATCACAGACCACAACGGCTTTACGCACCAAGACCCAGGCTTCCTCGACGTCGTGGCCAACAAAAGCCCAGAAGTTGTAAGAATCTACCTACCTCCAGACGGCAATTGCCTCTTCAGCGTCATGGACCACTGCTTCCGCTCCACCAACTACGTCAACACCATCGTCGCAGACAAGCAACTCCACCTCCAATACCTCAACATGGACGACGCCATCGCCCACTGCACCAAGGGCCTCGGCATCTGGCCCTGGGCCTCTAACGACGCCGGCGCCGAACCAGACCTCGTCATGGCCAGCTGCGGCGACGTCGTCACGCAAGAAGCCCTCGCCGCCACCGCGCTGCTCCGCCAACACCTACCCGAGCTCAAATCCGCTTCGTCAATGTCGTCGACCTATTCAAACTCATGCCGCACAAATACCACCCTCACGATACCACGGCGGAGGAGTACGCGGCGGTTTTCACGTCGGACCGGCCGGTAGTCTTCAACTTTCATTCCTATCCTTGGCTCGTGCACCGCCTGACGTACCAGCGCGAGGGCCAGCAGTTGATGCACGTCCGAGGTTACCGGGAGAAGGGAAATATCGATACGCCGCTTGAGTTGGCGATTCGGAATGGGACGGATCGTTTTGGGTTGGCTGTGTTGGCAATTGATTGTTTGAAGGGGGTGTTGGGGAATCGGGGGAGTACGGCGAGGGAGAGGTTTGAGAAGGAGAAGATTGACAGTATGGCGTATGCGTATGAGACTGGGTTGGATCCGGAGGACTTTACCGGGTGGACCTGGCCGTTCTAGGGGAGAGGGGAGGGGTGGAAATGTGTTGGAAATGGTGGGCCTTTCTTGTGGTTACTAGGTGAGAGGTTGTGGATCGCATTGAGTGGTGTAGTCCAAGTATGACGGGAGCTCCCGAATGTTGCGATGCTACTTCGCATGACGATCTAACTGCTCACACTAACACGGTGTTGCTGAAGACACTTCACGTGTAAGATGCGCGACTTGACGTCCCTTCGCTGTCCTCACCCTGCTGCATTGATCAGCTCCAGACTGCGTCAACGCTGCCCGCTCTTCGTCAAGCGGTAACGCTGCTAAGCCAGCCCTGCAGTACACGACATAGGTACATGTATTAAGGGTTCAATTGAACCATACGCGAGACGAGAGACTGCCTTCCAGCTCACCTGCTCCCGACGAATATGTGAGATTCGTCAATGGATCGGTTTCCAGCGGGCGCTAACGGCTGTTTGATTTGGTAAGCGACTTTGGCCATCATCTCCGCGATACAGCAAGCGTGTTTGTGCTGCTTGAGACCACATGCTCGCACTCCCATCGGATCTCGATAGCTCGGAGAGGACGGCTTCCGGGCACTTTGTGTGAGAGCGGCCGCTAGCGGCCGCACAAGTTGCGCGAGCAGTTTCGATCGTCGTTTCCAGTCCCCAGACACAACGCACGCGATTCAAGGGGCAGGGGACTGCTCGATACGGATGTGTTGTCAAAGCAGGATGAAGAGAGTTCTCTGGTCGTGGACACATGAGGTGTTGCTGTTTGCTGCGCCCACTGGTTTCGACTGCATCTCTCTCCAGAAAGATTCGCGCTGCTTCGGTCGCCTCTATCCGTGATGCAGATGGCCAAGGCACACATCTTCCGGTTCGATACAGTAGCTGCGGGCTCGACGACTGGTTGCTGACGGTATGTTTCGGAGGCACAGGCAGCTGGGCTGTTCGAGCAGAGCGCGCCATGGACCCATGGGCCGCATAGGTCTGTTGATTGCGATTGATAGCGTCTTCCAGACAGTCTGCTTCGAGACGAGCCCTTCCTCGTAGGTGAGCAACACAAGAAGCTGTGGTCTCGGCGTCTGGGGCGTGGTTGCTGCCGGTGAGGCCTGCAGTATGGTGCTGTTCTTTTCGGACGGCAGCGTTCCCACGCTTTCACCCACCGGACATAGCTCCTGGACTCCCGGCCTCAACCATCATACTTGCCTTCCGGCTGCCACTGCCCACACCCCTCGCTAGCACCTCCAGCCGCGAAACGTGACAAAGTGACTCGGTCCCTTGATGAACTACACGAAACCTTACAATGACCTTCCCGTCTTCAAAATCGCTCTGTTACGGACAATGCGGAGCCGCAGACTAGAGACATCATCAGATATGATCGTTCGAGGTGTTCACGTGGGTCTCCGCAGACTATGAGCGTCCTGCACGCACTCCCTCGCCATCTCCGCCTGCTCGTCCGTCTGACATATCAGGACCCGATGCTTGCTGCCTCCCTCCTTCCCGATATTTGTGACCACCGCCTCCCCATCTGGCTTCGTATTCCGGCCTTCATCCAAGGCAAAACCCAAACACGCCACTTTCTCCACCACCGCCTGCCGCAACTGCGCCCCTTCCTCCCCGATTCCACCCGCGACAACCAGCGCATCCACTTTCCCACCCAACTTGACATAATACGCCGCGACGAAGTCCGTAATCCTGTCCACGAAGATATCGAAAGCAAGCTTGCACGCCGCATCCCCTTCCTCCGCTTTCGCGCTGATGGCTCCGAAATCTGTAGTCCCAGTGAGAGCTTTCCACCCGCTCTTCTTGTTCAGAATATCCTCCGCCTCGGTAATATGCATGCCTTTCGAGCTGCTGGGTGAGAGTTTCCCAGCATCATGCGTGAAATAGAAGATCAGACTGGGATCCAAACTCCCTGATCGCGTGGCGCCTGGTAGACCATCGAGGGGCGTTAAGCCCATGGACGTATCGATACTTTTGCCACCCTTTATACAGCATGCTGAGGCTCCGGATCCGAGGTGCAGCACTACGATATTCAGCTCCTCGGCAGACACCGCGAGATGCGCAGCCACAGACCGAGTAATAAACGCATAGCTCAACCCATGAAACCCATACTTCCGTAACTTATTCCTTTTCGCCACTTTCTGATCGATTGCGTACGTCCTCGCGGCTTCCGGCAGCGTCTGGTGAAAAGCGTTGTCGAAAAAAGCGATATTGCTCGCTTTCGGGCACTTCTCGTGCACGGCTTTCACGATCGTCAGGGCGCCCGCATTGTGCAGCGGAGCGAGATCCGAGAGCTCCTCGAGACGGCGGAAGGTGTCGCGGTCGATCCGGACGGGTTTGTCGTAATCTCCGCCGTGCACGACGCGGTGGCAGGCAAACTCTATATCGTCTGGGTGCGAGAGCTCGGGGAGTCCGGCATCGGAGGTCAGGTGCTGGAGGATGTACTCGTAGGCAGTTTCTTGGCTATTGATGTCGGTTTCGGGGAGTTGTTGAGATTTGATGTGTTGGTCGCCGCGGTCGTATTTGAGGGTTGCGGGCGGGGCGGTGAGGCCGGTGACTTGGATGGTGGCGAGTTCTTTTGGGTCTGAAGAGGAACCTGGGTGGTAGGAGAAGACGGAGACTTTGACTGAGGAGGAGCCCGCATTGATCGACAGGATGACCTTGCTCGGCATGGTGCTGGCGGTGGCGGTGGGAAATATGAGTCCGGGAAAGCTGTACCTACATTGTAGAGGACTAGTATTCACTCACTCTTGAACGTCAGTCATGTTTACATGCCGGCACAGGAAGGTAGCGCATCACCCCACCTCCCCTCACGTTTCGCGGTGACTAAGCCCGCGTCACGTGCAGGATAAAACAGCTCAAGGCTCTCAGCATAGGGTATATCAGTCCTATCCGTACATCATACAGGCCGAAAACCCCCAGACACTACGCGGAATAAATCGAAGGCGTGGCTCTACCCTCCGGGTCGACTGCTGAGTAGCTTGAGCGATCGAGGTCGTACTCGTTGTTGAAGTCGAATGGGGAAACATATGTGTAGTAGAGAGATCCGAGTGAACGCTTTCGGGAGCACTTGTCGCCTGGACAGGACTGCACATTGCAGTGCCTGTGGTACTCGTATAGCTTTCACTGCTCGTTGCAGTGCCTGTGGAACTCGTATAGCTTTCCGGAGCTCCGCATACGCTTAGTGTCAAGTCTGCTGCCTCTCAGTGAAAGGTAAACCCGAGCCAGATTCACCACCCTTTCGGCACGGCGATGTTTTCCGAGTGGCTGGAAGTAATGCTTACGAAGGTCATTCGAATCGGCGTCTCTTACACTTTTAAGGGTTTCGCCCTGATCCCCGCGGTCTTGTTCAGAAAGATCCACGTCACCAGGACTCGGAACTGGATTACGTAAGTGCCTGCAGGGCGATGCATACGAGCATGATAGGAAAGCCGAGTGGGGTGCAGCCTTTCATCACTCCACTCACCGGTCCAAACCAAAGCCAAAGTAGGCTGACCTGCTAGAGGAACATCGTAGCTGTCGTGATCAGACTCTTGTCGCATCCATCAGGAGGCAGCTGCTAGTATGTTGGTCCTATCAGCAAATTTCTCTTGACAAGCACGCTCACACGGTCGCACGCACAGCATGGCCCGCGCCTGGCAGTACGTTTCGAGCCCATGCATTCGACCGGGAACGCTGGAAATGCAGCCAAAAGGCGTCACGGGTGTGTCGTGCGAGATGTGCAACACAGGGCGCCTAATCGAACGAACGGCAGCGCTGGCAGGGATGTTTCATGCACTCCACGCATCCTTGCAGGGTGCATGGAACATTCGACACCTACTGTCGTGTCACTCTAACAGTCTGTCAGGAGGAGTACGTACACTCGCGGATCGCTAGCTACGTTGCCGTGATACGCGCCCATGAGTCCATGACGGACGGAATGAAGCGCAAGACTTGCCAAGCAAATGCTCATCCCATGCTCCCGTCGGCAGCTTCGCAGAACGAGATTGCCGTCCTGGGCTCAAGTCTCATACCCGGCTCGAGACGTGCTAGGAAGGGGCAGCGTTAAGCGCCGTGACAAGACCGTCTAGTCTTTCTTGGACGCACGAGGAAAGTTGTCTGCTCTTGGTACCAACAAGCCTGATCATCAGATCGGTCGACTGTGCAGCGACCTGCAAGTATTCGAGCACGCCAAATAATATATGGTTACGTACAACGAGGTACACCTCCGCGTACGCACTCAATGGCGATCACGCCTTTACCCCTCGCTGCTTGATGTTTAGGCACCCTCAACGACAGTAAGCCCGCCTCCAACTTGGCTGTGACTTTATCGGCTTCGACCTCGATTGGAAGCGTAAAGATGCGCTTGAAGAACCCTACTCTTCGTTCGCCGGTCAGAAGATGCGGAACGGCGTGAAAATCTGGCAATATGGCGGTCTCGTGGGCGCCACCACTTCCATTGCGACCGTAAGCATTCACCTGGGCATTCTTCTGGATGGGCTTGCTGTCCTTCAGGTCCGTTGGGTCGATCTCGCCTGGCCGACGCACGTCTCCGGTCAAGACAAATCCGCGCGGACTTATCCATTGGAGTTTGATGGCTTCGGGAGACTTGATACCTGGAACCTCGACATCGATCAAGTAGCTTGAAGCGTCCTCGCGAACGTCAACGTCCGGAAGATTCGGGTACGCCTCAGGTCTGGGGACATGATGGCGCAGCGGGCCGAAGAAGGACTGATGTTGATGGCTGCGGTCATGCGGTTCGTTCACGAGAGTCGCAATCTGTGACGCCTTGTTAGCATATTGCATCGGCGAAGCAATCACTGGTCAAGCGCGGCGTGAATTGGCGAGGCTACGATCGGGGAAAGGTACGTACCGCCAGAGGCTCCGGATGACCCCAGTAAAGTCCGGCCATAGCGAGCAGGCAGGTGATGTAGGCGGTGATCTGCGGAAGATAGAATTATAGAAGGCGATGTGTACATGTACAAATTTTCGACGATCGTGCATCCTATCTTGTCTCTTATACGTACTTGCGGCAACGCTATCATGTCCGACGGTCGAGTATTCACCATCACGCCATACTACACAATCACGCTGATGGGTAGCATGCGAAGAGTCAATCGGGACTGCACAATGGTGATCTTCGGTCGAGGTCGGGTTGCGTGATATTGTAGAACGATGTGGCGTGACAATGACTCGAATTCGGGGGGGTAAATGTGAGAAACTGTCGAACGTCACGCGGTGATCTGTGGCATAAGACTGGAAATCTTGAATATTGCTAATATCTGACATCTAGATTTCCCCATGCCAGAGGTCATCGTGCATTGCTACACAGCGTACTCCCAACGTTCCCACGCCTGACAGTTCGGAGCACAATTTCCTGCCGATCCTCTACACACCCAAAACTTGACATCTCTGCCATCCGATTTCAGTCATGGCCCTGGCTTCATCTCCTCTGCGGCTTTGTCGACCTCGAGACGAATAGCTTCTGCATGGTCTTTCATAGTAACCAGCCGAGATTCGTGATCAGCGATACCCTTCCTCAACGTCGCCAGTTTCTCTGCCTCGTGCTGTCGGACGTAGAAAACCTCACTAGCTTGCTCGCGTCTAGTGAAAGAGTCGCCTTCCGCGGAGCCTCCTCGACGTAGCCCACCGGTATCACCTTCCCCCATCATACGGGCAGCTCCATAGATAGTCCGCCGCATGCTCCCTCCGGACAGCGCAGCCTGAAATGGGATTGTTCGTACGCAAAGTCCTGATATGCGGGTGACAGCCATGGCTGTCGATTTTGGTCAGTTCGTAGTTTGCCAGGTTGATCAGAAAGACGCCTTACAATGTTTTGGGTTTAAATTGAGATTGCAATGCCTTCGTTGTGCGTAAAATCGCATCCATTACGCTCTCCTTATACGACTAAGCCGGATGTTTGCCCGTGAATGGTTGCGCAACTGTGGCGTGATGTCGCCAGAGCGCCTCGTCACGCCATATCATGGTCGATCGTGGGGTGGTGCCAATGTCTATGCTATGGGTCGACAGTACGACAACCAGCAATTTGCAGGTAAGACCATCCAGATCTACGAACGTCTTCAAGTCGTTGCGGCGCTCTGCTTGTGCTCCCGATGTTCATCGAAATTGCAACCAGCCCGACAATCATCGAACCGGCGGCACACCGCGGCCACCCATTATGCATACTTTAGGAACTTCCTCGGCCTTAGTTCTCGTGCTCATCAGCCTCATAAGTACGCTCTCCGTCAGCAAATCTTTGATCGTCTTCGCCCATAGTCCCAACTCTTGGCGTCGTACGCGGTGCTATGGACCTCACCCCACTCAGTACAATCTGCGGACCAGTTCACTGACTGACTACAGTTCATGATCGCTGGACGCGGAGCGGACGTCTTATTCACCTCTGTCTCACTCGCTTACAATTCTTCCTAGGACACATCCACGCTTTCTACTTCGATTGCGTGTTATTTCACATGGACACGATTGAGTTGGTGAACGGCAAACGTGACTCGGCAAAGGTTGCGCATGATGAGATGGCGGGAAGCTGAGACGCTGCAGCTTCGCCGGAGCCGGAAATGATGCAGAAGACGTTCCAGGGAGCTGCGGCGACGCCATTTTCGCAGGTACTAGCGGGAGATGTAGCTTGTGTGTTCCGTGGAGCTCGTGGCGAGCTGAGTTCGGAGAGGGTAGACGCTGCAAGAATTCGCTGTAGGGTGCAGCGCAATCATATGGAAGGCCTGTAGTCCTTACAGCGCTTCGCTTCTCGCTTGAATCCTGCTTTGAGAATCCTTCTCGCCGTGCTTTTACGCACGCGTGGTCAATAGTGCGTACATACCTCTGTCTTCTCGGGTCATCTGCGTAACTCCATTATTACGCATCTGGTCTCGACTTTTCAAATGCGTCTAGGCTGAAGCGTCGCCTTTCACACCGCAACTCGCCTTGCAGCGCTGCGCGTCTGGACTACGCCGTGACGAGTAACGGCAGGACCGCCCGCACGCTTCGAGCGAGACGCGCATCAACCGCGCCACGCAGATGACCTCTGGCTAGATTTGGCCTTTAGTGGATATCGCCAGCGACCATCCGCTGACCGCTCACGATTGAAGATGTGGAACTTGCCGTATTGGAGCCATTCTTTGAGACAGACGGCCATATTGCCCGCCTCCGAGCAAATCCATCCTGCGATGTAAGGTCCGATGCTTGACTTCTTGCAATGTCACATGCTGCGAATCTCTGCTCAAGTCGCCACCTGCCTGCGTCTGTCAAGGACCCAGAGAAATACCATGGCCGGAGTCCCGGATGACAAGCGACTTTTCCCTTTCGTGGTCACAATTTTCTCAGTCGTCAAGGGTCTGGCTAAGTGTCTCACCGCTCGATCGGGTGAAACCCTTACGCTTCGTTCTGACCAGGCTTCATGGACATGGCCATTGCAACGGCCATAGAGTACAGATGCAGGGATACTACCACGGTCCGACGGATCAGATTGGTTACCCCATACTTCAATTGAGAGACAGTGGAGATTGAAACACTCCTACAGCAGCTGCTAATATTTTGACTCCGTGACCAGCGAGCATATCAGTGTATCACGACTGATCCAGAACGCCCCGCGTATCTTTTCAGAACATCATGACCACCAAAGGGTAGCCAGGTTATACTCCCCATGGCTTATGGAAGTCTATGCGATCACAATGCCCGCTTGCTCAACCGTGGTAAAGGTCTGGGGTGCTCCAGGGAAGGACACAGCGGTGACGAAGGTGTCCTCGCGAGGTGACTACAAGAGAGTGAGCACACGTGCTGGGGAGCGAAGACGAATTCACCCCTACTTCATACGCCGATTGGGGCACTCGTGACTCCAAGGGGCCGCTGTCTCGGCCATGATCAATCGCTCTTCCTCCTTCAAGATCTCCACCTCTTTACAGGCTTCGCAAAGTGTTGAGGCTGCTCCGAGAGCTGTTACAAGCTGTGATTGCAATAACCCGGGTGGCCCCGTTGTTGTCCTGTCTGACGGGCAGCCGGGAGCAACGCATTGGGATACCTGAGCGTGGAGGCGTGGGTGCTGGCGCACGAAGGGCTTCTCGTCGGGCATGGTAAACCCGGCCTCGACTATCTCCGAATGGTTGTCGAGAGCGTCACGCCAGTGCAAGGTGCCGAAACCATCTACGCAATCCTGCTGTCTGCCGAAAGCTCTGTGCGAACCTCGCTGAACTGGCGCAAGAGCAGATCGGGTTCCAACGACATCCGAGCCCCAATCTAGCGAGTTGGGCCAATCTGAACCTTTAAGCTCGTTGGTGCGGTCCTCTCGGTCACAGGTGAGTGGTTGATCGTAAAACGTTTTTGAGAGCGATCGATTCTCAGTCGGTGTGATACGGGAGACAACGGTCGCTGTCTTCGTCATCTTGTCGTCAAGAGATGTCCTCCAGGTATGGAGCAAGTGGGTTGGTCGTAGCGGCAATCCAGCAACGTATTTGCGTAGGTGAACTGCGGTCTATATAACCCATTCTGACCACGTTGTGCATATGCTCATCATGTTGCCGTAGACTCACCCGAATATCACCTGCCCGAGTCACAAGCAGGATCGTCAAAGGATCGCCTGCGATGTCGCGATAGCGACGGGGACGCGTGCCGAGGCAACCCGTATGTCGCTGCAGGGTGGCGTGACATCCAAGTTTGTCGGTCTACGATCGAAAGATACGCTTCGGTTGTTGCGTGAGAACGCCATTGGCAGAAACAGTGACAAGCAATCCTGCAGATGCTGGAATACCAGTGGATCGTGCGGAACGCCAGCTCAAGACGGACATCTGAAGTATTCGGACTCTCGTCATCCGAAAGACACGTCGATCGACCTTTGAGAGATATTGTTAGTTTTAAGGTCAAATAATCGACTGACGTTTAGACGGCTTAGTTTCCAAGGCGAGCATTTCGGCAGGTGACATGGGCTACCTACAACGCATCTGTAGGAGCTGCAGCTTCGGGTTATCGGACGTTATTTCTGATTTGGTGGGTAGACCGGCGAACAGGATCTGTCGATTGTGACTGTGTCTGTTTATCATGAGAAAGGTCTCTTTACAGGGACACATTACTTGAGACGATAATGTGCTAGGCTGTGCAGAACGGGACGCGCATGCGAGAACTTGTCTGTCTGACAAATTGCCTTCTTCAGCCCTCGGCCTGAGTCCCATAAACGCCAATACCCGTTGTGCCGGCACTGGGCGCATCCGTTTAGCCGAGCCGTTTCGACGCCACGGAGCGACGGGCGCTCTTGCCTCAGGTACACAGCCGCTGAACAAGCCAGCAAGCAACCTTCCTTTAGGGGCCCAGGGACGTTTGTACCGGCCTTCATCGATGAGTTCACCAGATACGAAGGGAGTGTGTGAGTGGTGATGGGCTTGGATTGGCGCGGCCAAGATCGAGGTTGTCTGACAGGACCGGAACCAGAGACGAGTCCAAACAGCGACCATCGAAGATACATGTGAGTCATTCGATTACTTAATTATGTTCTATGGTTGCGGGCCAATTGAGCACTCCGTACCCGAACTCACAAGAAACAACTCCGCTAAGGCCGTTGTAGTAGGGCTCAGCGTGCCATGGCGGCGCAATCAAAGCGACTGAGGTCGGGATTGACAGACTATAGTGCATCGTACAGATAATGGCTCTTGCCAAGTCACACGAGATGGACATATGAACATCCTTGAGTACGGTCGTGTTCGTCTAGAATGGACGCTCCATTTATCGCGCTTCGCCTCCAAGCAGTCTGGGTACGTTTTCTAACTGGTCGGTTTTCTCTTCTCGACCAAAACGTCTACGGATCTAAGACCATCCAACGGTCGTACAAACTCAGCATTCCTTCCACGGTCTCCCGTCAGAAGGGCCCAAAACAACTCCTTGTCTACACCCTGCCAAATCCGCCACGATTGGTGCCAGATGAGTTGTCGTCAACTTCCATGGTGGCGGGTGGATCTTCGGGACCCCACAGGTGGACGCCAGATGGGCTGCCCACGTTGTACAAACCGGTACTGTCCTCGTGAGCGTCGGCTACCGGCTTGCCCCCGAACACCCATATCCGACGCCGATCGAAGACTGCGTGGACGCGATCAGATGGGTGCACGCGCATGCGCAAGAGTATGACTGGGATTTGGCTAGTATCTGGCTGAGTGGGTTCAGCGTGGGTGGTAATATGGTCTTCGCCGCGGCGATGATGCTTCATAATGGGGGGTTAGAAGGGGTCAACCTTGCGGCTATCTTTTCCTTCTATCCTCTTCTGGATCGCACCTTGAGCCGCGAAGACAAATACCGGATGAATCCGATCGCCGCTGAGAAGGTCTCAACGCCGAAGAGCTGGGACAAACTGTTCGTGGATTGTTACCTTCGGTCGAATCCAGCAGTAGATCTCTCTGCG
>JAABUV010007081.1_pt1 | contig 11869 bp, 15 predicted proteins | sample 5559971 | NCBI WGS metagenome assembly JAABUV01 (sample SAMN10711881, study PRJNA513362) | rock metagenome | isolation source: Antarctica rocks | place: Antarctica: Victoria Land, Knobhead nord | collected 2015-12-19
TTCTTCGTCGCCTTGGCGCGCGCGGCGGGCGGCGGCTGGGCAAGCACAGAGGGCGCGCCCGTGCCGGTGCGCCTCGCGCCCGCCGCACGTCTTGCCTGGACGCGCGCTCCGCCGCGACGCCCGGCCGAGGTGGCGGATGGCGCCTGCGCAGCGCTCATGCCTGCTGCAGGCGCTCAGAGCATCTAAAATGAGGGCGCGATGAGCTCTGCGCTCCACTGCCTCCGAGGAGGAGTGATGACGTTTCGAGCTTGCGACCTGAACCTCGGTGCAAAGACTGGTCCTAGGTCCGGGGCCGCGAGCCTGCGGCGCCGGCGCGCGCAGGCCGACGGCAGCGAGAACACGCTGCGGGACGCCGACGTGCAGCTGCACGCGGACGCAGTGAGCGGCCTGCGGAGCCTGATCGAGCAGCCGACGCTGCTGGCGGCCTTCCTGGCGCACGCGCGTGCGCCCCCGCGCCGCACCAGCCCCATGCAATTGCAGCCCACTCGCCGCGGCCCATGCGCGCAGGGGCGTTGGCGTGACAGCACCAAACTGCTGGCGAGCGACTGGGCTGGGGTCCATTGGGTTTATGATACTCTCATTACATTGTTGTCCGGAAGCATTTGTGGACTTTTGTGGACTTCTGTGGACCCGAGCGGGCGCGCCCCGCCTCCTTGCGCTGCGCGTGGGCGAGGGGCTGCGCATCGGGGCGCCGCTGAGCGCGCTGGCGCGCACGCGCGCAGCCGCGCGGCGCATGCTGCTGGACGGGCTGCTGTGCGCGCGGCACGAGGATGTGCGCGCCGCGGCCGCGGCGCTGCTGCAGCGCGTGCGCGCCAGCCCCAGCGGCCACGTTTGGGCGCTCGGCGTGCTGCGCGAGGGCATGGCCGCCGCGGACGCGCAGCCGGCGCACTGCGGCGTGTACTACCGCGCGTTCGCGGAGGCCGTTGCCGCCATCCGCGAGATGCCGGTTGAGGTGCGTGCTAGGGTCAGGGTTAGGGCGCCTGCTGGCTGCTCAGGGCATGCGAGGTGCCAGGGCGGGGCGCGGGCGGCGTGGCCAGGGCCCGGTGCGCGCCAGACGGTGGCCGGCGCGCGGACGCGACGCCATGCGCGGCGTCCCGCCGGGCGCGTCAGCGCATGCGTGTCTCACTGGCCGGCATCGGCACATCGATGAGGTGCAGGTTGCACAGCCGCAACGTGGCATCCAGGGATGCCCGTGCCCCTCTCTACTGGCCCTGTCCCGGTTCAGCTGCCAATTTTGAGCGCATCGGGAATGGCATGAGCTACAAGGCCCTTCTCGCGCATGTCTTCTAACTAGGCTCTCTGCCGAGCCTGCGCAAAGCGCTTCGTCGACTTGGTGCGCACTTGCTTGAGGCAGAGTCTTGGATCCGGGCGGCGCCTCAGGCAAGTGCGCACCGGGTCGGCGAGCGGTTTGCTGAGGCAAAAAGCCTAGTTGGAGGGCACGCACAGGAAGGGCCTTGTAGCCCTTGCCAATCCCGGTGCGCTCATGATTGAAGCGCTTGTGAGACCGGGTGTACGGGCAGTCAATGAGGGACACGGGCGGACCCAGACGCCGCGCTGCGGCTGTGTAACCTGCACATCTTAAATGCGGTCATGAAGGCCAGTGAGTTGCCCTGCTCAGCCTGCTCCCGGCCGGCCCTCGGGCGCGGGGGCGCGCCGCGCCGCGCCGACCCGCCGCGCCGCGCGCGCGCGCAGCTCGAGGAGCGCGAGGCGGAGGCGGCGCGCGCGCTGCTGGCGCGCCTGGCGGCGCTGCTCACGACCGGCGGCGGCGGCGGCGGCGGCGGCGGCGGCGGCGGCGGCGGCGGCGGCGGCGCGCCGGCGGGCGAGGGCGGCGAGGACGAGCGGCTGGAGGGCAAGCTGGCGCTGACGTCGCAGCTGGTGCACTGCCAGGAGGAGCCCGCGCTGCCTGATGGCGCCCGCCTCATCCACTGCCTGCTCACGGGTGCGCCACCCCGGCCCGCGGCCGCCTGGGAGGCTGACTGGCGGGTGTAAACTGGGCCAACCGGGTGACGCCGACAGCAGCCGCCTCGTCCACTGCCTGCTCACAGGTGCGCGCGCCCGCCCGGGGCCGCCTCGGGGGGGACCGACTGGCAAAAGCTCGGTCGTCCTGCCGGGCGAGGGCGTCCGCCTCATCCACTGCCTGCTCACGGGTGCGCGCGCCCGCCCGGGGCCGCCTCGGAGGCAGACTGGCGGGAGCTCGGTCGGCCGGCCGGGCGACGACGGCCGCCTTGGCAGCTGCCTGCTCGCTGGCAGCGCGCCGGACAGGCCCGCTCATGAACAGATGCAACTGCACCGCGCGGTCGACAGGTCGGCAGTAGCGTCGCCGCCGCTCTCGCCTGCTTGTCGGTGTCACGTTCGGCCCGGGACCTGGCTGCGCGCCTGATGCGCACGGCCGGCAACTGGTGGTCACAGTATCGCAACTGGTGCGGGCATTCGACGGCGGAGAGGGCTTTTGCGCTCGCACATTCGTGCTCGGGCATGCGCATGCCTGCTCACAGTAGCCCTACCCTGTACCCTACCCTATACCCTAACAGGCAAGCGTGCCATGCTCGCAGAGTACCTGTTCCCGGAGGCCATGCTGCTGGCGGGCCGGCCGGGCGCGGGCGGCGACCTGGCTGCGCTGCCCGCCTCGGCGCTGTACGACGCGCTGCACGCGCGCTGCTTCAGCAAGTCCTCGCGCAAGGCGCGACCCTACCCTACCCTACCCTACCGCCTCGCCGCCTGCACGCAGCCTGTCAAACCCTCAAACCGTCAAATCCTGCTTATGCTCTACTTGTTTCGGGGGCCCTGCGTACCCGCTATCAAGGTGTTGTGTTGATGGAGCGCTGACCTGCCCTGCGCGCATCTGACTCTGCAATCGCCAGCGTCAGCCACACACAGCGCACCGCGCTGCCCTGGCAAATTGCCAGTACAGCTGTAGCCGGCCCTCCCATGAGCGTATTGAGCGCTGATAGGGGGCTGGCGCGCCCAGACGCATGAAAATACCACTTATGCTCTGTCCTTCAAACACCGCCGGCACTCGCTCTTCAGGCCGCGCACCCTAACCCCACCCTGAACCTACCGGCGGCCGCCCTGTAGGCCGCGCTGAACCTGGTGATGGACCTCATGATCGGCAGCCCAGAGGGCGTGCGCGAGGGCGTGGCGCTGCTAACACGCATGCACTTCTCGCATAGCGCGCTGCCGGACAGCGTCTTCAACGCGCTGCCCGGCACTGCCCTCAGGCGCGCGGCGCCCCCGCGCGCTTCGCCCCTCTCTTCCCTCTCACCTGCTCGCCGGCGCGGGTCGTGCCGCGCCGCGCCCTGCCGCACGGCGCCCTCCTGCGCGCAGAGAGAGCAGGCGCGTCTCATGGCGCACGCCCTGGGGGGCGACGAGTGAGCCGGACTGCCAGATTGCCAACGGTCACACCGATTGACAGTGTCTGTGGGGAGTCTGCTGCCAGGGATTCTATTAGTGCTGTGAACAAGCTGCAGGACGTTGTCAAGCTTGGATTGGTGAAGTACGTGCTTGGGGCGCGCGGTCATCCCACCCAAGCTTGCCAATTGCGTCCAGCTTGTTCACAGCACATGAACAGGATCCCTGGCAGCAGACTCCCCACAGACACTGTCAGGTCATGTGACCGTTGTCGATCCGGCAGTCTGGCTCCCTGCGCCCTACATCACAGGCCAGGTGGTCAGGCTGCACGACCGGCCTTGACCAGCACACAAGGGCAGACACTGCGGCATGCGACCTCGTCACGAGAATGCCCTGCGACTGATGCGCACATCAGCAGGTCAAGCAGATGGGGCCATCGCGAGCGTCGCCCCGAGCACGCAACGTACACATGGGCGTGCCCGTCGGCGGCCAGGCGCGGGGCTGACGGCCTCGCTCGGGGGGTGGTGCGGCAGGCGGCCGGGCGGCTTCGTGGGACTGAAGAACGCGGGTGCGACGTGCTACATGAACGCGGTGTTCCAGCAGCTGTTCATGCAGCCGAGCATCCGCGCGCTGGTGCTGGGCGCGCGCGAGGCGCCGCCCGCCGAGCGCGATGCGAGCGTCTTCCACCAGCTGCAGGCGCGCACCCGCGGTTGGCGAGGGCTAGGCCCTACCCTACCCTACCCACACAGTGAATACCGGGGCCGCGCTGCGACTGGCGCGCCGCCTGCGCTACGCTTGCAGGCGGCGGTGCATGTGGGGCACTGGCGCCCGGCGCCGCCTGAGGCAGCCCGGGGCGCGCGGCAGACGATGTTTGGCGCGCTCGCTGAGCAACCAGGACCACTTCCGCCCGGAGGGCTTCTGGCGCGCGTTCAAGGACTATGACGGCGAGCCTATCAACGTGCGCGAGCACCAGGACGCGTACGAGTTCTTCACGCGGCTGCAGGCGCGCGCTGCGGCATCTTGTACTAGGGTATCTCGCCCTGAGAGGGCTGCACGGGCGAGTCCATCAACGTGCGCGAGCACCAGGACGATGCCCCTGCGGGCCACCGCGCCCCGCGCGCGCGCGCAGGACCTGGTGAACCAGCCCCACTGTGCCAGCTGAGTAGGGTTTGAATAACGGTTTGTTACCCTGCCGGCAGCCAAGCCCCGCACGCGCGCGCGCAGGACCTGGTGGACCAGCACCTGAGCGACCGCAAGGAGGTGCCGGCCATGCAGGCGGTGCTGGGCGGCAAGTTCGCGCAGCAGGTCATCTGCCGCGGCGTGCCCTTCCGCTCCGAGAAGCAGGACGACTTTTTCCAGGCGCGCGCCCGGGCCTCTGCTTTAATGGAATGCAACGCCCCCTGCCCCGCGGCGCCCCGCGCTCTCCTGCCATGCGCTCCCCTTATCTCAGGGGCAGCGCCGAGTCCCTGCGGGTTGCAGGAGCATCCGGCCTGCAGCTCCCCTGCTGCTGCTACGGTGAGTCATGTTCAGCGCTGCTGTTGATGCAGCGCCCCCGCGTCGCGACGATGCGCGCCCAGGGTGCCCCTCCCACAGCGCAGCCGCCCCGCGAGCACGTGCACGAGCGTGCGCGCGGCGCACGTGCGCCTGTGCGTGCGGCGCAGTGCGCGCGCGGTTGCGAGGCATGCGGGTGTGTGTAGGCGCGCGGGGGCGCGCGCGGGTGCGAGCGTGCGCGCGCGCGCGCGCGCAGGTCAGCCTGGAGGTGCGCGGTAAGCGCACGCTGCGCGAGAGCCTGGACTTTTACGTGCAGGGCGAGCTCATGGAGGGCGACAACCAGTACTTCTGCGAGGAGGCCGGCCGCAAGGCGCGCGCCGGGCCATAGTGTGTAGACGGGGCAGTGGTCAGGCCATGGGGCGTGCTTTGGGGCGCGACACGCCGAGTGAGGAAGGCCGCCTACAAGCTGTAGTGCGGGCCGGCGCTGCGGAGCGCGGGAAGTGCGTGCGTGCGGCAGTCGAACGCACGAGGCCGAAGCGTGAGCGCCGCCGCCAGCAGAGTCGCCATGGTAAGTAACAGGCCTGTCAGCGCATCCGGCGTGCGCACGGCGCAGGTGGACGCCGTGAAGCGGAACTGCATCAAGGCGCTGCCGCACACGCTGGTGATGCACCTGAAGCGCTTCGAGTTTGACTACGAGACGATGGCGCGCTGGAAGATTAAGGACAGGCGCGCGCGCTCCCTAACAGGCCCCCTAACGTAACCCTGCCCTAACTGCCGTGGGGCCCAGCTGTGCAGATGCGCTGCTGCAACCCGCTCCAGCAGCCTCAGCGCGCAGCCCCAGCAATATCGCGCGCGCGGCGTGCTTTGCCAGCCAGTGAGCTTCGGTGCTGCGTGGGCTGCTCCACGGTGGCCGCCGGCCCGGGCGGCGGCGCCCATGCAGCACGTCTGCGCCAGCTGGCTACCTCTGCCCGCCAGGAGACTGGCTGGCGGGCGGCGGGCCTCCGTCTGGTGCCTGGTGCAAGTGCCCTACACCACATAGGGTGCAAGGTAAGGTTTTGCCGACCAGGGGCGCGAGCGCAGGTTCGAGTTTCCGCTGGAGCTGGACGTATACCCTTACACCGTGGAGGGCCTGGCAGAGCAGGAGGCCGCCGCGGCCGCGCCGGCGACCGCCGAGCCCGGCGCCGGCGCCGGCCCCGCGGACGCCGCGGCGCCGCCCGCGCCGCCCGGCACCGAGCCGGCGCCCGCGGCCGCGCCCGGCCCGGGCTCCGCGGCGGGGCCGGCGGGGCCGGCGGCCGGCGGGCGCCCGACGTACATCTACCAGCTCAAGGGCATCGTCGTGCACTCGGGCACCGCGTTTGCGGGGCACTACTACTCCTACATCAAGGCGCGCGCGCGCGCGCCCCCTGGGCCACGCCGGAGCTCTCAAATGGAGGCAATCCCGGCTGCCTGCTGTGCCTCGCAGCGTGGTGAAGCCTGGTCGAGGGACGTCGCAGTGCAAGCAGGCTGTTGTGGGCTGCTTTATGTCGATTGGCATCCCAGGATATGGACTCTGGATGGGTCGCATGGCACGAGGTGCATGAGAGGCTGGCGGCATGGCAGGGCTGTCTTGGGCGCCGCGCCCCACTTGGGCAAGACGGATACCTTGCACGAAGGTGCTGAAGGAGCGCGACAGGTGCACTTGCGCAGCCGCATGTGCGGACCTGAAGTGGAGATGCACAGGCCGGCGCGCGTGCGCGCAGGTGCGGGAGCAGCCGGGCCAGGGCGCAAACGCGGGGCGCTGGTTCTGCTTCGACGACAGCAGCGTGGAGCCCTGGGACGTGGGCAACCTGGAGCGCGACTGCTTCGGCGGCCGGCAGGCCGCGGAGTACGCGTTCCCGGACGCGGCGGCCGGGCCCCTGCAGGTGCGCATACTGTAAACCCAATGCTACCCTAAGCTTATCGCCAGCCCGCGGCCTGGGTGAGCAGCGTCCCGGTGGCGCCATGCACCAGCAAATAGTTGGGATAAACCCTTAGCCGTTGTGAATCCTGCTGGGCCACAAACAGCGCAGAGCAGGACGAAGAGTGCCGCTGCTCGGGGGCAGGCGTGGGGGGCCCATCCAAACACGCTGCTTGTGCGCTGCAATGCGCGAATCACGCGCGCCCAGCACGGCGTGGAGCTCGATGCTCGCGCTCGCGCGCCGCGCGCCGCCCACCATCACGCGGGGCGACGCGCGCGCGCCTGTGCACGGCCGCGCAGGAGTGTGACCGGCCCAACTCGGCGTACATGCTGTTCTACGAGCGCGCCGAGGCGCTGGAGCCTGTGTCGCGCCTGCGCGCGGCGGCGGCCGCCGCCGCCGGCCCCGCCCCCGACGCCGCGCCCGGCCTTGCCGCGGATGCCGCTCTGGCGGCCGCCGGCCAGGCATCAGAGGTGCGGGGCGCTTGCATGAGCGCATGCCAGGCTGCTGCTGCGCGCCAGCCTGTCTCTGACCCGGCGGGCGCGCCTCGGGCGGATCCGCTTCAAGAGATGCTGCTCTGCCGGCCGCGGGCCTCCTGCTAGCCCATGCAGAAGCAAGACCCTGCTCCATCATCCCGCTCGCGCATCTGCGACTACCATAGCAGCTCGTGCAGACGTGCGCAGAGGGACCTACTGCTCAGGGTCAGGCTTAGGTGACCCAGGGCTGCTCCCATGCGCAGGTCCAGATGGCGGTGGAGGCGAACGGGCCGGGCGCCGCGGAGGCGCTGACGGCGGCGCCGGCGGCGGCCGCGGCCGGCGGCGGCGGCGGCGAGTGCGGCGGGCGCAGCCTGGCGACCGTGCCGGTGCCGGACGTCGCCGCGTCCGCACCGTCCATCTTCAGCCGCGTCATGCAGACCAACCTGCAGGGTGCGCTTGCGCCGGCGCACCCGAGCTCGAGAGCTCTGTTACTACTGTATGGCCATGAGCAGCTTGGTCAAGGGCCTGCATGGCAATCACCAAGCTGGGTTTGTACAGCTGCTGGGCGCGCACGTAGTCAGACGTCAGGCAGGCTCCGCCCTGGCGCGGTGCTGCGGCGGACCCGCCCCTGCGCGCCCGCTGCTCTGGGCCGTCGTTGTGTACGGTTAGGGTAGGGTCAAGGCAGCTGCCACATCCGGGCGCCGGTGAGGGTTAGGGTTGCTGCGCGCGGCAGTGGTGGAGGAGCTGCACCTGCTGGACCGCGACTACTTCCGCTTCCTGCGCCGCCTGGTGGAGGCCAGCCCGCAGGCCTGCGCGCGCAAGCTGCGCCGCACCGAGCCGTCGCCCACCACGTCCGCCGCGTCGGCCGCGCCAGCCGCGCCCGCTGCGCCGCCGGCGGGCCCCGCCATGACGCCGACGGCGGGCTCCGCGGCGGAAGCGCCGGCGAGCCCGGCCGCCGGCGGCAGCGGGGCGGGCAGCGGCGGCGTGGGGCTGGGCCTGGGGTCCAGCGCGGACACCCTGTCCGCCGGCGCGGCCGCGAGCGGCGGCGCGGTGAGCATGAGCGGCGTGAGCGGCGGCGGCGGCGGGAGCGCCAACCCCGCGGCGCCCGCGGGCGGGCCGCGGGGCGGCACCACGACGCGCAGCGACGACGCGGAGCGCGCCGCGCTGGGCACGCTCAACCTGGCGCTGCAGTTCCTGTTCCGGGTGCGCCCCGTCGGCGAGCCACCTGCGTCACGTTTACGCACACGCAGCCGCACCGGGTCTCCCAACAGCGTGTCGCAGCAAGCAGTGGACGCACCGCTCGCCGCCGCCCCTCCGCTCGCGCGCCTCGCAGGGCGTGAGAACGGATACCACCAGGCCTGCCTACCGCACGTCAACCCGTCAGTCCGCACTCGGCGCCTGTTCACAGACGGATGCGCCTGTTGCGAGCGCGTGCGGCGCGGCGCAGGTCTACCTGCGCGCGCACGCCAGCCTGCGCGACGACATGGCCGACTGGGCGGCCGCGGTCGCGGCGCTGCTGGCCGCGTCGCCCGACGCGCCGCGCCAGCTGCTGCTCCTGCTCGCCGGCGAGGACGAGGCGGGCGCCGGCGCCGCTGGCCCGCCCGGCCGCGAGCCCGCCGCCGTCGCGCCGCCCGCCGCCTTCCCCGGCCACCTGCTCCACAGCTTCCTGGTCAAATGCGATGCGGCGCGCGCTGCCTCGCATCGCGCACGGTTAGGGTTAGATTAGGGTTAGGTTAGGGTGGTGCTCGACTCGCCGCCGCCCCCTGCCCCCGCCTGCGTGGCGCTGTGTGGCGCCCGTCCGCTGTGCAGCACTTGTCCGCCTGCCCGCGCGGCATGATCTGCCTCGGCCGCGGCCCCGTCGCTGCGCGCGCGATTCGTGCGGCGTGCACCGCTCGCGTGCAGCGCCGGCGCCCACCAGAGCGCGCGCGGCGCAGGAGGACGTGCGCGCGTGGGTCGCGCGGCTGCTCGGCGACGCGCTGCGCCGGGCGGCCGAGCAGGACCGCGGCGCCGGCGCGCCCGGCGACGCGCCCGGCGCGCCGGACGCCGGCGCGACCGAGAGCGAGCGGCCAGAGGCGCGCGCGCGGCGCGCGGCCGCGGAGGCCGTGATGCGCGCGCTGCGCTGCGCGCTGGCGGCCGCGCTGCGCGTGCCGCTCAAGGTGGCCAGCCCGGCGCGCGTGCCGTACGCCGCCATGGCCACCGTGCTCAAGGCGCGCCGGCCGCCCGGAGCAGTGGAGTGCGGCGCTGTGGAGTCTTCGCGGATCGGACTCTGCGAGGACTCCATTGTCCGGGAGTTGTAAAGTTGTAGAGCCCCAGGGCGCGCCAGGGATCCAGGACGCTCCATTGCGGCACGTGCGGCGGGCGGCCAGGGCTACCGTGCTGTGCGTGCAGCGTTGCTCACAGGCTCTTACAGGCCTGCAAGCGTGTCCCGGCCGCGGAGTGCGCGCCGGCCGCGTCGGCGAGCCGAGAGCGTGCGCGCGGCGCGCAGGAGTATGCGGAGTTGGGCGCGGCGCAGCGCGGCCTGATGGCGGCCGCGCCCGGCCTGCCGGGCGCGCTGGTGAAGGCGTGCGCGCGCGTGTACGACCGCGCGCTGCGCTGGCCGGACGCGCCGCCGCAGGAGGGGCTGGCGCTGTACCATGCGACGTCGCTGCTAGCGCGGCGGTGCGTGCCTGCGTACCAGCGGCTATGGGGTAGGGTTAGGGTAGAGTGTAGTTGCAACCACCCCTGATTATGCTTGCAGGTCCCGTCGGGTGCGGCGCCGCTCGGCTTCGCGGGCGTGGGCGTTGCAGGCGGTCCCAGCGCTGGGCCGCGCGCCGGCGCCGCCGCTGCGCCGGCGCGCCGCGTGCGCTGGAGCCTTGATCGCAGGTCCGGCTGGATGCGGCGCCACCCAGAGCTGACACGCCGCTCTGCAGTCGAAATGCTGTGCAGCGCCTGGGCTCGTGTGGGCCCTCACCCTACCCTCCACCACAGGGCGCACCTTGTGGAGCCGCGAGTCATGCGGCAGCCGATAGCGCGCGCGCCGCCCCCACGCCAACAGAGCCCATGCTCAGGCTGCCGCGCGCGCTCGGCCGCAGGGCGCACTGGGTGGAGCCGCGGGACGCGCGGCAGCCGGTGGCGCACCCGCCCAACCCCTACGCGCTGGACGCGCGTGCGCCGCGCGCGCGCCTGGATGCGGACACGCTCGCCGACCTCACCTGCAGCGACATGCTCGAGGGCATGCTGGTGCTGCCGCAGCTGGCCGAGCCGGCGCGCCCCCTGCCCCTCAGGGTTTCTTTGGGTTCCAGACATGAAAAGGGAAAGGCGAAGGTCCTGTTTGCGCGCGCCCTTCGGCGCACCCGGGCATGTTAAGTTAAGAGCCTGTTTCAAAGGCCTGGGGCTGGCGGTCGCCGGCGCGGGACAATGCTCACGATTCCCGGATACCTGTGCTGACCCGAGCGGGCGGGCGTCTGCGGGCCTGCATGCGGCCTGCTCTGCTGCCGTCGCAGTGCGGGCCGGGGCTTCCCTGTCTGCCAGGGGCACCGGGTGAATGACAGCTCATGATGGAATGCCTTGAGCTTGCTACTTCCCGTCCTGCTGCCTAGCACCGCGAGCATGCAAGCCTCTGCGTCTGCTGCGCGATAGGCGTGCGGCCCTCGTGACCCGCACCCTACTCAAGCAGCGGGGTTCTGTGGCGGGCGGCGCGCCCGCAGGGCATGCATGCCGCCGTCTCGGGCACCGTCATGCCGCAGGTCGCGTGCCGCGGGCGCACGTGCGCGCGGGCGACCCGCTCATGCGCCGGCGCAGCGCGGTGACCGGGCCGCGCATGGGCGTAGGTAGGATAGATTAGGAACCTACCCTAACCCCACTCTTCCGTGTGCCGCGCAGGCGGTCCGCGCGCTGCTCAAGTTCCTGCAGTGGGGCCAGACGACAGTGAGCTCGCGCTTCCTGGAGCTGGCGCTCCGCCTGCTGCTCGACACCGACGCCGACGCTGTGCACTGCATGGCGCCGGTGCGCCCGCGCGCGCCGCAGCCACAGTCCCGGGGCCGCGCGCGCGCCTGACCTGCTCGCCGATCCGCCTGGCCGGGGCGCTGCGCTTGGGCCGTGTGCTGGCCGCTGCTGTGAAGCGGGCCCTCCTCCTCCTGCCCCTTTTGGGCCTGCATCCCGGTGGGCCGCCGCCAGCGACATGCGCCTCTGCGCAGCCCGCCTTGCGCACCTCCGGCGATGCGCATCCGAGCCATGAAGCTCTCTTGAGCAGAGCCCCCCCCGGAGCTGAGCAGCCGCACAGGCACCCGACAGCTGAGGCCCAGCCCTGTCGGGGACGGCTGGGCAGGCATGGCATGCCCTGCACCTGCTTGTCATGCCTGCATGCACACAGAAGGAGCCTGCGCGGGCGGCTGGCGTGCGGCGCGGCGCGTCTGCCGCGGCCCAGGGCCCGCCCCCGTCTGCGCCCAGGCCGCCGCGGGCGCAAATGCCAAACCTGCCCTTTCTGGTCAGAGACAGTGCTGCTTGGGCACCCTTGACCTGCCCTGAACCTATACCCTATAATTCAAGGTTCGATGCGCACTCCGCCGCTGCGCAGGAGTACGCGGACGTGCTGGTGGTGCCGGACGGCCTGCTGGGCGCGCGGCTGGAGCGGCTGCTGGG
>JAABUV010007119.1_pt1 | contig 11869 bp, 12 predicted proteins | sample 5559971 | NCBI WGS metagenome assembly JAABUV01 (sample SAMN10711881, study PRJNA513362) | rock metagenome | isolation source: Antarctica rocks | place: Antarctica: Victoria Land, Knobhead nord | collected 2015-12-19
GGCCTGTGCTGAGCGCGCGTGGCGCGCCCGGCGCAGGCGCCATCGTGGGCGCCGCGTGCGGCATCGCGAGCTGGCTGGCGTGCACGCAGATCATGTCCGGCTCGATCACCGTTGACACAGCCGGCCTGCTGCCGGAGTGCTTTGTAACAATGTGTACTAACAAAGGTGATCGCACATCCGGGTCTCCCGCTATTTGACCCCATGCATGAGCACACTTGAGAGCAAAACAGCAGGTGAGCTGCACAGGCCAGCATGGCCCGCCACTTCCCCGCAAACAGCGGGGGCAGACTGCTGCGGCCACCAAGACCAGGTGGCCGCAATAGCTAGAACGCACCGTGTCCCTCTCGCACAGGCCCCAACAAGGACCGCTTGTTGCTGCCGCACCGCAAAAACCGCTCCGCACAACGCCGAGCAAGGGCGGGGCTTGGACTGGAATAGCTAACAGGACACGGCCTGCGGGCTGCGCTCACGGCCCGCTGTCATCCGCGCCGCCCTGGTCCAGCGGCGGCGGCTGCGGAAGGCGCGGCGGCGGCAGCAGCCCGCCTGGCGGGCCGTCCTCCCGGCTCGCCGGCCGCGCGGTCGCCCGGCCCGCGCCGGCGCTGCCCGACGCGCGCGGCTCTGCGGGCGGCGCCTGGACGGGCGCGGGCGCGGGCGCAGGCCCAGCGGCGGCCGTGTCGGTCTGCTGCACGGGCGCGGGTGCGGGCGCGGCGGGCGCGGGCGCGGGCGCTGCGGGCGCGGGCGCGGGCGCCGCGGGCGCGGGCGCGGGCGCCGCCGGCGCGGGCGTGGGCGCCGGCGGCGCTGGGGTGGGCGCCGGCGGCGCGGGCGTGGGCGCCGGCGACGCGGGCGCCGGCGCGGCGGGCGCGGGCGGCGACGCCGCGTAGGTGTTGGCGGTCGGGTGGAGCGTGACGACCGCGTTGGAGGCGGTCGTGGCTGCGACGGCGGGCCGGCCGCCGTTGTCCTGGCAGGGGTCGTTGATCCAGTCGGGCTTGCCGCAGACGGAGGCCTGCGTGGCGCGCGTGATGCAGCGCAGCTGCGTCGGCGTCACGCTGGCGCTGGCGGGGCTGTTGGTTATCTGCCGGCTGCAGGTGCAGCCGCTCAGCACAAAGTTGCGCGCGTCGTGGCAGCACGTCGCGGACGGCGCCGGCGACTTGTCGACCACCGCCTGGAAGTCGGCGTCGTTCATCGCCATGTATGCGTCCGCTTGCGCGCGGAAGTATTCGACAAACTGCTTGCAGCCCTCGCCCTGCAGCGCGCGGCCCTTGCCCATGCACCCGCCCGGCTGCCCGTAGCCGGAGGCCGGGCCCAGGCGCCCTGCGCGCGGCGGCCGTGCGGGCTCGGCGACGGGCTCAGAGCAGGCTGCGGCGCAGCGCGGCGGGCGAGGGCCGCCGGGGCGCACCCGGCTGCAGCAGGTTGCGCGTTGCCAGCGCTGCGGGGGCGCCCGCGAGGAGCACGGCCAGCAGGCAGGCCGCCGCTGCCTGCTCCATCGCGACCGTCTGCGTGCTGACGCCTGTCGGCCGCGCCGGCCTGCCGCAGCGCCACGCACCGGTGAGGCGCAGGCCCGCCCTGGCGCGCACAGCTGGACTGCGGGATCTGGCCTGCACAACAGGCTCACCGCGCATTGCCCATCAGACATCCCTGCCCAGCCTCACCAGGCGCCAGCCAGGCCCGGCGGGCCTGTTCTGTATTCCCCGACTTGCACGGCGTGGGCGCCAGTGGGCATCAATCTTTGCCGGGCGGACAAGAGCAGCCCTCGTTGGACACATCGCCTGTAAGTCTACGACACGCAGCCCACAGGCATCCGGCCTATCGCCAACAGCCGCCTCCGTGACCCGCAGGGAGCCAGCTCGGCCGCTGAGGATGACCAATACACGACCACGCGGGTCACACACCTCAGGTGCACCGCGCCCTCTTCGCGTAGTGCGCGTACACAGCTATCGACGGGGATTGGCACCAGGCACTTACGAACACGGCGATCTCGAGCAGGCTTTGAAGCAAGCGCCGACGGAATGCCGGTGTCGTAGGTAGGGCTTTAGGTTCCAGAAGAAGGAACGAGAGAAGAAGAGGAACGATGGGCGATGGCCTCGCATGCTCTTGACATGCTTTAAAAGGCGGGAGCACGTAAGGCATCGCAGCACAGCGTCATCACAGCACAGGGACTGAGATCGGCGCAATAGTGTAGAGCAGGCACGCACTGAGGCAGCGTTGCGGCCGGCCTCAGCTGGACCAACAGGTTCAGAACCCTCCACGCCGTGCTCACCACGCACCCCGCCCGCCTGCTCAGGCTCCCGAGGCTCGCGCCGGCGCGGCGCGCACCGCGCACGCGCCCCCGCGGCAGGGCAACAGCACCGCCAGGGCCGGCGCGAGCACCGCCGCGACCGGGTCGCTCGCCTGCGGCGGCGGCCACGCGCGCCCCAGCAGCTGCGCGCCCCGGCGCTGCAGCGGCAGCTTGCGCGTCGCCCGGCGCGCCTGCCGCGCCCGCCGAAGCCACGGTGACTGCTTGGCACGCACGGGCTGGCTCAGAGCGAGCCCCGGCGTGGCTCGCAGCCCGCATGGGCAGTGCATGCAGCGGCCTATCGGCGCTCGGCCGCCTTTGCAGCCTGCGCCGCCGACGCCGGGGGCCGCCTGGCAGGCAGGGCGCCGCGCCTGCAGGGCGCCACACGCCACGGCCTCGCTCGTGTTGAGCGAGTCGACGAAGAAGGACAGCGCGCCCAGCATGGCCGCGCTCTGCGCCGCCGCCCAGGGCCCGCCTGCGCGCGGCGCGTCAGCGCGCGCCCGGGGCCGCCCTGCTGCGGGCCAGCGCGGGCGGGCGGCCGGTGGCGGAGCCGCGCACCGTTCCAGCCCAGCACCAGCCCGGTCACGACGCCCGCCAGGCCGCCGTTGAACGCTGCGACAGGCGCGCGCGGTCAGCGGGGGCGCGGGGCGTGCAGCGCGCGCTGCAGGCGCGGCCCACGCGCCGGGCCAGCCGCCGCACCGTCGTGCTTGTTGCGCAGGCGCTGTATGAGGCAGCTGGCCAGGGCGAACACGCCGCTGAACGTGGCAAAGCTCTGCGGCACGGAGCAGGTCAGGCCGGGCGCCGCCGGGCTCGGGCGGAACGCGCTTGCGTCAGCGGCTGCGCGGCGAGGAGCGGGCGGGCCCGCAAGTGCTTGCGCGCCTTTGCTGAGGTGAAGCCCTCCGTACGCGCAGCCGCCCACCGCCCCTGCCCGCTGTGCCGTATGGCTTTGCCGCCTGTGGCCGCGGCGCCGTGCCGCGTCAGAGCGGGGACGCCGCCTCGCGCAGGGCGGCGGCGCAGCAGCGGGCAGCGCACCAAACCCGAACACCGCGCCGAGCGCGCCGCCGCTGACGCTCGCCATGGCCGCGTTCAGACTGCAGGGCAGCAGGGCCTCCTCCGGCGAGGATGCGCCCGCCGTCAGCAGCTGCTCATGCTCCTCCTGCGGGGACGCGGTCCCGTCAGCCGCGTGCGCGGTTTGCGACAATGCTTTGCAATAATGCTTGCACTCCGCCCAAGCACGCCTGCTGCGCTTGTGCGCCGGTGACCAGCAGGGACTCGGCGCTTTTCCTCGGCATGGTGCCAGCTGCCTCCGGCCCTGTGACAGCCAGGTGGTAGTGGCTCCAAGCTCTCAAAGACAGCTCTCAAACTTGATGGGGATCGCCTCAGCTGGGGTGCACTCTCGGACCGGCTGATCTCAGGGTCAAGCAACCATGATGTGCTGTCGTCACTCTCTATGGACGAAGAGTGTATGGATGCATTCACGAGGCTGGATGGCACCGGTTGCTGAGTCGTGCACATTGCCAGGCAAAGGCAGGAGCGTTACATGGAGCCTTACCAGCTCCGTCCTGCAGCCACCCAAGCAGCGCGGCAGGTAGGAGACTGATATACACGCGCGGGCGCCCCGCGCTCAGTGCCCAATAAGGGCGCGCAGCGGCGAGCGCCAGCGCAGGTGGTAGTGATACAGGGACAGCCAAAGAACCCCGCACAGCCAAAATATTTGCGCAACACCGCGCCTGACCCAAAACCCAGCCGCAAAAACACGCGCTACAAGCGAACGCCCTCACACTGCTCAGGGCTGCAGGCATGAAAGCCAGGGTGCGGCCGCGGGCCGGGCGCCTGCCTACAGGAAAATGCGCCCTGTACTAGACTCCGCAGCTCACAAAGAGCCGCCGCACACGAGGGACCACTGGCTACCAAAATCGGGGTCGCTGTTACAGAAATCATCCAGGGTAACTTGCCCTGGCGGCCCCTGCAAGCTCCGCATGCCTCCAGCCGCGCTGGAGCTCGCGCCCCGCCCGGCAGCGCCCGCACCGCAGCGCTCGACAGCTGGACCATGGCTCATAGGCCTCGCTTGGGGGGTGGGAGGGGGGTAGGGCGTGTCCGCTGGGCGGACCGGCCAACGCCAAAGAGCGCGCCGCGGACGGCCCAGCCGCACGCCGGGCCGCCGCAGCGCCCTGGGCGAGCAGCAGCCAGCGCCGACATACATCACACTCAGGCATCAGGCCCAGCCGCCCAGCTGCATGCCATCTCAGGGCGCGGCCGATGCGCTTTGCCTGGCTCTTTCTTGTGCGGGGGTAGCGCGCACGCGCCCGCCGCGTGTGCAGCCGCCCGCCTCGTGCGCGAGTCAGCGCCGCGTGACCGCGTGACGGCATGACCGCGCAGGAGCATCGCGGGGGCGCCTATGTTGCCCGCCCCGACGCGGTCGGGGCGCGCTCGCTCGCAGGCATCGCCCTCGCGGGCAGGGACTGGTCGGCCCGGGGCGCGGGCCGGCCGCGGCGCGCCCCCACGCGCGCTAGGCCGCGCACGGCTGGTCCGCGCAGCGCAGCCAGATGCGCGTCTCCTCATACACGGCCCAGGAGATGCCGGCCGCCGGCGCGATCTTGCCGATGGTCATGGCCACGCCCTGCGCGCCGCCGCGCGCTCGTCAGGCGCCGCGCGGGAGCGCGGCCAGCCCCGGCGCGGCGGGGGCCGCCCGCGACGGCGCGGCATGCGCATTCCCCAGCACACCGGGCCGGCGCCGGGGCGCCAGGCCGGGCGGCGGGGAGGGCGGGCCGGGGCAGAGCGCGCGCGCCTTGTACAGCCCGGCCAGGCCCTCCTTGCGCGCGACCTGGCGGAAGCAGTCGAGCATGCCGCGGTACTGCCGCGGCGCGCCGTCGCGGCCGTCCATCTGCGCGCCGCGCGCCGGTCAGCCGCGCAGGGCGCTGGTCTCGGTCGCGGGGTGCTGTGTGTTGTCGCGGCGCGCGCGGCCGCCACCCCAGCTTAACACGCAGGGGCAGGGGCGCTGGGTTCCAGGCAATGGGTGGGGGCGCGCGCCTGCAGGCGCGTGCGCACGAAGCCGAGAGGATAGGCGACCAGCTGCGCGCCGGTCGACGACAGCATGCCCGCCGCCAGCAGCGCGCACGGCGGCACCGAGGCCGCGCCGCCGTACGCAGCGGTCAGCCGGTCGTGCATCAGCTCGAAGGCCGCGATGTCCAGGCCGGCGTACGGCAGGATGCCCAGCATCGTGGGCGCCATGCCCCTGCGCGGGGCGCGTTAGATCGGCGTGCCCCTACCCTACCCTAACCGCGCTCTTACCAAGAAGACTACCATCGTGGGCGCTATGCCCCTGCGCGCCCGGCCCGCCGGCGCGCTCCGTGGCAAGAAGGCTCCCTGCACCTCACAGGCACAGCTCCGTCCCCACAGCAGCCACCCGCTGCCTGCAGAGCCCGCGCGCAGAGCTCCCCCCGGTGCGGCGCGCCCGAGGCGTGTGCGGGAGCGCCTGCGCACGGCGCGCAGCCTCATTCTCCAGCAGACGCGCGGCGCCCTCGCGCGCGCCTGAGCTACACGGCCGCGCGCACCGCATGAACGCGGCGGCGCCCTCGGTGCGCCAGATCTTGGCGGCCGCGTCGGCGATGCCAGCGTACGCGCCGTGCGTGGCGGCCAGGCGCGTCTGGATGACCTCCAGCGGGTAGACGGCCACCTGCGCCAGCCCGCCCGCGCTCGCGCCCACCACCAGCCGCTCGCCTGCGCGCGGCGCGCACCGTCACCGCCCCCCCCCCGCGCGCGGCTCGAGGCGCGCCGCGCTGCCGGCTCCAGCGCGGAGCTGCTCAGACATGCGGCAGCCGTGTCTGGGCGGGTCTCGGGCGGCGCGCGAGTGCGCCCTGGCGTGCGCGCCGCCGTCGCGGGGCGGGCGGGCGAGCTGGCGGCGCGCCCAGCGTGATGGGGTGGCCGTCCTTGACAATCAGCGCCTTGATGCGGTCGTTGACGCCCATCTTGATCGCGGTCTCCGGCACGTTCTTGACGACGTTGCAGCCGTTGCCGCGGAAGTAAGCCTTCCAGCTGCGCTCGGCCGCCATCGCGGCCAGGCCCTGCGCGCCGCGCGGCGCGGCCGGCTCGGGCGCGCGCCGGCGGGGCGCTGGGGGGCAGGCACCGGCGCGACGCCGCGGGCGCTGCGGGCGGCCTGGCGCTGCCGGGCGGGGTGCGGTGGCGGCCGCTCGGGCGCGGCGCCCGGGCCGGTGGTGAAGCTGGCCGCGCCGGGGCGGGCGGGGCCCGGCGGCGGGGCGCGCCTGGCGCACGGTCAGGCGGGCCTGGCTGTCCGGGTGCGCCATGATCATCAGGAACTTGAGCCGGTCGACGGGCGCGGTGCACGTGCGGCTCACTGGGCCCCGCGGCAGCGCGGCCCCTCTCAGCGCAGCGCGTCGCGCGGCAGGCAGGCCACGCAGCAGCGGGCGGGCCCCGGCCCGGCGCGCCCGGCCGCGTCACCAGGCAGGCGCGGCCCGGCGGGCACGGCGGGGCGCACCGGCGCCGGCGAGCCCGCCGGAGGCCATGAGCTTGAGCATGCGGCCCTCGCCGGCGTCACCTGCGCGCGACGCCGCGTGAGCGCTCGGCGCGCCGGCGGGCGCGGGCGCGGGCGCGGGCATGCTCCGGCGGGCGCACCGGGCCCCGTGCGCAGCGCCTCCTGCACGTGCCAGGGCAGCGGGCCGATGAGCGGGTGCCCGAACGGCGACGTGTGGAAGGGCGAGCCAGGGCTGTGCTGGGCCAGGAGGCTGGGCGCAGGCGTGGGCGTTGCCGCCGGCATGCCCGGCGCTCATGCCATGGCGCCGGCCGAGCTCGCCCCAGCTGCGGGGGCTGCGGAGCGTGTTGACGAGACGTGGCGCGCAGCCTGCGCGCCGCAGCGGCGACTCAACTTCAAGATGGCCCGTCGCGAGCCCCGGCCCGCTCTGCTGCGGCGCCGGTGCACGCGTGGCTGACGCGCCCGCTGCGGGCGGCCCCCGGGCGCCCAGCTTCCCGGCATGCCAATGTCATGCTCATGCAGGGTTTCTGCAACGGGCCTCCCACCTCGCGCACGCGCCAGCCGCTCACATCGTGGGCCCACCAGGCCGCTTGCAACGCCCGCTCGCGCTTCCTGCGGTACGGCAGTCCTAGTGGCCCGCACCTGCTTTCAAGCTGAATCGACAGCTCCGGCTTAGGGTCCCAGGGTAGTACAAAGTTGCCCGCGCAGCGATCCGCGCATTGACCGGCTGCGGGCGCACGAGGACAGGCGACTCCAATTGGTGGACTCAGGCGTTGAAGGGCAGCTGGTCGCAGGGAACAGCATCGGCGCCTAGGTGGACCGGGGAGCGTGCAGCCTGGGTTCCTGCTGACAGCGTCCGGCTGTACACCAGCGAGGCATGGTGCGCCGCCGCCCTGCTCCCCTCCCCCGGAGCAAAGCACCGGTCCACGTGCGGGTGCATGCAAGGTCTTACGCCAAGGCGTGACTCAGGGCGGCGAGGGCGTTTGTCGTGCGGCACGAGCTGCTGTCTTGCGTGAGAACGCGGGGGCGCTGCTGCGCGAGCACCCCTTGCCAGCAGCGCTCACCAGCGGGACAGCACTAGGTTATGCGTGCAGAGCGGCAGCCGCCGGAGGCCCCCTGTCCGCACGGCTGTGGGGCCGTGTGCTGGCACGCAGACAGCGGGCAGACGGGAGCGCTGTGTGGCGGACGCTGTTGAAGCCTGGCGGCAGCCTGAGCGGGGGCGCGCGCGCGTGCAGGCTATGCAAGTGGAAGGCAAGCGGCCGCCGGCCTGGGACGGCGCGCCGGCGGGGCCAGGCAAGGGCGTGGACAACAGGGGCGACTCCGCGCACCACACAGACGTCGAGAGCTCGCTCATCCGCAAGTCCCTGGTGCGGGCGCACAGGGCGCTGCTCTGGTACTGAGCAATTAGGCAAACTGTGGCACGCGCAACGCTTGCTGAGCGCTGCACACTGCAAGAGCGGTGCCTGCTGTGCCTCTGAGCGGCGCCTTGCTGTCTCCCGCCCGCCACGCCGATACTGACGCGGCGGCGCCGTGTCCTGCGGCAGGTCGATGCCAAGGGCTACGCCAGGTGCGCCGTGGCGGCCCGTCGCATCAGCGCGCTCCCCGCGCCGCCCCCGCCTGTGAGCGGCGCCGAGCAGGCGCGGCTGCGTGCGCAGGGATGACCGCGAGGAGTACGACGACGACGGGCACGTCAAGCGCACCGGCACCTACGTGCGCGCCCGCCCCTCCCGCGCCTGCCCGCCCTCCTCGCCGTGCGGCGCGCCCGCGCGCCGCGAGTGCGCTCCGGCCTCGCGCCCCGCTTGCGGCTGCTGTGCGGGTCGTGACGCGGGGGTGTGCCGCGGCGCAGTGGACGGCGTCCTCGCATGTCATCACCGCCGTCATTGGGTGCGGCCGGGCGCCCGCTCTGCGAGCATGCGCTGCCAGCCCCGGCGGCTCCCGGTCGCTTCGGGGCCGCCCCCGGGGCACATGCTGTCCACTCCACTCCATCGCTTTGCGGCCCCTGACAGGCCCAGGCGCTGACGCGGGCGCGCCGCGCGCAGGTCGGGCGTGCTCAGCCTGGCCTGGTGCGCGCCATGCCCCAGCTGCAGCGCCAGCTAGTACCCGCACTGCAGTGCCTTCGAAATGCCTGCGCTGCCCTGCCGCCCGCGCTGACGCGGCAAGGCGCGCGCAGGGCGATCATGTACCTGGGCTGGGTCGCCGGTGCGCGCGCCGCCCCCCGCCGCGCCGCCGCTCACCGCCGCGCCGCCTGCCCCAACCCTCTTTGACTGGGCGCGCTGCGGCCCCATCCTGCTGATCGCCTTCTCGCTGATCACCTGGTACTACTCCATCATGCTGGTCGACGCATACCGCTACCCCAACGTCGACGGGCCCACACGCAACTACACCTACATCCAGGCCGTGGACCGCTACCTGGGTGCGCGCGCCCCGCCCCGCCCCACCCCGCCCCGCCCCTGCAGCGCCGCCCGTTGCCGGCTCCGCTGCGCGCGCGCGCGCGCGCCCCACCGCCTCGCCTTAACCTACCCCAACTGATGCGCGGCGCGCAGGCCGGCCGTACATGATCTGCTGCGGCCTCGTGCAGTACGTCAACATGTTCGGCACGTCCATCGGGTACACCGTCACCGGCGGCATCGCGCTCGTGTACGCCCCTGGCCGCCCCGCCGCCTTGCTTGTTCGAGCTGCTCAACGTATCGTGAAACAAAGGAGAATCTCCAACATCAACTGTCAGCCCGCACGCCGCGCCGGCTTTGACGGGGCATGGCGCGGGCCGGCAGGGCCATCCAGCGCGGCGACTGCCTGCGAAAATACCCCAACCTGGGCGCCAACGACCCGGACCCCTGCATGATCAACAACTGGCCGATGATGATCCTGTTCGGCGCGCTGCAGGCGCGCCCGCGCCCACCCTGGGCCTGCAGCCGCCCGCAGCGGCGCCCGCCCGCCCGCCCGCCTGCCGCATCGGTGCGCTGACGCGTGCGTTTGCGGGGGCGCAGCTCATCCTGTCGCAGATCCAGGTGCGCGCCCGCGCGCGCCGCGCTGCCCGCGCGCGCCGCGCGCCCGGCGGGCCGCCTCGCGTCTTCCAGCCTCAGCGCTGACGCCGCGCCGCGCAGGACTTTGACCGCCTGTGGTGGCTGTCCGTGCTGGCGGCGGTCATGTCGTTCCTGTACTCCTTCATCGGCCTGGGCCTGTCCATCGCCAAGACCGCGCGTGCGCCGCCCGGGCCCCGCCGCCGCCGCGCGCTCGCGCGGGGCGACCGCGCAAGGGCCGCCGGGCGCCTGATGCGGCGCGGCGCGCGCAGAGTGGCACGACGGCCACAGCACGGGCACCGTGGACGGCATCCAGGTGCCCGGCGACACCAACATCGCCGACAAGTGGTGGAACATCATGGTCGCGCTCGGCTCCATCGCGTTCGCGTACAGCTACAGCTACATCCTGCTGGAGATGACGGCGCGCGCCCGGCGCCCTCCTCCCCAACCCCACCCCCCGACGCGCGCCGCACGCTGCGCCCCGAGCGCGCCCCCGCACACCAGTCCGCTGCGCCGTCTGTTCTGAAACGCGCAAAGCAGCGGCCGCGCGCGGCGCGCAGGACACGGTCAAGGCACCGGAGAACAAGCCGATGCGCAAGGCGGTCGGCACGTCGATCGCGGTCACCACCTTCTTCTACATCACCATCGGCGTGTTCGGGTGCGCGCGTTGGGGCGCAGGCCTGCGTGTCGGCACTATTGGCGGCCGGGCGCGCGCGCGCCGGCGGCGGCCCTGGGGAGCTCACATGCGGCGGGGCGCCGCAGGTACGCCGCGTTTGGCAACAACAACCCCGGCACGCCCGGCAACCTGCTCTCCGGCGGCGGCTTCACCGACCCCTAGTGCGCCCCCGCGCCGCCCGCGCCGCCCGCGCCGCGCGGCCCGGGGCCCTGCCGGCCGCGCGCTGCACCGCTCACGCGCGGGGTCATCGCGCGCGCAGCTGGCTCCTCGACATCGCCAACGCGGCCATCTTCGTCCACCTGCTGGGTGCGCGGCGCCGCCGCGCAGGGCCCCCTGCACCCAGAGCCAAGCGCTGCTTGGGCCCGCCTGACTCGCGGCGCTGCTGGGCGCAGGTGCCTACCAGGCGCGCCGGCCGGCCGCGCAGCCCTGCCGGCCCCCTCCGCCCCAGCACGCCTGGCCGCGCCGCGCTCCCGGCGCCCATGAACCCAACCCCGAGCGGCGGCGCCGCGCAGGTCTGGACGCAGCCGCTGTTCAGCTTTGTGGAGGAGCGCATCTTCATGCGCTTCCCGGACGCGCTCTGGATGCAGAAGGACCTGGCAGCGTGCGCGCCCGCGCGCGCGTGTGGCACGCGTGCAGCCCCGGCCGGGCGCCCCGGGCCCGAGCGCGGCGCCGCGCGCAGGTTCCACGTGCCCGGCCTCGGCCTGTTCCGCATCAACGTCTTCCGCCTGCTCTGGCGCTCCTTCTACGTGTGCGTGACCACGCTGCTGGCCGCGCTGCTGCCGGCGCGCCCCCGCCCGGCCCGCCCGACGTGCCGCAGCGCTCCGCAGCGCCGCCCCAGGGCCGCGGCGCGCGCCGACGCGCGCGCGCGCGCAGTTCTTCAACGACATCGTGGGCCTGCTCGGCGCGCTGGGCTTCTGGCCGCTGACCATCTTCTTCCCGACCCAGGCGCGCCGGGATGAGGTCCCAGGGTGCCCGCGAAGCCGCCACCGCCCCGCTCGCGGCCGCGGGTCTGAGCGCGCCGCGCGGGCGCGCAGATCTACATGGTGCAGCAGGACATCAAGCGCTTCTCCTTCCGCTGGTGCTACCTGCAGGCGCGCGGCCCGGCCCCGCCCGCCGCGCCTGTACGCATGTCGGGCCGCGCCGCTGCGGGCCCCGCGCTGTCCGTGCGGCGGCCGTGGCGTTGTTCTTAGGCTGAAAAAAAACCTGAACCCTGGCGCGGCGCGCAGGCGATCAGCGTGTTCTGCCTGCTGGTGTCCATCGCGGCCGGCGTCGGCTCCATCAAGGGCATCCTCGCCGACGCGCAGAGCTACCAGCCCTTCCAGAGCGTGTCGGGCTAAGGCGCAGGCGCGCGCGCGCGCGCGCCCGCTGCGGCGCGACGCGCGTCCCGTGGCGGGCTCGAACGCAGGGCGCCG
>JAABUV010007122.1_pt1 | contig 11866 bp, 10 predicted proteins | sample 5559971 | NCBI WGS metagenome assembly JAABUV01 (sample SAMN10711881, study PRJNA513362) | rock metagenome | isolation source: Antarctica rocks | place: Antarctica: Victoria Land, Knobhead nord | collected 2015-12-19
GACCCCTGCGTAACCCTCTCCCGATTCCGGCCCCTCAGCACATCCCGCCACAACCCCCGCTGGTTCAGCCGCATCCCCTTCTTGCTCGCCAAAAGCCTAATACTGCGGTTGAAAATATCGTTGCCGGTGAAATAGATCAGCGCCGCGCCCATCTCGTCCCAGGGCACGAGCAGGAAGTCGATGCGGCGCCAGATGGTAGACTGCGGGAGGCAGGCGGCGCCGTGCCATTTGGAGCCGTCGGAGGCGGAGGTTACGGCGAGGGCGGCGCGGAGGTAGGCGGTGCTGAAGAGGTGGGGGATGATGGTGTCGAGGACGAGGGTGCGGAGGGTGGCGGGTGTGCAGTTCGGTTTGGTGAGGATGAAGTCGATGTCGCCGGAGGAGGGGGCGCCGCGGCGGTAGGAGCCGCCGATGGTGATTTGGATGGTGGGGTCGAGAGCACGGATGGCGGTGCGGACGAGGGTGTCGTGCTCGGCTACTTCGGCGCGGGAGATTCGCTGGAGGAAGTCGTCGTAGTGGTCGATGCCGATTTTCTGGTTTTTCGTGAGCGTGGCTTTGCTGGCGAGGTCGGACAGGGTGCGGTGGCCTTGGTCGACCCAGAGGCTGGCTTGGATATAGCCTACGCCGTAGATTTTCATGAATTTCTGCAAGACAAGGTCGTGGGGTTCTAGGTTTGCGTTCTCTAATCGGCGGAGTCGGTTGGTCCAGACGATTTCTTCGATTTTGGCGGCGAGCCTTTCCCCAATGAAGGGAATTGTGAACGCTTCTTCTTTGGTCAATATCTTTCGAGTCTCTTTCCGCAAGGCAGCAATAGCTCGGCGGTAGGCAGTTAACCTCCAGTGATCCTTTGTACGCTCATAATAATCGGCCATCTGTTGCAGGACCTCAATGGTTCGACCGTTTGGATTTTCGGCCTTGTCGAGACCATCGTGCTTCTGCATGCAGCTAAATTTCTGCTGCCATGACTTGCCAAAAGAGCCTTTCCTAAGTTTTGGTTTCTTTGCTTCCTTCTCACTACTATTGCCGTCAGAATCGTCGGATACTGCACTACTAGAAGGACTCTCGTCCTCGTCAAGGTCCAGCGGTAGATCTTTGACTGCCCGAGCTTCCTCAATGGCCTCGTCCAGAGCATCGTGATCATTTCCATCCGGCTTTGTGTAAGTTTTTTCGGTGTTCTGGATATCGGGACGCTTCTCATCGCTTACGTGCTTCCAAGCCATAGGGTTATGCTCACCTTCTTCGGCCACAGACGGCGTCTGCGCTTGTTGGATCATTTCCCTTCTCCCTAGCTTCAAGGACAAAGAGTCTTCAGAGGATGGTGCAGGGATAGATGATTGAGGAGGCTCAGCCGCTTGTTGATGACCCTTGACGTGATACATAATCTGTTTAGGATTGACAGCGAATCGATATTTTAGGCAGTCTGCAGGGTAGACTTCGTTGACCAAGGTAATGTCGGACGGTAAGACAGAAACCTTAAGGAACGAGAGCAAGTCATTGTAGCATAGATTGTCATCGACAATAACATGAGTGATGCCATCCTTCCACTCTTTCACCCAAACAGCACCCCATTCCATAGCCTTTCGGATTCGAGCTCGTCGCGCCGGCGCAATGTCATTGTTCGGGAAAAAGTACAATGAAAAACCCTCAAAGAGCTGCTGAGACTCAGGCATGATTTCCAATGACTGCCCCCTTTTTCTCTTCCCACGGGCTTTTGGACCTCTTTTGGAAGAATCGGGTTTTGCAAAAGCACCGGTCAGGGATGGCGTTGTAGCATCGGCTTCTTCTTCTCGCATTCCATTTCCTTTTAGAGGCATTGCTGAAGGTAGTGGTGTGTCCTTGACAAGTTCCACGGTCTCCAGCACAGGTCTCGAGGTTAGTAAGGGCTCTGATATGGTCCGTCCAAATGGCTGAGTTGCACATGAGGTATGAATCAGCCGACGTTTAGGCAGCGGTGTCGAGGGATCCTCTCTCTGATGGAATGTATCTTTACTCTGCCGTAGAATTAAAGCGGCCTCGCTCGTGCCTTGCTCTTCGTCGGAATCATCGAGCCTGTAAAGCTCGTTGAAGAAGATTTCTTTCTGAACCGAGGTCTTCTCCATTGTCTCCAGAGGGCTAAATATTCACAGCGATCCATGGGTACGTCGGGTAATCTAGGATAGTATGATAATTGACTTTGGCATGCTGAAGGAACGATGAAGGCAGACGTGCGCCACCATAACACGCGATCATGTGATCTGCAAGGGATGTGTGTTCTTTCGCTTCACGCCTTTTAACTTTAGTGACGGCCGACAGAACTATAAACGTGAAGTTGGGGCGACAAACACCATGATGGAGGGCAGTGATTCGTATACTTCATGTTCCGTCTATCTTTTTAGTCGCGACCGTTAAGTTCTTGCGGTATCTTGCTTATCCCTGAGTAGGGAATCCTGGAAAAGACGATGAGACAGTGTAGCTTCATTCCTATTGCTGGTGAACTTGACTTCGCATCAAGCAACTGATATGCACTCATGATCTTATTCAAAGGTAGGTTCCCTGGGTAAAAGGGCAATAAGTTTGGCTTGAGGTACTTCGACTTGCTGAGTCCTTTAATTATAAACCCACGTGAGGTCATGAGCTTGCTTTCTCTAAGCCGGACATGGAAGTTGTTGTCCCTTAAGATGTACTAGGGATCACTGGAAATGCCGCCAGCCAAAACCAGACGTCGCGGACACATTACACGACCTCGTCCATCGTTGAGTTGTGCAATATGTCGAGGAAGAAAGGTCCGTTGCGGGAGGGAACAGCCAGCTTGCAGTAACTGCGTCAGGATCCAAGAGGCTTGTCAATACGACGCCGACAATCGCGACCTGTCAACACCACAGGTAACTCGCAAGGGCAACCCACACCTCGTGCCGGGGAAAACTTGGGATCTGGGCTCGAAGCTGGCAAGTATCCCAACAGGGGATACACCCCCAGAAGACTCTGAACGTGCAATTCAAATGACCACGCCATCGATCACGAATAGTATTACTGTAAATCTTGGGTCTGACGCATCTCGAAAGCGCCTTCGCACGTCGAACGGTCTCACGCCATTACAGGAATTTACCAATAACCCAAAGGCTGTGCAGCCTACATCCGTGAACGAGGAAATAGGAACTGGAACGTCTGCCGATAATGAAAATGCCGCTCTAAGAGAATTTGACGCTCGCCCTTCGGGTTACCTTAGTATACGGAGCGGAGGCCAGGTCCACCATGTCGGCAATGGATTTTGGGAAGTTGTCACTGGTCACGTAAGCCTGCAAATCAATGCGGGTTATCTCTTCATACTAAAAGCTACTAATTCATCGATAGGAGTCGCTCTGTGAGACCCTCCTGGGCGAGTTAGACGTTATTCCCGACAACGTGCCTCAACCTCATATTGACTCCGTTGGACTAGCGAACCTACTGAAGACGCTTCTCCCAAAGGTAGTGTGCGATGCTCTGCTCCAGTCGTTCTCCATCGGTGTACACCCCATTCTTCCCCTCATTCATTTTTCTACCCTCCAAAAAGACTACAACAGCTTCTGGCAATGGTGTCGAAACAGCGATATCTCTCAGCCAGACAATAAGCTTCTTGGCGATCCTAATTTTCTATATCTTCTATTCTCGGTTCTGTATTGCGGTGCAAAGACAGCTTTGCCTGCAACTTGGATGGCAGGCAGTCTAGAGGGAGTGATAAAAGAGAAAATTTTCGAACAACTACAATGCTCACATTCCGCATGTCTTGATGTGTGTCAACATCTACGATACCCTACTCTTTCTACCTTGGTTTCGTCATTGTTGGCTTACAGCTGTTCCAAACCAGATATCGAATTCTTGGAGGAGTTGAGATTTTTAAGCTCTGTAGTGCGGATTGCACAAAGCATGGGACTGCATCTTGATGGCTCCTTATTCGGCCTGGACCCCGTTACCTGTGAGTTGCGCCGTCGTGTCTGGTGGCATATTGTATGGCTTGATGTGCAAGCAAGTATAGTTCATGGATCGCGGACATGCTGTGATAGTAGTGAGGAACTGAGAAATTCCAGGATGGTCACTAATATACGCGATGAGGATTTTCCCTTAATGAATCGACATCGTCTCTCAAGATCTCTATCCTCATCATCTGGTGCAACTTCCATTACCATGCTTCTAGCAATAGGCCGCTTTGAAAGTGCACGGTTCAAACACTTGCTAATTAGTAGCCTACATGACAGCCACATTTTGGGGCAGGCTCGATTAGATGAATGTATCAGCGCCGCGAAAAGCCTTCAAGCGAAGCTAGATAGGTTAGTCAAGAGGATACTAGATCAAAGCAACCCTGAGACAGGCTTCGTTCCTTCTCGATTAGCCAGTGCGTCACCTGTGACACACCAAGGCTATTACGGCGTTGACCCAAGTCAGCCGACCGTTTGGAGTTCCTGAGTAAGAAACATGCTCAACATACTGAAGACAGAGGCCGGAATATTAGTACAAAAGCCATTCCTGAATCGCGCTGATAGTAAGACAGAGTAGCAGCAGAAAATGTGAAGTAGGTATGTGGACGCTTCTTCATTTTGAGATTTCTATTTAGCTCTCTATTGAGACATTACGGCGTCCCACATTCGTTGTTGATCTTCGAATTCTTTGATTATGAAATATGGACAGGAAGAAATAATGCTGTTGGAAACTACGGCTGACTGAACGAGCAAATAGTATTATCCAGCTTTGCATCACGTACCTACGTAGCTTTGTGCAACTTCTACGCATCGATGCATTTGCGCCCTATTCATGGTTTTGACTCCTCTTCAGTGTATTTTCCTTTGCCTCACGTATTTGCAATGCAACCCAAATTTGAAGAACAGACATACCTTGCGCTACTTGATTGATGAAGTAATTGATATCTTCGGTTTTGATACTAAACTGAGTGCTGGCCACCGAGGGGAACATGACCCTGCTTTATCGGATACTGCGCCATCCGCCAAACAGATATCGCTGGCATGAAGAATGCTCGTAGCGCTTCGCAAAAGGCTTGACCTACCACCTGACGTCGATCCACAACTGTTCAAGCCTGCAGTACCAATAAGGTGTGAAAAACTTCCGCCAGGAATAGCACTGCGTGCAATGTCGCTCTCTACAAGTAAGACTGTCACTGATCCCTTAATCAGAGGAGCAGAGCCGGCGCCAAACGGCAGTTTGATATCGCACTCCGCCTTGAACGGACATCACCCCCAGTCAGCCGAGCCTTCAATCATGCATAACCATGATGAGGGCCGAGTTGGTAATATTGATAAGGACGATGTTCTCGATATTTCTGATTTGGCTGCATGGTCTTCATCGTTGACTCGAAACCTCGATGAGTACTTCACACGGGTCAAGATATTGTTGATGGCCTTACTGAGGTAGCCAATCCTTTTCTCGAGTGGGATCTATATTCATAGGCTTTGATGCAACGCTCGACTGACTATGATAACCGAGATGAAGTGAAGTCAGTCAGCGCTCACAGAATATTGAGCTCAAGCGATGGCGTGCTAAGTATCACTGGCATAACTATGCCCAACCTAAGGGGCAGGATGCGAAAGAGCAAGGTAGAGCGGTTGAAAGAGACTTCATCACGTTCGATTTCGACCTTCATGCGGATTGGAGAGGAGGGTGAAGTCTGTGAGCAATTTTTGGGTTTACCTTTCACATTGTGTCTTGGCCCAAATTGTCATGATTGCCCATCGTCTCAAATCCAGGGGAGCAAGTTGGAAATAGCACGCACAACAGATATACTCGGCAACGTTTGAATACGCATGAAGCCGCACGAGGTATATGATATCACTACGCACAACCTATGGAATAGCTTACAGATTACGAAGACGGAGTCTGAGTCTTACACGAAGGTTTTGATTGAGAAATATTCAGGGTTGGCAAGACTTGTGGTCTCTCGTGCCTCTCTTCCACATCGAAATGGATCAATCTTTGGACATATCTGTACCCCTATTTGCAACGTGTGGCCCATGTATATAGTGAACATTAACGGCACCGAATAAAGTGTCTCGGCCGAGTAATGCTCGGTCGAAATCCTATTTTAGCTTAGCGTCGCACGATAAACACGACGCGCTGGACCGATTCTAAGCACTCAGACCTTTAAGAAGCAAGGGCTCATGTTCACTTAGGACTGCCATCTTGAAGAACACAGATGTGTTCATTGGATATTGGCAAGTCGCCAGAGGGCAGACCGCTCACTGCTATAGCTTAAACCCTTAAAATTCCAAGGTTAGCTTGGAGCCATTGTTCAAATTAATCGACATCTTTGATTTCTCAGCACTGCAACCAATGAGACGAGGAGCAGTCTCTTCGCATACGAACATTTGGCTCAGCTCATCTGAATGGTCCATGTGAACCTATATTAATAGAGTGTTCCGTGTCCTGCTTTATTGCATCTTGCTTTTTTTGTGCATTCTCTTCCTTTTCATCCAAAAATTCAAAACTCCGTTCATATACACCTCTTGCCCTTATTATTAACTCCTTTTCTTAATCTCCACCCACAATATCTGGTTCCAATCAGCCTCTCTTCCCCCCTACAATGGGTATTTTTCGCAGGTTAAAGTCACCCCTTTGCCCACGGGCATCGACCTTCAACGGAAGACCATCATCATCGCCAGTGCCAGCGCAGGCATGAGCTTAGAATCTGCCCGTAAACTCCTCGCCCGTAACGCATCTACCGTTATCATTGCCGTCCGCAACATTTTCTAAAGGCGAAGGTTGCAAGGCCTCCCTACTTGCTGACCCGGGTGTAAAGAAACACAACAAAGACCCCACAGTCAAGGTCATGAAGCTTGACATGGACGACTATAATTCCATCCAATCACTTGCCAAAGCTGTCAAAGCGGAGCTGCCCGCTGTCGACCACCTGCTCTTAAACGCCGGCATCGGGATCCTAAAGCATGAAACCGGCCCCAGCGGCCACGAACGCCTAATGCAAGTGAAATATCTCTCCAACGTCCTCCTCCTCCTCGAGCTTCTCCCGCAACTCGAAGCCAACGCCGCAAAAACCGGGGTTCCTTCCCGCACCACTTGGGTCGGAAGTCGAAGGCATTCCCAATCCACTCTATCGAACAAAGCCCCGGTACAGTCTGGCGAGACTGTTGTTGGTCACATGGACGATCCGAAGAATTTCCTCCCGTTTCAGAACTACAACGATACGAAACTGCTGTGCGCACTATTCCTGTACGAACTCGCGCCACGCTTGGACAGGAACAAAGTCATTGTCAATAAGCTGTGTCCTGGCATGGTAGACACGACCATGAGCGATGTCCTGCCTCTTTACCTGCGCGTCCCCGTTAACATCATGAAGACGATTCGAACTTGATCGATTGAGCATGAGGCGTGACTGATTCTGAATGCGATGCTGATAGTGAGTCTCGAAAGTCGTGAAGAGTTTATGTTGGATAAGACTGTTCAGCCGTAAGGACTTCTGTTTTCTGGTTGTTTTGTTTGGGGTGAAGTTGAGGTAGCTGACTTGACCAGATGTGATGAGTTCATCGAATTTTTGACAAAACAGAAAGTTGGAAAGAAGTTGTATAATAAGACGATGATTGAAATGAGCAAGTTTGTTGCTGTGTCATCATATTTGATGAGCAAGACATGAGATGTCTCATAGCTTTGCTACCGGAACTTTCAAGAATGAAGGTTTGTTTGACTGTGTTGATCGAGTAAAGAGGTTGAAAAGTCTTGCATCGACTATTCACTATGACCGCATTTCCCACAATTTGAACACTCACTCGACTTCCTTTTACTGTCTTTTCCTCACTGCTGGAAACAATCCGGCAATTCCAACCCAGAGCCTTCCGCGTCAGCATTCCCATCATGGTTCACTACTCCATGACACACCAAACCCCTCGCCTCTACACAGTATATTCATCGCAGCAACATCTCATACGCACATTCTAACTCCCCTGCCTCCTCAATATAATCCCATCAAAGAATCATTCCCAGTAGCATCATTGCTCTTAATCAGTTAAACAGTTGATCCACCCCGCTTCAACACGAATCGCAGGACTCATCGACCCGCTCAAACAAGCGACAGAAAAACACCCATTCAATGCGCTACTATTCGAACATTTTCTCGTCACATACCCTACTTTCATTAAAATAAAAGCCTCAATGCCTAGTCGTACCCTTTTTCAAAATGCAAAATTTCCTCGAACAATGTCAAAACGCTGCGGGAATGACCAAATCTCACTTCTTTACCACACTCCAGACTCATTCTCTCCAAGCCCATCTCCCCCCCCAACCTCACCAAACCCACACTCTCAAATTTCCTCTCTTCACGATAGCTGAAGCAGGTGCAGTGACATCTGCCTTGTAGGATTTGTGCCTCTTAGTTACTGCTGCTGGCTGGGGGAATGATGGAGTGAATGATGGGTAGGATGTTAGGTAGGTTGGGTAGGTTGGTAGGTAGGATTATTGGTGGAGGAGGTGGAGGTATGTGATGGGGGAAGAGGAGGTGTGGGGATGGGGTTGGATCATGGAGGCAGTGGAGAAGGTATGAAATGGGATGGGGCGAGGGAGCGAGGTGCAAGACGGGATTCTGGGCGAGCTGGTTAGGGTAGTGATGGGTGTTGAGTTGATCGGAGTGGGGTGGGCGTTGGGGGAGGGGGGAGGGTTGGGTCGATGGGGGTGGTGTCAATATCTTGTCCCCATATCCCCTCTATCAAGTCCTAGCAAGTTCTAATCACTCCGCCCCATCACGCCAACCTAACCTCCCCCACCCCCAACAACCCCCTATCCACTCTGGCAAACCCTCCCACTCCCCCCCCTGGCCCGGCTCTCCTTTTCCCGAAAGCTCTCATGCCGAATTTCGATACACCTTTCGATCGTGATCACGCTTAGCGTCCGTTCTAGCTTGCAAGGAAATCTCCCGACACAAACGGCTTGACCCACATCATACCTTAAATCGCCCCGTACCTCACATTCTCCACCACCTCCCCCGTTCCCCACCCCTCCCCTTCTCCCCTCTCCTCCCCCTCCCCACCCGCAACCACCATCTCCACGCCTTCCCCCCCACCCTTCTCATCCGCCACCCTCACCCTCATCCGCGTCCGCATCGTCCTTGCGCTGCCGATTCCCGCGCAAGTATTCCTTAGCGGCCCACCCTCCCGCTCCAACGGCGGCTTCGACATCCACGCTAGCACCAGCAGCTCCTCCCACGAGTCCCAGCACTCGGCCGAGCGCCGCGTGTAAATTCGGTATGCGACGTGCGCCAGCGCCAGCGCGGCGTGCGAGAATAGCACCGCTAGCGCAAGGTAGTAGGCGAGGCTGTCGGCGCCGTAGGCGTAGCCGGCAATGGTGACGGACCAGGACAGCTGGATGAGGGAGGCGGGTGGCGTGTCCGGGGGTGGTAGGAAGGCGTTGGCGGTGGAGTGGGGAAAGATGTTGTTGTAGGGGGAGGGAGAGGCGAAGATGTCGCCGTTCCAGCGCATGGATTCCGGCGCGGCGTTGGCGGTGTAGCCGATGCGGGACATGCCGTCGGCGACGAGGGTAGCGAGGATACCCTCGACGCCAGCGACGATGTCGTTATAGCTTTTCATCCAGCCGGTGGCGTTGCGGGCGTCGATGCTTTCGAGAAAGGCGGAGAGCGTGGTGAAGCCGGGGGCAGTGGTGGAGAGCGACGGGGTGAGGGTATTGAGCCAGGCGGGATCGATCCGGACCGTTGTCCAGGAGCCGTCGTTTTTGGGGAGGAAGCCGTCGCGGGACGCAGGATGGATTTCTTGGGGCTCGCGGAAGTTGGTGATTTCGCTATGCTGGGTGAAGCGGGAAAAGGGGCCTCCGTCCGTAGCGATACTCTTTCCAGGCGCCCAGCGGGCGTCGATCGAGCAGGCAAAGACGGTACCGGACGCTGGAGATGGATCTAAAGCGGGGATTTGAATACCCAGGAACGCGGAAGGAAGGAAGTCGGTATGATTAACGGTGCCGTTACCTGCAAACTTGAGGAGCGCCGGGGTAACAGGAATAGGGAGCCAGCGGCTGGAAATGTTGGATGAGGGTGGGTAGACTTCCGAAAGTGCATACCCCATAAGGTCGATGTTGAAGCTGTCGGCTGAATAGGAACTGTAGTCATATTCTGGAAGGTATGGATACTATCGGATATCATCAGCATAGGCCAATCGCGACTATCAGAAAATGCTTACGCCAAGTGTTTGCTGGTCTGAGACAAACTTGAGGGGATACCAGCTGCATTGAGTGCGTACGGCTGGAATGCGACTTTCGATGGTGGACACCGTGCCATCCTGGGGCCGGGCGTTGAAAGTTGCATACATCTTGCCAGGTTGGGTCTTCGGAGCCAAGGCAAGAGCGTCACCCCATGCAATTTGAATTTTCTGAGCAAACGCGCCCACGGCGAGGCTGCTTCCTAAAGTCCACGTCTCTCTCGAGCTATTGCCCCTAAGACCGCATCGCAAATCACGCCTAAATTGACCTTCGTCCATGGTTACATTAGAGAAAAACCCTCTAAACCGCCATTGCCGATAATACTGGGTGAGATACTCGTGTCCACCCCAGATGCACGCTGACGAATTCCCGACGTTCGACATTACCGTTTCGACGCTGGGAAGAAGACATTCGGGCCCGCCGACGGCGGTGGCATCCAAGGTTGTAGGCCACAGCGTCTGATCAGTTCCGTTGAGCCAAAAGTTTGCAGATCCCGCAGGCCAATCCTCGCGCATTGTCGGGATCAGCAGCAACGCAGCCGCGGGACCTGTGAGAACGGCGAACAGGCCTGCGGCAAATAAGACTGCCGGAATGAGCCAATTTCGGCTTCTCGACGAAAAGCCCCTGCGGCCGTACCAAAATTCTGGGGACCAGAAGTAGCTCAATTCCGAGAATCTCGATTTGCCGCTCAGCATGCCAAGTGGCAGACCGTCTTTGCCATAAAGTAACTCGTTCCTCAGTACATCCATGACAATGGTGCCAACGGAGCCCATAACCGCAAGTTCCTGCCAGGTGCAGAAGGTTGGTTAGCGGGTTCTTAAAGCCGGCATTGATTGAGCAAGATGATGGAACACGTACGGCCAGTTTCGCCGCGACTTGTAGGCAAAAGTTGTCCAATGCGTTGAAGAGGGGACCGCTGAGCCCCTGGAGCTCTCCTCCGATATAGTAGCTAGCCAGATTGAGGTATGCCAGAACGACGGTCACGCTCAGCGGCACAAGATGGACCGCGCAGCGAAACAAAGCCGTCCACAGGTCCTTGGTGACAACAACCTTAGGCGTCTCCTCCTCTTCGCCAACGATGGCATCTTTAGTGACGGCGACGGCTTTCAGGCCCCCGTTGCGCAATAGAGCGCGAAGTCTGCCATTACCCCTTGTAGCCTTGTGCTTCTGCGGTTCAGCTTCCGTCGAAGTAAGTAATTTGGCGTGGTCGGTGGGATCTATTTTTCCTTTACGGAAGATCATGATTCATAGAAATCCAGGTATGCTTGCTATAGAGCAACGGACACCTTGGAGATATTGTATCGAACCAAATATGTTTGCCCAATAGAGAAGAATACACGGCAGCGTACAGGAAAATGAAAGACAGATTTAATCAATAAATATTAACTCGATTCATGTTCTATATCGCCTGCATGTTCGAGGCACAGTACGTCCGTGAGAAAGGCAGAACTGAAACGTCAGCACTAGCAGAGGCTGAAAAACGTGCCGTGTCTGAAGGATTGGATGACTTTGCCGATTCTAAACAGTAGAGTCCACCCTTGCGGTAAGATATTCAGCTATGTATTATGCTATCCTCTTCATGATGAAATAGTCCTTGAGACAGTTTCCTTTCTGGATCGCCTTTGCTAGTACCATGATGTTTTTTTTCACACTTAAAGAGCAACGTCGTAGTCGCGAATCCGTAGGTAATTCGAGGGTG
>JAABUV010007124.1_pt1 | contig 11862 bp, 13 predicted proteins | sample 5559971 | NCBI WGS metagenome assembly JAABUV01 (sample SAMN10711881, study PRJNA513362) | rock metagenome | isolation source: Antarctica rocks | place: Antarctica: Victoria Land, Knobhead nord | collected 2015-12-19
CGCCCGGATTTTGGCGTATATACAGGGCAGATTTACCGTGGACACGTATGTACGCCGGTATATACGCGTACACGTATGTTATACGCATCCGTACATCCCAACCCTAGTCCAAAAGTCCTTATATATACACATAAAATAACGCTAGTAACAAGCGTGACGGGAAAGATCGATCGGTCGCCCCCCGGTCGCCAGCCGACCCTGTATAGTTGCATGTATCCCCTGTCCAGGGTTGGGCATTGCGCCCAAAAACTGTGAACCCCAGAGTGCAATAGCATTTTGTGCTTTCGCATTCTCTCCAGTGCGATGATACAAACGTTTCGCATGATAAACACGGCATTGTATATACGTATATTGCACTATATATATGGCATGTTTGCATATATGGCTGGTCAATGCTGGACCAGATGCTTTGTAGGATCTGCAAGATCCAGTGACCGTCTGCTGGTGAGTCCCTTTGCAATGTATGCCATATGTGGGTGCTCTGTTGAATGCTGCGTTGTGCTCATTTGACGTTTTGCCGGCATTGTTATTCACATCATCAACAGCATTCAGGCCAATTCTGAGCTCCTTACCCTTGCTGCAATAATGATGCACAAAATCTGAAGCATTCAATAGAAAGGTCTACACATCCGGGCTTTTGATGGATCTTGCACCTTCTGAACTTCTTCGGGACATGCACGCAGCTGCAGGTCCCAATGTGTAAATTGCCCTGACACTAAGTGGGAAGTCTGCTTCACAACTTGCAAGCATCCTGTAGAATGCTGTTTGCACCAGGTGCTTGATGGGGTTGACTGTAGAGTTTGGCAATCAATGTGTTTGAACAGAAGACAAAAAAGTCATGAGCATGCCACTTGTGCTGTGGCGCTGAATATGGGGGACAATTGTGTGCGACACAGCCGCCCCAGACACAATATCAATACATTAGATCAGCAACCAGAGTCTGTATTTGCAGCAGTCCCAGGATGATGACCTGTCCATCAAAGTCTCATGCTTGGTCTGGCAGGTTTCCACGGCCAGCAATGGCCTCATGAAATAGCGCAATTCACATTTACAACGCTGTTGATGGGCAAGTTGCGCAGCAGCTGCCAGCTGCTGACTGCTAGGGACGGACTGTGTTTGTCCTCATGCTTGTTACAAGAGAAACTACTGCACAGCAGGACGGTGTAATGCTTGACAAGCAAAGGCAAGCGTAACACCAGAAGGCATGAGTGTTACTGGATCATGCCTACTGAAGTATGAGGCCCAGCACGCAGTCCTGACATCTTACTGTGGCCACTTAGAAGACCATGTTGTTCAGCTATGGGCTGAACATACATTGATTTCAGCAAGCGTTATCTTTCTGCTGTCTCAGCCTCAAAGCACCAGTGCTTAGCAAAAGTGAATCCATTGCGTGCATCTGGGAGTGTCATACAGCTTGACACTATTGGGCATACATTGCAGGCATCATACTGACCTATGACAATCAAATGCTTGTGGAGTTTTTGCAAATACATATAGAATGTAGCCCACGAAACCAAGCTTGACCTTGGTCTCTGCAACAAACGCTGCATCATGCTGACCTATGATAAACACAACAATTGAATGTGACTTAGCAGTATGCTATTCTGCATGTCTGCATCTGACAAAAACTTCGACATATCAGCTGCAGCAGCTTTGCAGGCTATCAGTAGCTTTGCAGGCAATAAGATGATATAGCTTGGCCCATTTGGTAAGCAAATTACTTCACATGATTCAAAATGCCTGTGACTTTGTGCCACAGTAGTACTCATCCAGCCAAATCCCCACTGGGATTATGCAGGAGCTGACGGCATCAGCCAAGCTCACATCTCATGTCTCTTGTGCAAGGTCATGCCAGTCAGCAGACTTGCGCTTTCTACCTAGACCTCTACTGGATTAGTCTTTGGTGAGTGAAGGAGCATTTGCCCGGCAAACCCTGCTGGGTGTGTTGCTGCGGTTGGCAGTACCAGGGCAGGCTTTGCTGGACCATGCCAGAGGCCAGACTCATGCCCTTTGGTTTGAATTCTGCACTCTTCCACTGGAGTACTCCCTGGGTAGTGGGGGAGTGTGTGCCCGCCTTCCGGTTTGCAGGTGCACTGCAGCCAGGCTCGGCATCACATCAGGTTGTACATGCATTGATGCCAGGCTCAAACTACGCCAAGCCTTGCTGCATGATTTTAGAGGGCAAACTCAGGCCTTTCATCTGGACTCTGCCCTCTGTCTCAACAGGAGCACTATGTGGGTTGTGGCGGAATGCTACAAGCTGTGGATAAATGCTGACAGCTCAGGCCTTACTGCACATCTCCAGATTGCAGCTGCATGCCTTTGAAGATCTGCCTTCTGTTCCCACAGGCTTCTGCAAACCCTGGTAGGAGAAGTGCTGTCAGGCTCAGCCAGTTGCGTAGCACAGGGAAACGCTCTGCTGCAAGGCCCTGTGGTCTAGAACTTCCGCAGTATGTGGTGGGCAAAGTCAAGGAGAGAGCCATGTATGGTGACAAACCTGTGATGCAGCTTTTGGTGGAGTTGTACAAGCAGAGGCTTTTCCCTGGGTTAAGATACAGTGATATCTGCCGCAGAACTGCTTGGTACTATTCGGCTAGTCAGAGAGGGAGCACTAGACAACGATGAAGATGTTATGCGTCAAATGACAGATCTATCGAAGTGAGATACGGTTGTGTTTGGCTCTTGACATATCTTGTGTTGCAAAGCTGTCACACCTGAGACCACCCTGCTGCGCTCTCCCTGGAGAAGCTGCTGTTGAAGTGACTGGCAATTGAACAATACCAGATCTTAGTGCCACTCAGGCTTCGAGCGTAAGATCGCCAGAGGTCGCTCAAAAGGTCCAGGAATAGAGGAATACGAACCGACGAGGTAATGGTTCTCATTGAACCGTTGCAGACAGGCAATTGAACCGTTCTCATTGAACCGTTGCACACAGGCAATCGCTCGTGCCTGATTTGCGCCCCTGTCAAACGTTTGTAAGATCATAGCTATAGGCATGAGTTCCTTGTCCAAGAGTGCGTGCAAGTCTGCCTGCAGTTTTCGTCGTGCGGTTCGTCGGCATGCAACGCTTGCACTAAAGTCTCGCAGACAGCCTGCTCGAAATGTGCTGCGCACGCGGCCTATGGCGTTTACTATTACGCTGGACACTCCAGACGGCGAGAAGAAGATAGAGTGTGACGAGGACACCTATATTCTGGACGCTGCAGACGAAGCTGGCTTGGACCTGCCGTACTCTTGCCGGTCTGGGTCGTGTGGGAGCTGCGCAGCAAAGCTAGCAAGTGGTGACATCAGTCAAGTAAACCAGGTACCGATATAAATATTACACCGATCTGCAACCTTAAATCTGCGTACACAGCTTGCGAGTTTGATCAAGTGATCGGAGTGCAGGACTCCAACTCCTTCCTGGAAGACTTTATGGTAGAGAAAGGCTTCCTGCTGACCTGCACAGCGTATCCTAAGGGGGATCTCACCCTCCAAACGAATCAGGAGGAAAATGTGTATGACTAGTTGATGCATATGGCATGAGTGTCACAGGAGTAGCATACATGTCATATCAGGGACGTCACAGTGGGGAAGCTACAAACTAGGATGCCCAACACATCAACATCAACAGAACCACATCTTGGCATTGATCTTGCAATGATGCAGCCTCAGGTGAAAATTACCTTTCACCAAGCGTAGTTTACTCATGCTGTCTCAGACACAGCATTTTGTACACTTTATGAAGAAAACACTTGATGACTGTTAAGACACAGCATTTTGTACACTTGAAAGCACTTGTTGACTGTTGGACTGAACCATACATGCTTGCATATGTACACGTGCAAAGGTCTTACTTTTTGGTCTGGTGATGTACCTATAAGGTCATCAAGGACATTGACATTTCATGGGCAGCAAGCTCTTAAGTGGAACGATGCCCGAGCATAAATTGTGTCAATCACAAGGGAAAGTTCTCAAGAGGTGCTAAACATCAACTGCTGAGGTCCAAAGTACAGGTTTAGCGCTACACATTAAAAATTTTAGAACTGTGTAACACGCCTATATCGTGTGCGTGTTGGCTCATCATGGCCCCATCATGGCACTGCTTACAGCTCGCTTTACCATCTCGTCATGCCGACTCTGACAGTCTCGATTGTATACAAACAGGGCGCCTGCTGCTCCTGCCGACAGCATGTGCATCATTAGCAAAGCAGTACATCGCATTCTTCTAACTTCTAAGGTAGCTGCTTTCGCAAACAGAGCTGATGGCCGCGTGCTGACTTTGACACATGCAATGCAATGATCCCCAAGAAATTTTCCATGAGAAAGAAAGCTGGCATGGCATGCAGAAGGCACAAGCATGCACATCAGGTTGACAACAAGACGGACTGTTCCTAACAAGTCAGAAGCAAGGGTTCCTTGGCCAAACATTGGCACAAACAGTAGCTCAGCAGCGACAGCAAAGAATGGTAACGACAGCGGCTTGCAGCATGTTGGTAGGGAACATGCCCGACATTTAGGGTTTAAATCCCTAAGGCAAGAAACCCTCGCCATGGTCCTTGCAAAATACAAAACAGCATGTTGCCTGCAGGTAGACCTCATTCTACAGGCTGACCCCCTGCCTCCTGGGGGTGGGCCCCGGCAGCATGGGATGGCCACCTGCCAGCAATGAGGCGCCAGCTCCAAGTTGCCGGTTGTCTCTTGTGGAATCAGCAACCTGAGCAGCCTATACAGCAGCCTACAGTGCTGGTGCAAAACCTGCTTCATGGGTCTGAGCATCTGCAGAGCTTTGACAAAGCTCCGACTGATCATCTACAGGATCTGGGACAGGTTGAGGCTGATCACCAGGGCCTGGTCCTGGCGCTGGGGAAGAGGAGTACGGATGTACAGCAGCTATTTGGTGACCTAGACCATGCCCTGAAGGCACATTGCACGTGGTACTCAGCAAATGACAATACCAAGCAAAGCATGACAGGGCACCCTAAAGTGACCATTGGCAAGATGAGCAGTTGCATGCTGGCTCCCTGGCTTGTACCATTGTTAAGCTACACAACTGCAAATGGAGGTCTACAAACAGCTTTGTGACAGAGAAGCTTCAGATGACGTGTCAAGCTTGCATGTTGAAAGACAACCAGTCATGCTATTATTGCAGACCATGCATCTTCAGCTGACCAGCCCTACTTGTGAAGTCAGGGCTGCCTGACATAGCTTTGACGGCAGGGCTTTGGGATCTGGCCCTGTTGCCAGGGCCGCTTGGAGCAGCCCCAGCAAAGTTGGATGGGTGTGCCTTCAAGCCAGGGCTGTCTGACACATGCCTGACAACAGGGCTGCTGGAGCCGGCTTTCAGGGCAGCGCTGCTAGCACCAGCCCTGATTGCGGGGCTGCCTGATATTGCCCTCATGGCACTGGCCATTGATGGACCACTGAAAGGTGCTGGGATAGCAGCTGAAGAAGAGGCAAAGTAAGCAGGCCAAGTTGTGCTTGCGTCGCCCTGCACAGGAGCGTTCCCTGTTTGTTTGGTGCATTGGGAACACATGCTATGCAAGCTTCATGATGGAGTATGGCTGCTTGCACAACTGGGTCTGGTTTCCTGTGCAGGTCACTATGACAGTCCCTTGATACACAATGCATTGTGTACGACACAAAGTTCTCAGGTTCAGCGTCAGGCAAAGCCTCTTTCTGCATGAGCAAAGCAGCGCTGCTGAGCTGTAGATAACATTGCGCAACAGGTCTCTTATGCAGCAACACCACTGAAGGTCAATTCAGGTGTATAGTACCTGCTGAGCATGATCAACACCACTTATTGATGCAGACCAAGACATGTTGTTGGTCACTGTCTGTGACTGCACAGTGCCCATTGCTGGTGGAGGCGCACCCATGCTCCTGGCCAGCGCTTCCTTTGGCAGATCTGGCAGCTGCCTTTCCAGCTGGCCGTGGTGAGCCATGAAAGGTAGCGAGCTGGGAAGCCTGCTGCCTGCATGTTGTGTTGATGCGCCTGCAATGGTTGGCTCTGCCTGTAATGGTGCACTACCCTCAGGAACTGGGGGTGCCCTTTGCTGAGCTGCTGGGGATGTCCTGGGTCGTTCAAGTGCAGCAAAGCTGATTTGGGCAGCTTGGCTTGCAGTTGGCCAGTCAGATGGGGACTGGGTGCGCTGAGCAGCTGGGAATGCCCTCGGCGAGCCTGCTGGGGATGCTCTCTGCTGCCCAGCTGGGATTGCAGTCGCTGGCGCATTTGAGGATGCCCTGAGCTGAAACGCAGGAGATGTGTTGCTCATGTGAGAGGGCACAAGCAGGCCAGAAGCAGGTGCTGGAGGCAAGTTATGCTGAGCAGGTGGCAACAGTCCATGCTGAACAGCTGGGGGTTGCCTATCCTGAGTACCCAGGAATGTATTATGCCCAACACTTGGAGACCCGCTCTGATGAGTCGGGGATGCCTTGGGCTGAGAGAAAGGCGAAGTCGCCTTGGCATCCAGGTTCAAGCTTCTGCCCTCCATGCCAGGGCCTCTGCTCACAGCCCTGGGACTTGGGCTGGCACTCGGACTGGCGCTCTGATTTGCACTCAGAAGGAGGCTGCCGCTGACACTGGGACTGGCAGCGAGACTTGTGCCTCTCTGAGCAGCTGGGCTCTGAGACTGCCGCTGCTGCTGGGGCTTTGCCGCTCCTGCCCTGCCCTGGCGTGAGTGCATCTGCTGCAACCGCCTCTGTAACTCAGCAATGTCACCTGAGCCCTCAGGCTGAGGTTTGAGCTGCGATGCCAGGCCGCTTGCCACACTGTCCGCTGGTGTGGTAGACCCAGGGTCATGCGCATTAGTGTTGCCAGCTGGCACAGCTTGTGAGGCTCTGTGATCAGCGGTGGCTGATGGGGAGTGCCCAGGGGCAGGACTGAGTTGTTTGTTGGGTTCACAAGAGTTGATGGAATCGCAGGTCTGGGGGCTCAGGTGAGTATTGAGCAAGGTCTCAGAGCTGCGCAGTGGATGGACAGCCATGGCAACACTGACCACTGGCCCAGGCTTGCTTGACGACAGCCTGCAGGTATGAACACATTCCGGTGTACACTTGTTGCCTGATGGCATCATGAACCTCAGAACTGCACCTGACTGCACACATCATTGCTTGCACCTATAGCGTTTGCACATACGCCTGAAACATGCATGGTATAGCACTGCCTTTGACCATACTACACTAGCACAACTTGATGTTACTTCCATCATGAGACAATCACATCGTGGCTGCGAATTTGTCAGTCTGGTCATTGACCTTGCTGGAGAAGCTACCAAGCTCCACACAGAAAACACAACAGGGGTACATGAAGTCAGATTTTTTCACTGCAATCTTACCTGGAGCACCCATTACCATGTGTAAGATGTGCAGCCTGTACCCTTCCCAGGGCTGTGTCTAACCCTAGGGTTTGCATCTGCCTTGGGACTGTGGCAGGGGGATGCATCTGAGCCCCAAGGGGCTGAGGCTGCCGTGGGGAAGATGCAGGGGATGCTGACCGGGATTGCGCTAGTCCTTGGGATTGTGACAACTTTGGAGAAGAACCTGAGCGGGGAAACGAAAAAGCGACGTTGGAAGTCCCCAGCGACTGTGGCGGCCTGGGAGAAGAAGTGGAAGGCAAAGAAGCTGGGGTGGGCTGACCCCAACCTGAGCCTCTGGGGTTCCTCGCTAATGATGCAATTACTTCGCGCTGCGCCTCCGTGACTGCAGCAGTGCTGGTGTGCCTGTCTAGACCATGGTTTGCATCCCCAGGTAGACTATCAGGCTTGTTACCTGGCGCAATACCAGGCTTGTTACCTGGCGCAATACCAGGCTCGTTACTTGGTGCAATACCAGGTTTGTTACCTGGCGCAATACCAGGTTTGTTACCTTGCGCAATACCAGGCAAGCTGGCAGGTGATACATCAGGTGTTAAACCAAGATGGCCACCAAGTGTATCATTGGAAACAGTGCCAGGCTTGTTACCCAGGGTATGACTGGTCATACTGCTAGGTAATGTACCAGGTGCAGTTCCAAGGTAACCTGCGCTATTGGGCAATTGCATTGCTTGTAGTTGATGCTGCCGAATGAGCATTTGTGCCCTTTGTAGGGATGTAAGTTGAGCCATTTGCTGTGGCATGCCTGTGTTCATGACAGCAATGTCACCCGGCAGCTGCTGTGACATGCTGCTAGGTATGGAAGGTGAGTAACCCTGAGAAGCTGCGGTAGAAGCTGGTGTGTGCTGACTTGGTTGCTGCTGCTGCTTGTCTGCAAAAGCTTTCTTCTGCTCAGACATCTGACGCTCAGCAGCGCGTAGGGCATTCAAACGAGCGACCTGTTGCCTGACAGCTTCAGGAAGCTGCCCTGACTGCATCTGCCCTGCCTGCCTCTGCCCTGACTGCAGCCGCCCTGGCCCTGCTGACTGTAGGCCTGAGCGCAGCTGCCCTGACCCATGTGACTGTAGCTCTGACTGCCCAAGCCCCAAAGACTGCTGACTTGATTTTCTCGATTGCATTTGCCCGGAGCCAGAAGACTGCAGGCTTGAGGACTCTGACAGCATCTGCTCTGAATGCTGCTGACCTGAAAGCCTTGACTGCAACTGCCCCGACTGCTGCTGACCTGAGAACCTTGACTGCAACTGCCCTGAGCCAGCAGACTGCAGGTCTGACTGTCTGGAGTAAAGCTGCCCACCTGGAGACTGCCCTGCCTGCACCCACCCGGACCCCACTGTCACACCATGGGGTTTCACCTGGGTGCCCTGCTGCCCTGCCGGCGCATCATCTTGAAACCGACCATCACTCTGCGTTGCCGTCTGCTCTGTTAAGGATTTCTGCCAAGCCAAGTGCTGCTGTTGCTGCTGCTGCTGCTGCGCCTGTAGCCATGCCGGCAGGTGTTGTGCATGCGCAGGTGCCGCCTGGCTCATGGATATAGCATCTGCTTTGTCTGCTAGGTCTTGGCTTGAGGGAGATGCCGGCCTGCTTGCTGCCTGCTGCTGATGCATCTGGCTCAGCAGGTCTTTGGCTCCTGCCCTGAGCTTGGATGCTGGAAGTGCTTCAGGCATGTGCGCCTTTGCCTGCACTCAGCAGCCAGTCTTACAATGGTATGATGATGCGTAATTTTGCAAGCCTGAGGTTCTACTGAGCTTTCTTATACAATTATAAATTGCAATGGCTGGTCTGATTGATGGCAGCTGCAGGTCAGTGTCAAGCACAGAAGTCTAGCAGTCCTCCAATCACAGCACAGCTTTCAAGACATTCAAAGATCATGCACCAGGTCACATTGTGCTGCTGAGTGTCTGATCTATGACAGCCACACGGTTCTTGTGTACCCACGTGTGACAGCGATGCACTCAAGCTGAATGCATCGACGCCAACATTTCAGTTGCAGACATGCTGCAAACTTGTCGCAAGCGATGCTATTTGGTGCTGGTGGTGATCGAAACAGTGTCGTGCAGAGACTTGGGTACAGCAATTGTCTTAGCACGCACATACCTGTTTGTCGGCATCAGTGCTCCTTGACCTTGACTGGGCAAGCAGCTGTTGCTGAATTGCATGCAGCTCAGAGCGCACTGCGTCATCCTGCTGACCTGGCAGGTCATCTGACATAGATGCAAACCTGGACAGATGACTCAGCTGTGGGGCCTGATTGACAGAAATGGGCTGCTGACTTGGCAGCCCCTCCTGGGGTTGCTGGGGCTGGGGCTGTTGGGATTGGAAGTACCCCTGCTGTGCTCCCTGAGATGACGGTGGCCGGCTTTGCTGATCTCTCTGAGACTCGTGCAGCTGGCCCTGTGAGAACTTGGGCTGTTGCCACTGGCCCTGCAGTCTATGCGGTTGATGCGTCTGAAGCCGCTGAGACTGATACCCCTGCTCTGCAGATATTGGCTCAGGAGGCATGCCAGCGTCCAGCAACACCCTGCCAGCTGACTCATCCCTCTGCAGGCTGCCACTGCGCTGCATAGAGGGAGAGTGGGTCTGCATGACAGCCCTTGGGCTCTCGGCGGAGCTACCCTTCCGCATGCCTGTCATGGTTCCAGCTTGTGGACTGGGCCTCTGCTCAGCTTCGCGCTGTTTAGCTTGGGCTGCTGGCACTGACTCCTCCTGAGATTCACCTGTTTGGGCATGAGACTGAGGCTCTACAGGATTGGCTGATACTCGCTGCAGCATGTGGGCAAGAGACCGGGCTCCATCGCTTTGCTGTGAGAGGGCAAGCTGTTGGGCATGGGCCTGTTGCAGCATCTGCCTTTGCCAGTGAGGCATGCCTTCCTGCAGCAATGGGTTTGGGTTTGCATCAGGGTCTTGGGCCAGGGATGATGGAGGCCACAAGCCCTGCCCCTGCAGCTGCCCTTGTCTCGGCTGCTGCTGCTGAGCATGACCGCCTGGACGCTCACGCTGCAGGTGTGTTGAAGCGCCCTGCTGTAGTGCAGACTGTCTGGAGTGGCCTTGCTGCCCTTCAGTCTGACGAGGAAAGGCTCTCTGCTGCCCTTCAGCTAGACGGTGGGAGGCCCTTTGCTGCCCATCTGCCTGATAGGAGGGTGTCTTCTTCTGCTGGCCTGCCGCCTGATCATGTGAGTGCTCAGCTGAGCTTGTGTGAGTTCCCAACTGATCTTCAGACTGGTCTTTGCTGGACTGCTCAAAGTCAGAATCCATGCTGGAGCTATCCAAGTACTCCTGTGTATCTAACGGTTGCTGCTTGACTTCATCGGAATCAGCTAGAGCGTGTGCTTGCTGAGCATTGGATGCCACGGTGTTTTCTGTGGCTGTGCTCCCTTGTCTTTGGCCTTGCTCCTGGTGCTGTGGCTGCTGCTGCTGCTTTTGATGCTGTTGCAACAGCAGTTGCTGCCGGTGCTGTTGCAGCAGCTGCTGCTCGTGCTGCTGATTCCAGGCCTCAACTATCATCCTGTTGCTGTGGGCCTCCATTGGCTCGGCTTTGGACATGACAAATCTGAGTAACATTTCATCAGGGCGCTTGCCAGGCGCAATCTCGCTGATCATGCGAAGAGTTCGCTGGAGATTGTCTTTCTGGACGTCAGTAATGCCTGGGCGCTGCTGCACTTGCTGACTGATGTGTGGCACCTGTCTCTCAAATGGAGGGTTGCTTGCAGCCTGCAACAGAATGTTGTGTTACAGTCTGCCAGTGAAAGTTCCCAATACTGTGGTTGGCGTCTGGGCTCACGGCCTCAATTGCGGAGAAGAGCAAGCACATGGCTTTGGAAACCGCGGCTGACAGCAAAGACAAGCCATCAATATAGCACAGAGGAATGATGCAGATAAGCAGTGAAAGGAAGTTGCCTTGGCATGCACATTATGTTGCTGATTGTGGTCAGAATTGGCATCCAGGGCATATATCTGGCCTATCCAGAACTTGCCTGAATCTGTGAGGCAGACCCTGGTAATGGCACAACGCTGCTGGCCGATGCACTGTGATGCAATGCTGCTGGCAGCTTTGATTCGCTTTCTGCTAGCCTTGTAGCAGCGTTGCTAACAGTCTGCTGCTGTCCAAGGCTAGCACTGCGGTTGGCTGCCAACATGCTGGCAAGATCAGGTGGCAGCTGTCTCTCTGCAGATGGCTTGTTCTTCTGCTTGACGGGCAGCAGGCCCATGTGACGAACAGTGCGCACAAAAGTCTTTGCTCGTTTTGCAGGTCCTGCAATTGCCTACAATGCACCAGATGCTGGATGGTGACGTTTGTTTCTTGGTAAAGCAAGAAAGTCAAGTATATATGCCAAATACAGTGTACATTATAGCAGAAGAGCGCTGTTACATCAACTTACGTTTGGTGGATGAGCCAACGCCAACGATAGCATGTTATCTTTGACTTCCTGAGCAAGACTGAGCTCAACAGCGCTAGGATCCAGATCGGTGCGGCTTCTCTGTAGGGCTGCAGCATGATAATTAACACAGTCGG
>JAABUV010007125.1_pt1 | contig 11861 bp, 12 predicted proteins | sample 5559971 | NCBI WGS metagenome assembly JAABUV01 (sample SAMN10711881, study PRJNA513362) | rock metagenome | isolation source: Antarctica rocks | place: Antarctica: Victoria Land, Knobhead nord | collected 2015-12-19
TCCTGTATCTGCGGCTCTGGCGGCGCTTCGTGCTGATGGCCGTGGCCCGCGAGACGGTCTACCGCACGAGCTTCCTGCTCAGCGTGGGGGAGGGCCTGGCCCAACTCGCCCTGGCTCTCCTGACAGTGGCGATTGTCTACCGCTTCACCACCACCGTTGCCGGGTGGTCCCAGGCGCAGGTGTTTCTCTTGGTGGGCATCTACCGCGTCATGGATGGGCTGATCAGCGTCCAGGTCGCGCCCAACATGTTCGAGCTGCCGCACGCCATCACCGGGGGCGACCTGGACTTTGTGCTCGTCTCTCCCGTCTCCAGTCAGTTCCTGGTCAGTCTGCGCCGCCTTGCCCTGACGGAGGTCCCCAGCCTCCTGATCGGCCTTGGCCTCACCGTCTATGCCGGCAATCTCGCCGGGGTGCGCTGGAGCATCGGAGCCGTCGCCGAAGCAACGGGCTTGGGACTCTGTGGATTGGTCGTGCTCTACGCGCTGTGGTTCGCACTGGAGACCTGCTCCTTCTGGCTTGTGGGCAACAGCTCCCTCAACATGCTCTTCTACAGCGTCTTCGAGGCAGCCCGTTATCCCGTCTCCTTCTTTGGCGGGCGGGTACGCACTCTCCTGACCTTCATCATCCCCATCGCCTTTGCCACCACCTTCCCCGCCGAAGCGCTGCTGGGGCGAGCGGATGGGCGTCTGCTGCCTATTGGACTGGCCCTGGCCGCTGGGGCGCTGATCATGACCCACCTGTTCTGGCACTACGCGGTGCAGCACTATGCCAGCGCGAGTAGCTAGCACAGAACCGTCCTCCCCGACGTACTGCTGGGCATCGTGGAGGTCGAGGCTATGCGCTCACCGCGCAGAGATCAGAGGCGCTGGGTGGCGCTCCTAGATGGCATGCGCACAGAGGGACCACCCGTGCATCGTGATGCAGCCTCTCGGATAAACAGGCAGCCGGCGACAGAGGGCGCATCCCGTCGCACTGATGCACGCGAGGCGCTGACATCACGTGATCGTGATGCTGATGACGAGAGCAGTGATCGCCTGTGTTCGGATGACCGAAGGCAGCCCGCCCAGGACACAGCAGTCGCTCGCTACTCTGCTGCGTCTGAATGGGGTCTGGATGAGCGAAGAGACGGGGACAGGGTGGATGAGCCAAGCGACCTGCTCGCCCGAGAAGCACCCTGTGCGGGCGCAGCCACTGCGCACAGTACCTCGGCGTAACCCACCGGTGATAGCACACGTATGATCAGCCTTCGATGGGCGTGACGCGGAACATGCCCATCAGGGCAGGGTAGACCCTGAAACCGTAGCGCTCGTACAACGGATGCGTTCCTTCCGCGGCGAACAAGCCCACGAACGCCTGTGCCGGTGCATGGCTGCGGAGATAGGCGACCACATGCTCCATGAGCAGCCCGCCCACTCCGTGGCCCTGGTGCGCCGGAAGCACGGCCACGTCCTGGATGTAGAAGTACATTGCACCATCGCCAACGATCCGAGCCATGCCGACGATCGCATGCTCGTACAGTGCCACGACATGATAGAGGGAGTTGCCCAGGGAGGCTGCGGCGGCGGCGAAGTTGATGAGCGTGTCCCAGCCGACTGCGGTACAGATCTGACGGTACTCCGAGAGGGTGGGCGCACGCTCCACCAAGTCATATGCGTCCGTCATAGACGCTCTCCTCCCACGCGGCCAGTCGGGTGTCAGTCGTCCATCCCGAGCCTCTCACCGTGTCCCAAAGGGAGCATCGTCGCGCCGGCGAGGCAGCCGCCTCGCGGCAGGAGACGGCTCTGTGCCTGCGCTTTCCGTGCCGGTGAGACTCTTGCGCCCTGCCAGACGTGAGCGTTGCGCTCCCACCGTGTGCCCCCGCTTCTTCTGACTATGAGGGCGGAGATGAAGCAGTGCCCGGAACCATGCACGCGGAGCGCGTCGGGGTTGTCCCTATACCGCTCAGCCGGCCCGCGACCGGTGAGCCGCGGACGCCTGCGTCCACCCTATGGTACCATAGACCAAGGGAGCACGCGCTGCAGCCGGCTGTGGCATCCCAAAGACACACGAGTGGAGAGACCCATGACCGAGCACGTGCCCGCCACCGTGGAGACCGTGCGCCACCTTGCCCTCGCCCTGCCCGGCGTCGAGGAAGGGACATCCTACGGCACCCCCGCGTTTCGCGGGCGGGGGCGCTTTCTCGCCCGCCTGCACGATGACCAAGCGCGCAGAAGGGTTGGGGTTAGGAGTCTGCAGGGAGCGCGGGTCCCCTCTCCCAGCGGTCGCTCCTCCATGGAGCAGCCCGCGCGGCGCGGATATCTCGGCTGATCAGGGTTCTGCAGCGGAGCGACGCCTGACGGAAGGTCAGGCGAGCGACCCAGGCGCGTGGCCCAGTAGGGGTGTGCTGGCCGCTTGCCTCGTCAGCCCCAGAAGCTGCACTGACTCCTCCCCTGAGCGCAGGGCCTGCGGCACACGCACACGCTCTCAGCAGCCCTATGACCACGCGGATGAGCCAAGCGGCCAGCACAGCTGTTGAAGGAGGGCCGCTCCTGCCCCTCTGGCCCGCCATGGAAGCTCAGGACCAGAGGCCCTGGCCTGGTCGCGGCACGCGGCAGGTAGAGCCAGCCGCTCAGTTCCAGCCCGTCATGGGCCAGGAAGCGGATCAACGCAGGGCGGACCAGGCTGCCAAGGTCCACGCCGGCATGGGGGCTGTGCGTGACCGGCCACGTGCGCCCTGTGGCCCGATCACGCACCCAGATATCCGCAGGCGCCGCTGCGCCCTGCGCCGTCATGGCCAGGAGGCCGCCGTCACGCGAGAAGGTGAGCCCTCCCACGACCTCCGCGGGCAGTGCGCCCTCACCGGTGGTGCGGCTAGCGGCAAGATCAAAGAAGGTCAGCGCGCTGCGTCCGGACGCGTTCCACAGCAGCGCGGCCACGGTGCCCTCCGCAGTGATCACAAAGCTCTCGAGCTCGGCATCGTCCCGTGCGGCGAGCACCTCACATGGTCCCGGCTGACCATCGGGGCCGATCGCCACTCTCATGAAAGCGGCCATCTCTCGTCCGACGTTCGAGACCAGATAGACCGTTTGTCCATCAGGGGAGAAGCAACCGCCGGACGAACTCGCCGGCCCCTCGTGGGGCGTCAAGACACACTCCTCGCGTGTGTGCAGATCGACGAGGACCAGGGTGTCATCACCACGGTGCACCATGCGAGACACGACAGCCCGCCGGCCATCACGGCTCACGTCGCTCACCTCGCCGACACCTCTGTTCTCCACGGCCAGCCGGAGTACGCCGCTGGCCACGTCCACGAGGTACGCATCCATCGCCTCGGGACTGCGCCGGTTCGAGGCCAGGGCCAACGTCCGCCCGTCGTGGCTCCAGGGGCCAAGCCGATTGGTCTCCGTGCCCCCGTCGGTCAGGCAGCGCAGCTCCGTGCCGTCGGGACGCATCAGGCAGACCTGCGTGTTCATGCCCCCGCCTGGGGCGAGCGCGAACGCCAGCCATGCCCCATCAGGCGACCAGGAGACGCTGCTGATCTGGTCGTCCAGGGCAGTCACCAGCGTGGGCCAGCCGCCCGTGACGGGGACAGTCCACACCTGGGGAAGGCCGGTCAGATCCGAGATGAAGGCCAGGCGCGTGCCGTCCGGTGAGAAGCTGGGACTGGAACACCGCCGGATCTTGGCCATCACCGTCACCGCTGCCTCCAGAGCGCCAGCGGTGGCCACAGCGTTGGTCGAGCGCGACATGGGATTGTTCATGGAGGGAAGCGGCTCCTCTCTCGGGCGTGCCCACCGGTGAGCGCGCCTCAGTGCAGTATAGGGCCTTTCGGGAGCACCAGCGACCGGCGCGCGGCGACTGTGTGAGCGCGTCCCGGGCGCGAGCGCGCATCAGGATCCGTAGGCCCTGCGCCACGGCGAGCAGGCCGCCCAGAGCCGCGAGCGCGAGGATACCTCGCCGGAGGGAGGCTGGTGAGAGCCGCGCGGCGACGAGGGACCCCGCGCCCCAGCCAAGAAGCAATCCGACGAACGGGGCTGGGGTGAGCGCTGGGAGGCCCAGGGTGGCGAGCGCGATGCTGTTAAGGCCGAGGCCGTACACCTGCAAGGTGGGACGCACGGCCTCAGCGGGCCAGCGTGCATTGACGCTGTACAGCGCGACCGCCGGTCCGCTGAGGCCCCCGATCACGTTCATCGCCGCCCCAAGCGCGCCAGCCCCGGTCGCGCCGCGCCGACCCCGGAGCCAGGACAGGCGCACCCCTGAGGCCAACGCCCCGGCGCTCAGGAGGGTCACGACGCCGGCGGCGATCGTCACCATGTGCGTGTCCAGGCGCTGCAGCGCCCAGGCAAAGGCAGGTGTGACGACAACACCTGGCGCGAGCAGGAGGAGGCCGTCGGCCAGACGGACATGCCGCACATCGCGCACAAGAAGGATCACGCTGATGATGGACGAGAGCAGCAGGATGAGGCGCACGGCAGCAGGCTGCCCGAGCGTGGCGATCAGGAGCGGCCCGCAGAGCAAGGCGAACCCAAACCCTGTGATGGTCTGCGCCAGCGCGCCGAGGGCGACGGCGAGGAGGAGGACGAGGGACATGGGTTCTCCTTCCCCTTCCCCGTGGGGCACGTGCGGCAGCCAGCGCTGCTCAGGCCCAAGCATAGCCTGTCCAGGTCACGGTGGCCATCCACGCCGCACCACCGCATCGTCGCGCGATCTGAAGCATCACCACAATCATGTCCTGGCGGACGGGTCCACCTGGCCAGGCGCACGAGACGGTGGGTGCTGCGACGACACGCTGCCCCCGCAGGCACCGAGAGCGACAGGTGCGGCGCCAGGGGGCCTCTGGCCTCGACCTACCACCGCGTTGCCGGCGCAGCACACAGGAGCACGCCTGGGGGGTGCGGCGCGTGCCTCAGCGCAGAGCCAGGACGGCGCATGGCGCGCGGTCAGCGCAGGCGCGGCCATCCCACCTGAGGAACCAAGCCCCGCAGCGCCGCCCACACCGCGCCGTGTGCCGCTCCCTCGACCGGGCACGGTCCCCCGAAGGGACCCGGTGGCGCTGTGATCCGTGGGGCGCTCAGGTCTGTGTGCCCGAAGTCCAGGGCCGTCGCGAGGTTGCGCGCGCTCGCATCGCGCACGGTCAGGGGCTCCAAGCCCCAGCGCCAGGCGATCAGCGCGAGGATGGAGGTGTGGTCGTAGCGCTCGTGCGCCACGTGACCCCGGCGCGCCCAGGGGGCCACGAGCAGCGTCGGCACACGGAAGCCCAGCCGCCCATCCGTGTTGCCCGCGGCGCGGTCAGCCTCCGGGAGCGGTGCCACCGGTGGTGGGACGTGATCGTAGAACCCGCCCCACTCGTCGAAGGTGATGATGAGCAGCGTGTGGGGCTAGGCGGGACGTGCTGTGACCGCCGCGTAGATCTCTGGAGAAAGGCTTCGCCGTTGCGGATGTCCGACGGCGGGTGATCGTCTCCGGATGTGCCGCCGCCTTCCCCAGGAAGCGCGGGTCCACGTAGGCCACAGCGGGCAGCGTGCCCCGCCCGCAGTCCGCGAAGAAGAGCGCGAGGGGGCGGCAGATGGGCAGGTAGGTCAGCCCCCACAGGAGCAAGAACGGCAGGTCGCTAAAGTAGTAGCGCCCCGCGCGCCCCGCGGCAGCCAGACGGTCCCAGATCGTGGGCAGCCCGCTAAGGACCAGCGTGTCGCCGAGACGGTCGGTCTGCGCCGCATGGAGATAGAAACGGTTGGGGTACGTCTCGGCCATGATCGCGGCGAAGTAGCGGTCACAGACCGTCCACTGGGGTGCAGCATGGCCCAGGAAGGCCAGGTCAAGCGTGCGCATCCGTGCGTTGGCTCACATCACGTGACGCTGCCACTGTTCAAGAACCACGACGTGATTGGTCCATGCCCCAGCTTGGATGAGCGAAGCGGGCAGCATAGCTCAACCAGCCGTTTGGTGACCTCACGGCCCACCTCTCCAGTGAGGAACTCACGGTTCGTTGGTAGCTGATCCGCTGGGCTGATCTGACGGTCACCAGAGGCACTGTCACGAGGAAGTCGTGTGCGGAGCGTCTCCTGACCCACGATACCCTTCTGCAGTGCCGGAGCGATGTATCTCTGGCTCGCCATCAGCCACGACAAACGAGAGAGACAGGTCCATGTCACCATGTGCGCGCAGCGCTGCCTCGATGCGAGGCCGCAGCTTTATGTCTAGCCAATAAAGGTGACTTGCGTCAGCCACGCCGACGACGAGAGAGGTGCCCTCGTGGCTGATCACCCTGGTGTGTGCGAACCATCGCTGGTAGTTAGCCAGGGTGAGCGTTTCTTTCTGCTCATCTAGCACCGCCTGCCAGACCGCGTTGTCCCCGTACTGCAGCGCTGCCTCAGGCTGCCCTGTATCGCCCTGAAGCGCGGCAAGCGAAGTGCGGTGCCGTGATGGTGCTCCGACAGGCGGCTCGTCAGCGAGCGCTTGCAAGGTGGCTAGGAAGTAGGGCACCACATCAGATTGCGTGGGGTCTTCTGCTTGGCGCACCCGGATGGAGTCGCGCCTCGCCACAGTGCGTTGGACGGCCAACCACACGAGCGGCAGGAGCCTCTCCTCATCCATACTGTGGACGCTGGCCAGCACAGTGATCTGCTCGCTGATCTGGCGGACCTGGCTAGTACTTAGAGCGAGGGCTTGTCCTAACGGGGCCAGGTTCTCGGCGAGGCCAGTTCGGCTAGCTTGGTCATGCTGCGTACCGTCTTTACTCATGATTCTTGAGCTGCGTGCCCCCTGTCCTCTCTTTTGTTTCTCTCTATTTCCCCTGACTGTTTTTTGTGTGTCTAGATGCTGGACCCCCTTGTTCGTTTTCTGGACCACAGGTAGTGGTCCTTTCTGGACTCCCTTGTTCGTTTTCTGGAGGGGGGAGTGGACGGGTTCTGGACCCCCTTGTTCGTTTTCTGGAGGGGGACTCTTCACCAAGCGCGATGGTCGCGATAGCTCGGTGTCGTCCAACGGCCCGGGATCGAGCAGAGGAGAGCCGGCGCATAGAACTGTGTAGACGTTGGGGCGGTGGCCTGCTCGGGCATCGCTGTGCCGCCGTTCGCCGATCAGGCCGATGCTGGTCAGTCGTGCCAGTCCGGCGACGACCGCCGTCTTGCCCAAATCTGTTCCATAGTCCAGCCGCGTCCCATCTCTGCGCATAATGCCGGAGCAGATCTGGCTCAGGCTGATAGCGTCGCTGTACCGTTGGAAGCCGAACGTGCGCCGACCGATATACATGAGGATCTTGAACTCGCTTGGGCTCAGGTCAGCCATAATCTCGTCTATGTATGCGTCAGGAATCTGCGTGTAGTTGGGGCGGCACAGTTCACCGGTCCAGCGCGTGGCATCATCATCCGTGCGGTCCTTTTCCCTCTCGGTGTCCACGAAGACGATGCTATAGGTATTGGGGAGCCGTGCTCCCTGCAGGCCATAGTTGGCCTCTTCACGGATAAAGTTCCGTGCGACCAACACGTTAATAGCGCCGACCACCGTCGACTTGCCCAACCCGGTGCCACGTTCCAGGTGCCGTCCCCCATCGGTGGTGATGCCTGCACAGATGGCGGCAACGCTGATGCGGTCGCTTTCTCGTTTGAAGCCGAACGTTCTGCGGGTGATGTACGCAAGCACCTTGAAGTCAGCCCCAGAGAGGCCAGCCATCGCCACGTCCAGGTAGGGGTTAGGAAACTGGGTAAAGTTAGGGCGCGAAATGCCTGGCCAGCGCCCTAGAGGCTGCTGAGCAAGGCTCTGATCGCTCATAACGCTGTGTGTCCAGAAGGAGCTTGGGCAGCAGCTGACGTCTGGCCATGTTGGTCTGTGGAAGGCGCTAGGAGGGCACGCGCCTTGGCCAGTAGTTGACATGGCGCATCATGGCTGCTATGCTGAGTACAGAGCATACAAGCGTTTTTGGTCATACAAAACCTTCTGGCGAGGGAGGGTTGGCGCACAAGTTAGCGCTTGGGCGATGGGCCTCTCTCGCCAATAGTGGCACCGGTGGTGGTCTTGGCGGACGTGGACACCAGTGCCGAATGATGGTCGTTCAGCAGGACCCACCGGTTAGCGCCGGTGGGTCTTCGTCTTCTGACGGTACTCTACATATGTGGACCTCTTGCCGATGCGATCATCAGGGCTGCTACCATGTTCATGTGTAGTGCGAGACGGTGCGGGCGTTGCTAGGTAGCACGGGTGGTGTCGGGTGAGTGGGCGAGTCCGCGCTCCCTCCTAGCCCATCGGAGGACATCTTGCTGGGCCGCCCACCTTTTGAGTGAGCGGGAGGAAGAGCATCCAGATCGGCGATGGAGATTAGCCAGAGCGGGCCTTTGCGTACCGCCGGGATCTGGTTGTTCTGGACCATCTGCCAGATGCGACCACGTGAGACTCCGCGGCGCGCAGCGGCTTCCGGGACCGTCACCGTCAATGCCTCCTGCATCATTACATCCTGCTCCTTCATATTCCAGCGCCCGTGCCTACATCCCCAATCTATACCTGTGTCTATAGTTTAGCAAGTGCTTTTCCACTCATAACAGCAACTTCGTAGATTCGCCGGAAGTTATCCACAGATGGCTTGCCTCTCCTTGCAATCCGTCGCTGCCTAAAGGGCAGGGTTCACGCAACAGAACGGAGAGGAGATCGCGGTCTTGCCAACTTGGGCGGTTGGATGCCGTGTCCCTGAGGTTACCTCGCGTCCACAGCTCAGGGCCGCCCCCCCGTGGAGGTACGGCGTAGTCGTTCCTGGTCGTGGTGGCTGCAGAACTGCCATCTGCAACAGCAAGCCTGTTGATGTAAAGCTTGCGTCGGTTCAGTGAACGTGGGACAATGTCCGCATGATGTACGGACAGGCACCCGCGCGCAAGCACAGCCGTGTTGATGTGCGTGTTGATGATGAAACAAAGAGGTTGCTGGACCAACTAGCTGAGCTGTACTGTAGCAATCGGTCACATGTCGTACGGCTCGCGGTGGCAGAGCTTGCCCGGCGACAGAGAGTCGAGGCCGTGACAGAAGCGGGCGCACGTGACAACGGTCCATCAGCCGAGGGAGGCGCTCTGTGATGGCGATGGTGATCGCGGTCATTGGCCGCAAAGGAGGCAGCGGGAAGACGACGACCGCTTTCAATCTGGCTGGTGCTCTCTGCCAGCGAGGTCAGCGCGTGCTGCTCGTCGATGTAGATCCCCAGGGTTCCCTCTCCCGCATTCTGATGGATGAGCCGCCACGTGAAGGGGTGGGCACCCGGCTCATTTCACCAGGGCGGGGCGTGGCCGACCTGATCGTGCCGGCCGCGTCCAACGCTGGTATGGCCCTCTTACCAGGAGATGCAACAATGCGCGAGGCCCGCGCCCAGTTGGCAGGCAACCCTGCCGCCTCGGTACGGTTGCGTAGCCTGCTCAAGCCTCTTGCTGGCTATGATGCCATCATCATCGATACTCCGCCCGAACTGGATTTCCCTAGCGCTTCTGCCGTGCTCGCCGCTCACTTGTGTCTTCTCCCTACTGACCTGTCACAGCAATCGTTCGACGCGCTGGAAGATAGCGTCCGTTTTGTGGAAGAGCAAGAGCCTCTGGGTGGTGGCCGGCTAGCAGGAATCGTCCCCACAGATGTGCGCGCCCGGGAGCGGTTCGATAGGGAAGCGCTTGTGGCAATGCGTGATGCCTATAGCTCGCTTGTACGTGACCCGGTTGCCTACTCCCCTCGCGTTAAGGAGAGTATGGCCGCGCGTATGCCCCTAGTCACGTTTGATACTGGTGCGGTTGCCGCTCCTGCCTATCGCGCCCTAGCGGACTTTGTGCTGGGCCAGGCGCCGGCGCTACTTGCAAGGGGCGGAGCCTGATGGCGCGGCGCACCATCGCCCCGAGCGCAGGACGACGACAGGATACGCTGCCGCGCCACGCGCTGCCGTCCCAAGTCGTGCTGCCCGACGCCCTACTCATGCCCGTCGAACAGATTGTCTCTGATCCGGGCCAGCCACGGCGTCACTTCGACGAGGAAGCACTCGCTCAATTAGCTGAGAGCATCGCGCGCGAAGGTCTACTAGAGCCCCTCGTTGTACGAGAGGAGGGACTCCTTTCAGACGGACGAACACGCTATATGATCATCGCCGGTGGTCGCCGATACCGGGCTGCTTTAGAGGCTGGCCTATCAGTTGTGCCGGTGCTAGTCCGCACGGGACTTGCAGTCACCCAGATCCGCATCCTGCAGCTCATGGAAAACCTTCAGAGGGAGGACTTGGATCCTTTGGAGGAGGGTCTCGCCCTGCGTGAATTGATGCAACTCGCCGGCCTCTCTCTTGACGCTATAGCCGAGAAAATCGGTAAGTCCAAGGCATATGTACAGAGGCGGACTGACTTGCTTTACGATCCACGCTTGGCTGAACTAGTTCGTGATGGGGCAATCAACGCGTCGGTTGCTGTTGAGCTCCGTCATCTCGCGGAGGATCAGCGGGGTGTGTATCTTGCGCGCATCGCGGCTGGCGAGCGCCTAGAGGTTGCTCAGCTTCGTGAGGAGAAGCGACGCGCCCGCGCTATCCTGTTCGGTGACGTGGGAAAACGGCATCCTGTGGCTATAGGGTCTTCTCCCATGGAGAGCGGAGATCAAAGCGCGCAACCCGCTGCGGAGCACCCGTATCGATTCGATACGGGTGCACAAGGTGGCGCTGCTCCGCCCGACAAGCATGCGGAGGAGGGGTCGTATCGATTCGATACGGGTGAGGTTAACGGCACACGTTCAGGAACAGCGCTGTCGACTAGCCTTTCGGAGAACGTAGGCAGCACGGGTACCGTCGCTCTCGTGTCGACCACTGCTGCAGTGTGGGCAGAACAACATGCTCAAAGCCTCGTGGAGGCGGGGGATGGTATCGCGTGGCAGGGAGCGCTGCACAAGGCGGTGCAGGCCTGGAGCGCTGCTGGTTCCCCTATCGGCTGGGGTGATGCGCTCCTGGAGGCGCTCGCCGTGCGGCTGGAAGGGTTTAGACCGGGATAATCGCCTGAGTGCAGGACAGTTGGCGCATGACCGTTCTCTAACCCGTATTGGCATCCCAGTCGGGACAGCACATAACCACGATGGGGCCTCACTCTAGGGCAGGGGGGTGCGCCCTCTCGCAGCCGCTGCGGCCAAGCCTTTTCCCCGCGTCACCTGCCTCGCGGTGACGGCGTCAACGGAGGAGCGCACGAGAGACACCCACCTGCCATCAGGGCGGAAGCGTCAGGTTTCAGACCGCACAGGTGCGGCAGGCGGCGTTGGGCTGGGGGAGAGCAGTGGCCGGGATGGTTAGGCAGCCTGGAGCAGCGCGCGCACCTCTCCCCAGCGCTCCTGGAACAGGCGGCGTTGGTCAGCGAGAGAGACGGCCTCGTTGAAGCGGGTGCGGGGACGAAGATGGTCACGAAGTTCGTCGTGGGCCGTACAGAAGCGAGCGGCGGAGTCGAAGGAGCCGAACCCCCGCATCGGATAGTAGCGTTGCTTGATCCCTCGGTGGTCTTGCTCGATGCGGTTGTTCATGGACCGGCTGGTGCGGTGATAGACATCGGGGCCCAGCGTCTCGCGCACCGCGCGGGGGTAGGAGTCATGGCCGTCGGTGGTCACCTTCTCCGGCGCCTGCCCCACCGCCTTGAGTGCACAGGCAAAGAACCTCTTGGCCGCGTCCATGTCCCGTGTCTTGCTGAGCATGGTCTCCACCAGATTGCCGTCGGAATCGATGGCTCTATAGAGGTAGCGCCACCGCCCTGCCACCTTGACATACGTCTCGTCCACATGCCATTTGCGGCCTGCTTTGCCGCGCCGTCTGGCCTTCAACCGTGCGGTAAGCAGAGGAGCAAAGCGCTCCTCCCAGTCGCGTACCGTCTCGTGGGTGAACGTGAAGCCGCGCGTCAGGAACATCTCGG
>JAABUV010007126.1_pt1 | contig 11860 bp, 22 predicted proteins | sample 5559971 | NCBI WGS metagenome assembly JAABUV01 (sample SAMN10711881, study PRJNA513362) | rock metagenome | isolation source: Antarctica rocks | place: Antarctica: Victoria Land, Knobhead nord | collected 2015-12-19
GTGGGGGGTGAAGAGGAGGGAGGAGAGGAAGACGGGGAGGTGGACGGTGGGGGTTGTGCAGATAGGGTGGAGGGTGTCGATGATGATTAGGGTTTCTTTGTGGGGAGGGAATGTTAGTGACTGGGTATTGCTCATAGAGGGGAAAAAGGGGGAGTGCAACTTTTTGACTGCGAGCAAAATTCCAGAACCTCCTTTTGCACTGCTTCGTGCTTTTTCCGTCGAGCTTTCACAGCATGCGTGACCCCAGGTGGGGGAGAAAGGGTCTCGTATGAAATGAAGACTGTGCTCGTTTTTGATAGCTATTCCCACATCTCAGCACAAATCCCAATTCGAAACCAGAAAACAAAAATTGAATTATTCGCCCATGAGAGAGAAGAAGCATACAAACCTGAGCATTCAAAACATAATGTCTCACAAGAGGCTTGGCGGATTGCTCCACCGAGTCGAGAATTAGAGTGAAGGGTGAGGCGCCATCGCGGAGGGTGAGGAGCTTTTGGATTAGAAGGAGATTGGGGATGCGGCGGTGGGGAAGAGAGGTGTCGGTCATGGTGATGAGGGTTGGGGAGGAAGGGAGATGAGAGGAAATATTTGTAGAGGTGAAAGATTTGTAGGGATAGATTCTGGTAGAGGTTAGGGAATCATAACCGGTTGGTGGGACATTTGTAGCATCATATTCTGTAGAGGGCGTAGAAGATATGGAGAACGTATGAGGGGTGGTTTCCGTTCATCGGAATACTCTTGTCTAATGCCGTATAATATGCAGAGTGTATATTGGATGTAAACTGAATTGGTTCTCGCTTGTGAAGTCAAATCTACGTAAACCCTAACTGCTTCCCAGAGCTGTAGTCTCTGAGTTATGGCCAGATACCGTTCAAATGCAGCGGCTTGCTGGACAAAAGCCTCACAAATATACGAACTCGGCCGTTCGGAAATGGAAAAATAATCTTTCTGGTGGAATGTCTGTCATGAATATGTTGTATAAGGGGGCTTCACCCACAAAGGACTATGGCCTGAGATCGGACACCTTCAAAGCTATCCTACAGAAACAAGGCTCCGATGTTATTACTACACCCATGGGCCGTGAGTGCCTTCGTAGTAGACCCTCGGACCGAGATCCTAGTCGATGCCAGCACCTTCGCTAAAACAATGTAGTCTGGACGCGTACGCTTGAAGATGCACCCTATATCATACACGCATCACTTGTCCTCCCTTTCGCCACCAAGCTCCTCAGCTCAACCATGACTATCTGCTTGGGCTTAAGGGCCTATTGAATCCACCAACGCGATTCATATATTGCCTGTACTCGGTCTTCTTCTCTTTTCTAACACCGTATACATTGTTCCCCGGCACTTTGGTATTCTTCGTGGTTTTGAACGTTGCAAAGCCCATCATTTTCCGCATGAGAGCTATTTCAGGGTCCGAGTCCACGTCCATGGCCGTGGTGGGGTTAGAGTCGGTAGGCGGAGATTTAATACCGTTTGTGGCTGGAGGTGAGCTATCGGCCATGGCCGTTTGGGGGTTGCGTTCGGGATTTGGCCGAGATGGCTTTCGTGGCTCAGTAGGGGGTAGGGATTTTGGAGGTGGAGGCTTTGTGGTGGGATTCAGAGGCTGTGTTGTTGCGGGTGTAACTTTCGATAGCGGATCTCGTGGCGGAGAACGCGCGCGAGTGGGAGGCTTGTCCTTACGTGGTGGCGAGCGCGAGCGGGTATGATGGCGAGTAGCATCTTTAAACAAATCAGTATATCTCCTGGCGCATTCATCAGAATCTCTATATTGCTCACCTCGCCGTGACCTATGCCTCTCCCTGCTCGTCGTGCGCTCCCTATCCCTCCTGTCCCTCTCCCCACCCCTCTCGCCATTCCGATATCTTCTCCCGTCCCTCTCCTGTGACCGGCTCCTGTCCCGCCGTTTATCCGTTCTGTCCCTCGATCTTGATCTCCGCCTTCCGTCCTCGCGTCGATGGTCCCGGTCTCTATCGTCTCTCCTATCTCGCCCATTTCTCGTCTCTTTAGTCGAGCTGTATTTGCGATCGGTGTCTGTAGCTCTGGATGAGTTACGCTCCCACATCGCTGAGCTGTCGGTGCGCTTCGCGCGCTTTGCCGGTGGCTCTGCCATAGATTGATTGGGGTTGACGAGAGGACGGTGGATCGGACGTGTCAGCGTCACTCGAGCTGAGCTATAACCGCCAGATGGCGCTTGGACTTGAGGAGTCAAAGCCTGAGAAATTGCCGTGGTCCCCGCAGCGCCTCTAAACTCCGAAGTGCTGCCGCTCGGGAAACACTGAGAAAAAGCTTCGAAACCTTTCCCTAAATCGGCAGCAAGATGTTCTACTTTGTCATGGGTCTGTGGAAGATGGTGATTCGGTGACTGGGCTGGCTCGGGGGATTGTGATGTGAACTTCCTCTTTGCCCTGAGCTTGAAGGAAACTTTTGCCCGATTTGCTTCGTCCATGCTTGCGATACGGTGACCAGAATTGCTGTTCGCGCAAGCATCAACAACGACAGATCTGACTCAGTATCGCATGATCTTCGTTTTATGAAAGGACATGAAGGTCAGGTGAAATTCCTCTTGGTATTTCAGGTCGAGAGCTCGGGGTCCTGCGCGAGGTTTGTGTTGGCTCGTTTTGGAAGAAGTTCCATTCACTCGATAGTGTTCAAGGGGGAAAGGCTTACAGATCCGAGGCTGACTCGAGATATCATTTCACATCACAGCACCCAACTGCTGTGCGGTTCTCTAATTTTACTCTACCGTTGCTATTAGGCACATGCGTTTATATTGTGTATATGATGAAGTACTGAGTGACATGTCGGCTGTATCCAGACAATCGCCAATAGACTCGAAAATCATCCCCTTTATCAAGTCCTTGGTAGAGAAGCGCTTTCGAATATCTGCGCAACTCGAAGGAAGTTATTGAGGCGCTGACCTACTCCCAGGAATCCTGCAAACGCCACCAAACATACCCGGAAAGAAGGCTAAGGCAAGGAGTGAGTGTGAAGCCTCAACCGTATCCAGAAGGAAAGGTAAGTAAGTATCAGTGTATCAGACAATGCAAAGATCTTATACAGAAGTACTACAAGGAAGTACCAAACTAAGGCGAATGGTCTGAAGTATTTGTACAGCTCGGGGTAGACTATATCGGTAAGTCCAGCTTAAAAAGGCCTCGATTGCATATTGGAAATATCATCGTGACTTCGTGGTCGAGAATTTATGACTCGTAAGGTAAGTGGAACTGGGGGAAGCGGCTTTGTTGTGCCAACGAGACTGTCATCGGACTTAAGTTCAGGTGTGGTGGTTCCACCGATCGCCCAGATTGAGTGACCTCCTTCAGATCTGGTCATTGACGCCGGATCAGGAATCTGTGCTTTACTAGGTTGGTTTGGCATGGGAAGAGTTTTATTGTTAGAGACATGGTAGTGATCCATAGGCTGGGTAAAGATGGTACTACTACCCGTAGAAGAAGGCCGCAAGGAGGACGTAAGCTGAAGGGGCAAGTGCAGTGAGGGAGAAGCGGGTTCTTGCTCAACAGAGTCTGGAGCTCGATGCAAATAGCTTAGGCGGAGTCCTATCTGCACGGTAGCGCTACTCTGTCCGGAGAAGCCTCGCTCATGGGCTCGGGAGATTGGAGGTGGAGGCTGGATAGGAACTTCGGTGTCTTGAGACATAGTCGTGCTGGTAGACGTGCGTACAATAGCAGATGCAGAGGTGGGATAAACCGAGTAATTTGGTCGATTCTGCGTCGCTGACCGCGACGCTATTGCTCGAGGGGGCTGTGCGACTGGGCTTGTTTGAGGCACAGGAGGTTCGGTGGAAAAGTTCAGGTGCTCGAAACGGGCTCTGGATGAATTTGATCGATTTGGTAATAGAGTTGGTAATACATCTGGATACCTCTCAGATTGTACCGTGAACTCGTCCGTACTTTCGCGGAAGCTTTTCTGACGAAGGATAGGTGAACTGATATGCATTTTCATGTCCAGGTCACTGGGTCCGAAGATTCTCAAACGTCGCTTCTGAGACCACGGAGTCGCCATGGCTCTAATAGCAAACCTGTCCGCATTGGATCGAAGGAACACATGGAGGACACCGTTGATTATGCCGAAAAGGTTGAGAGCGACCTCTGCAATCTGAGATGTACGAATGGCTGGCCTGTGGGTCGCGATTGAGATGTAGTAAGGTAAGATGAGCGCCTATCCAACTTTAGCATGTAGCCATCTATATTTGTGGTCGGGTATCATACTAAGAGCACAATGCTAGGCACAAGATAATACACGACTCGAGCCGCCGCGATTCGCTCATCGCGATCCGTCTGGAGTCTCCTTAGTAATTGTAGTGTAATCACAAGAGCACAAAGACTGTATGTGAAGATCAGGGACGTTGCGATGACAATTCCAAGCTTTGCGTAGGTTGCGGTCCACCAGATCAAGCTCGCTAGACACGGGCCCTTGCTCTGAGAGAAATTGGAGGGAGTCCAAGTAAGGAGTGTCAATATGGGCACGGCAGCAAGACAAAGAGGAATATTCCATTTCCCCCGGGGATGAAAGCGTGCCCTCTGAAGCGATCGAAAGGTGGTTTCTAGGCCGAAGACTACCATCGCGTATGGAACAATCCATAGTGCTGTTCACATTTAGACATGGACTAACGGCATTGTGATCAGGGACATCATACCAGGCCAGACAACCTGTGCTGTCGCTTTACAATCAAATGATGTTACTTCTTCAAACGTGCTACTTTGTATCCCGATAAATATTACCTCTTGGACGACGACCGCTATTGATATGATGAATGGGAACATCTCCGCCGGATGTAGCGTCAGGCGAGAGTGACTGGGATTCCTATTCATTGTTAGTGGTATAATAGCATGTCTCTCAAGTTATTGACTTACCGGGAATCCAAGGAGAGCTTCCGGACCCTAGCTGGCCACGCATCGTGTATGATATTAGCGATCACCAACAGAGCGAAGACGAGATTGAAGCCTCCAAGTATTGTGATCGCCAATCTGAACGTAACACCCCCTTCGAGAATCCATTTGTTGCTGAGTATTTGGATCATAGCACTCTTCTCGGCCTCGCCTCGAGAGATAAGCGTAGCGGAGACGAGCTTTGACATTGCTGCTGATGAATCACCCAACGATCGTCCCACAAGAATAATTTAGATTGACTTTATTGTCATTAGCGATGTAAAAGGAATTCTCAAGAGGGACAAGAAGGAAGTTCAGCGATGTAGTAGGATGAGAACCAGCTCAGACAATCAAAAGCAGGGACTGATCCAGTCAGCGAAGGGAGGAACAGCACGTTCGAAGACCAAGCTGACCATTGAACGCGGGGGGAACGCATGAAATATGAGTACAGAAACTTCATGCATGATTCTTTAAGTCTGCGAAGTGATCACGGCATCATGACTTGGCGGATGGGCTGTTATCCGAGCTCCTTGAAGATCTATTAGATTTTCTGGTTGTACCCGGTTTCGGCGGCATCCACAACTTCATAAACGGCGACGGTTTGAGCCGGAGAGGAATGGTATATCATCCAACAATATGGGCTCGCTCGACGTGTCGGACCCAGGCTGCATTACGGCTCATGTAGGTACGTTATGGAGGGGCGAAGCCTGGGGAAAGGGCTGATGTTCGAGTAGAAGGCCATGGGACATCTCGATCAACCTCAAGCAAGTAACCCTTGAAGCATTGATACTCGACACAATGTCGGTAGGAGAGGTAAGCAGCGCATAAAGTTCATCTAGAATAGCTATCGAAGAGAGCGGGGAGCTGAAACTCGAAATGCTTAGGACAACAAAATGATCGCCCACTTGAGGTTCTTGAAAGCGCTACGCTACAAGTAGCGTAGCAGCATGCGGTATGTACCGACCACCATCCACCCCCTTAAGGAACCTTCTGCAACATGAGCTACCTTAGACTTTTGTACGTACTCGTCCCTCCTAACCTTGCCATTACAACCTTCAACACCCCGACGAAGAATGAAAATCGTACAACTTCTATTGTCCGGGAAAAAAACATAAGGAAAAAGCTCGACAGCAAAAGCCACCTGTGAGTAGCCCGGAAATGGACAGCTCATGTGTACGAAAATGCCTCGACGACCGTAAGGAGCTCCGCCGTAGGTGAATGGGTGATGCCTAGGGATTGCCAGGGCGTGCTCGATATGGTGTCCTCTCGCTCATCCTAGGTTGAGCGTCCCTCGGCCAATTTTTCTTCCGCCACCTCGCCATCCTCATCCGACTCATCGTCTTCTTCCGGCCCGCCGTCCTCTTCCGAATCATCGTCCTCATCCGTGCTATCTTCTTCATCCTCCTCTTCCTCTGATGTTTCTGTTTCCGAATCGGACAAGCCGTCACTACTGTCGTCATCGGATTCGGTGTCGTCGAGTGCCTGTTCGGCAAGAAGCTCCTCATCTAAGTCGTCTGTTTCCGGAAGATCAACCAAGGACTAGTAGTTTTAGTACTCGAACACTCGCTTTCTAATCACCATACTCACGTATTCCTCTTCATTCATCTGAAAGCGGGTTTCCAGCATGTTCATCCATCGCAAATTCTTCTTTTCTTCTGCTCTCTCGAGCTTCCTCTCCTCTTTTGCCGCCTCTCTTACCGCCTTTCTTGTCGCCTTTCTAGCCCGACGTCTGCTCTCTATCTTTGCTCGTTGAGATCGTGAGAGGCTGTTCTGGCCCAAGATATCTTCAGGCATCTTGCTGAATAAGGTGGTTTCTGTTTTACGCGATCAGCAGGTAAGATGAAAGTATTGGTTGCGGTTAAATATTACTTCTGTTAGTCTCGTAGGTTGATGTCTGAGCGGTGCGTATCATGTATTGTGTGCTTGCGTCTGGGCCAAGGGCTAATAGTTGGGGTTTGGGTGGAAGATGGAGGGTAGATCTTGAACGGGTAGAAGAATATAACACGTGCAATGTGTGCCTTGAGGTACGTGAACGTGTGAAGGAACTAAGGGTAACCTAAGCGTATGGCCGCTTAGCTCTAATCTGTTGAAAACATTGGTTCTAAAGCTTGCAAGGGTGTTGGCTGAGCTTGGTGCATGTTATATTCATAGAATCCTACAGTAGGTAAGAATCTCAAGTCTCATTTCTATGGTTTGTTATACTCGTACTGTATTATCTACGCTTCGAAGCTGAAGGCGGCTACAGATTCAAACAAATGGCATTATATAGAAACCCCATTGACTCCGGTCTAAGCTCTATTCGGATCGATGATCGGCTTTTTCTGTATAGGTCAGTCTCGTCGTTGGGCGGGAGGTTACTTACCTCGCGATATCCACTTTGACCTCATCTGTCAGGGCTTCTAGGACCTGATCTCTGCGCCGGTTGGGCCTTCGATATTGGCATATCTGTCAGGCTCAGCTAAGGCAACTCTACTGTCACCCATATCCCTTAGGCTTCGAATCTCTGCTCGTTGTGCACGGTTGAGCTTCCTTCGTGCATTGCTCAGAGTCTCTTTTGACCAATGTTTGGTCTCCGCGTCTTCGATAATTTTTTTTTCTCGGATCACGTATTCCCTGCGAACTTGGGCTGCCCAAGTGCTCACACACCGTTGGCAGCATAGGCGATCGGGCATCGAAATACGGATCTCTTCTTCTTCGCTATTGCAGCCCCACCACCGATAGTCAGGGCATCGGATGAGTATTTCGGTTTTATATACGTGCATGCACCGGCTGAAAATATGTTCGGTGATTACGCACATAGTTCCAGACTAGTGCTAAGTCAAAAGGTGGAGCAAGCGTATAATTCTGTTGGGTACAGTTCTTTCGATAATAGGGGTGGCTCTTTGAGCGGTGGGTACTGGAAAATTCTGTTGATGACATGGCATAGTAGATATCAGGGCTCAGCCGATACCCGGTTTAAGGGGCCCTTGCGCGGTCTTTGTTCACGACAATGACTTTATTGGTATTCCATGTCTCAACCCTTTGTTTTTTGTGGTCCTGAGCAACCCTTTGTTTTGCACAATGCCAGTGTCTGTATACCTTATACGAGGCCAGAGGTACATACGGGTTCTCTTGCCGGAAAGAACCTACTTCTGAGTCTCACGTACGCTGACAGATGTCCACCTCTGCTGACAAACTTATAGTCAGAATCAGATACTTCTCTTCTTCTGTGCTAGGAAGTATTCGCATGGACCAGGTAAGATGTAGTCTTTGACACTTGCTAAGCGCACTATCCGGTATGTCCACCTTGTCTGACATGTCTCCCAACAGTAAAACCACTCAGTGATCGTGGTCGGTGCAGGTGCGGTTGGGCTACTGACGGCTCTACCGTTGGGACAGGCGGGTATTGATACTCGTGTCCTCGAGAGGCTCTGGTGTATATGCCGGTGGTTATCCCCGCTCTCCGCTCGCTCGGTACCTTTGAGCTTGTGCAGTCGCATGCGTACCTGAGCAATGAAGGCGCAGCTCGGCGAGACAGGGATGGAAGACGGCTGGCGCACCTGCCACTTACTGGCCATAACGCCACGGGAATTTGGTGGTCTATTGGTGATTTGTCAGGAAAGGATGGCTGATTTGGTTCTTGCCGATCTGAAGAAGTATCCTAGTGTCGATGTTAGGTTTGGGTTAAGATGTGTAGGGATCGAGGACCTACCAAGCTGCGACAAGGTTAAAGTCATGGTCCATCAAGGCAAGGAAAAGGATGGAGACCTTCTGTTCCACGCTGAATATGTGCTCGGAGCCGACGGGAGCAACAGCTCCGTAAGGCGGATCATGTGTATTCCCTTTGACGGCTGTACGTGGCCGGATTTGAAAATGATCGGGGCAGATGTCTTGTATGACTTTTCTCAAAAGGATGGGATATCACCCAGTGAATTGCATCGTCCATCCAGAAGACTGGGCTGTAATTGCATATACTGGCGAAGATTGTGATGGGATACCGCAGTGGCGTGTCACACACCCCGTACCGCTCGATCTGCCTGGATCCCGTGACGCAATGATAGCCCGAGCATAGGAAAGAGTAGTGCTGTTTCTTGAAGGATCAAAGGGCTTAAAGGTTGTGATGCGGAGCCATACGTGCTGCATCAGCGACGTGCTAGTCAGGCCAGGAAAGGAAGGGTACTTCTTGGAGGCGACGCTTTGCATTCAGATAACCCAATTGGCGGCCTCGGTCTCATCACCGGTGTCTTGAATGCTATCGCGTATGGGATGTCGTCATGCGAGACCTCAAAAGAGGAGAGCCTGGGCCTCTCACTATGGCTTGAGCCAAGTCGAGAAGGGAAGCTTTTATCAACGCAACCAATCCGACGTCAATTGTCAATCTGCGAAAGCTTCAGTCTCTTTCCGAGGAGGATAAGAAGAATAGAGTGGAGGAAGACCCTGGGTTTGCTAAGACGCTGAGGGCCAAAATGAATGATACATTACCGGAAAGTCGAGGCACAAGAGCAGGTGAAGATGCCGAGATCTCAACTCTAGAGGAGGCTGTGGAGGCCCACCGCTTAGCCTGAAAGGTGACTGCACACTTGGAAGGAATGGCAATGGCGTCGGGTTTGTGCTATTACCGCCTCGAAAAAGGCGATCATCAAATTCTTTTCTTTCAAGTCAGTGGCGAGACATGGTGTTGAACAGTAAGAAACGCCATATAAACGCCAGACGAACGCCAGACGAACGCCAGAAAGGCGCGGTCGAGCTGCGGGGTAAGAATTCACCCAGAAGCGACAGGTGCTGCTTCCATTTTACTACTATATTTTGTAGTTATATCGGTGCTAGAACCATGACTGGGAGTGCGTTCTTGCATACTTATCACCAGAGTCTGACGGCTGGCACTCCTAAAAAACACAACGGCTATCTCCAACCGTCTGTTTGCCGCCTCAGCCCATCAGATCTGAAGTATGCATGGCCTGCAGTAGTGTCCGTGCTTCTAGCTTACCTTATGTGGCTGAAGTCTGACAACGCACAAGTTTTGTGACTCCAGGTCGTTCAGCTCGTTCTTCTTGACAGACTTTAGTTGGAGACATTGGTGATCGACTTTAACGTTCGGTGTATCTATTTTTCCGCAACCCAAAGAACAACAGTTGTTTAATTGTCAACTCGTGCTTTTTCTCTGCTGAAACAATGTGTTTGACACTGTTCCTCAGGCTTGCAATCTTCCGTCTGCTTGTGCAGAGTTTGAACATCCAATGTGCTTTGTCGGAAAATGAAAGCCCTGATACCACAGGCTGCGGTGCTTGCGTAAGTCTAAAGGTCCCTTCTGCTTCGACTCAATGTTCTCTGACCGTGATAGTAGTGCAGCAAGCTTTCCAATGCGTTTCCTGGTGCTGTGAGCCTACCCAACACTACTGCATACGTACAGGAGCAAGTATACTGGTCTCAGCAGCAATCAGAAACCCAGCCAGCATGTCGGTTCACTCCTGTCAGTGCCAACGAGGTTTCGGCTGCTGTGAAAGAAATACGTTTGTCGAAATGCCCTTTTGCAGTTAAAAGCGGTGGGCATGCGTGTTTTATCGGTGCTTCAAATAGCCAGGGCGGTATTACAATTGATCTGGAGAAATTGAGTACAATTGAAGTGTCATTTGATAGAAAGACGACCCGACTCGGCAGTGGCAATCACTGGTCAGATGTATATTCGAGACTTGAAACACTTGGCCTTGCCGTCACCGGGGGAAGAAATGGGGATATCGGTGTAGGCGGATTGACTCTCGGAGGTTGCTAACTGACCATGAATCTAGTAGTCCTCTAGGCTAATACTTAGATAGGTGGTATAAGCTTCTTTGCTGGCCTCTACGGATGGGCGTGCGACAATGTTAATCAATATGAGGTTTCCTATACCCTTACTCCCAATCACGTCCCTTGCTCAGTTGGCCACGTCTGAGCACGTCTTAGGTCGTTCTTGCCGATGGAGAGATAGTCAATGTCAACTCATCTTCCCGGGAAGACTTGTATTTTGCTTTGCGGGGCGGAGGGAACAATTTCGGGATTGTGACCAGGTTTGGCTGCGAGCTCCTTTCACCAGGGTTTGAATCTAAGAGTCATCAGGTTTGATCTGGATACCTTCGAACACGGCTTGATGTGGGGCGGCATGACGGTCTACCCACTCGCTGAGAACATTTCCTTGTACAATGCCTTTTACATGTTCAACATGAACCACGACCGAGATCCCAAAGCAGCTCTCATCCTATCTACTGCCTGTGTCAAAGGTCTGGGATGCTTTTTCTCCGCCGAGTATACGTACAAAGACCCAATCGCAAAGCCGCAAATCTTTGAAAACTTCACCTCGCTCACGAATAGTTCTGATACCACGAGGATCACGACCCTGAGTAACCTGACCACGGAGATCAAAAACAGCCAGCCAAACGGATTTCGGTTAGTAGCTGTTCGTAGAATTACCAGCCTGTAAACGGGTGGCTCATGAAAAACTCACAGGCAAATCTTCATGACGGCAACATTCAAAAATAACGTCCAATTACAGGTGGATATCTTGGGTATTTGGTACAACTCTATACAGCCAATCTTGAACATTCAAGGGTCCTTGCCTGCACTTGTCTTTCAACCTATCTCGGCACCTATAACCTCTCACTTCTCCAGGAATGGTGGAAATGCTCTCGGAATTTCACCGCAAGATGCTCCTCTCACTCGTAAGGGGCCTTCGCGTTTGTTGTTCTTTGCTCGCCCCAGCCCTAGGCATTTGTCACATACTGACAAGCTTTCGGCGGGTAGTTATGAACATCGACCTTCAGTGGGGCGATATCAAGGATGACGATACCGTTATTCGCATTGCCAGAGAGATAATGGAGAAAGCGGTCGCCCTAGGAAAGGTGGAGTGGTTTCGTACATCCTTTCCACACCAATAGTTAGAAGATACTGATTCAAGGACGTTATGCTCCAGTCTCGCAACCTCCACCACCGCTACATCTACCAAAATTACGCGTA
>JAABUV010007132.1_pt1 | contig 11857 bp, 8 predicted proteins | sample 5559971 | NCBI WGS metagenome assembly JAABUV01 (sample SAMN10711881, study PRJNA513362) | rock metagenome | isolation source: Antarctica rocks | place: Antarctica: Victoria Land, Knobhead nord | collected 2015-12-19
CGTCGATGTAACACTCTGACGTTCGGTGGTCGTCATCAGAGTCGGAACTGTCTCCATCGTCAGACATCTCTGGAGCAGCCAGGGTACCCGTCCTGATTGCCCAGAGAACAGACGCTACGTAGAGAGCGAAGAGCGAGATGAGGCATGCACCGGCCAGTTTCCGATCGAAGCTTTGTCCGAAGAGAAGCATAGCGGCGATGAGGATGGTGACCGCCAGTTGTAATGCGGTGTAAAGCTTTGAGCTCCGGTCGAAGTTGACGGGGCCATCATTCTGGCTGTGGAAGAGGAGGCCAAGCGAGAAGGCACCCAGAATGTTGGAGATGGTGGACCCGACAATGTTACCCAACGCCAGCGAAGGGCGGTGGTGTAGGACGGAGAATACAACGACAGCGAGTTCTTCCCATTCCGCGCCTGCTGTGAGAAGTGCAATGAGCGTCTGTGGCACGCCGATACGCTTTGCCACGATGGCGGTATGATCGATGAACTTGTCGGCACCGAACTCGAGCACGAAGAGCGCGCAGATGAACGAAGCGATGCTGTAGGCGATGAGCTCGCCGTCGGCCATGGTTGTCAGAACTCCGCTGGATGGTTGTATGAGGTCGGGTGGGATTGGACAGGAGAAGGCGCGAAGGATTCGCTAGCATAACGCTCTTGTGGCCTAAGGCATCAATCAACTCGCCCTTCTGTCCGGTCGTGTCAACACGGCAATATCATTCGAACGACGAACGTTGACTTCACCTTCACCGTGCCAACAAGCACGAAAAGTACGAGGTATTTCGCAGCAGATATTCTACCATCACGTTTGCCATTGCAGCATTGACAGAGCCTATTTGTAGCTTGAGCAGCTCGTTCACGCCGACTTTGCAATGTTTGGGCCAACATCTACCCGCCAATGGACATGGCTAATGACATAGACTTCTAACCTGTCTTGCTCATATCTCGATCTCCGTATCATCCACTATCTGAACCTTGATACTAGGCGTTGCCGGATCCGCGCACAGATTCATCGCCTCTACAGCCTGTTCCAGAGGGAACGTGTGAGTGACCAGGGCATCCAGGTTCATGACCTGGCCTCCGGCAAGCGCGTTAATACCGGCCGGCCAAGTATCTGAATAACGGTTGATGAAGCGTAGCTCGATCTCAGAGAGGCTGAGTTGCATGAACGGCACGTTATTCATGATGCTTCGTCCCACACCAATAACCATGACCGTGCCGTTCCTTCGACAAGAATAAGCTGCAGTCGCGACACTGGACTCGATCCCAGTGCACTCTAGAACCGTACTCGGAGCGTTGTACTCCGTTTTAGAGGGTCCAGCAGTCTCCAACTTCCGCGGCCCGCATCCATAGAGCGCACGGATCTCTTCCGAACATTGCGCGGGTGCCTTCGACATCTCAACCAAGTACGTCCCGATACCAGGGAACATTTGGCGGGCAAAGTCCAGCTTGGATTGATCGACGTCGGTAATCACCAGCGGCCATGCCCCGGTAGCCTTGGCGGCAGCAAGTGCACAGAGCCCAATTGGACCGGCTCCACATATCAACGCCGGTCTTCCAATGCCAATTGAGCCCTTGCATTGCTTGATTGCATGAAGAACAACTGATAGAGGTTCCACGAGCGCGCCCTGAGCGAACGTCATACTGTCGGGCAGCTTGTGAAGATAGCGAGCGTCGTGTGCGATGAAACGCCTGATGGTCCCGGCAGAGGGACACACACCTGCAAACTTGACATCTTCGCAGAGGTTGTATTTGCCGGCGTCGCAGAGCCAGCACTTCCGGCACGGGACGCCAGGCTCGATTGCTACGCGGTCGCCGGGCTGAATGTTCGTCACCTCGGACCCCACGGCGAGTACGACCCCGGAAGGTTCGTGTCCGAGGATACACGATCTGTCGACGACAAGAGGTCCGATTGCGCCACGGTGCCAGAGATGCATGTCGCTGCCGCAAATGCCGGTGCAACGCACATGGACAAGCGCTTCCTGAGGGCTCGGCGTCGGAACGTCTGTTGAGCGAAGCTCGATTTGGTGGTCTGGAGTCACATGGAGAGCAGGATTGCCATGTGTTCTCAGTCGCTCCAGAAGCGTGTCAATGTTGCTGTGCGTCGCTGTCTTCTTCCGCTTCAGACCATGGCCATTGAGTTCGACCGCCGGATCATCGGGAGATGCTTTCGTAGCCGTAGTCATCATGACGAGAGTCTTGTTTGGGTCGACGTTTGTTTGGTATTGCTTCGTTGACAGGTCAAATTGGATGTTGAATCACAGTGCAAGTGGACGGGACCCGTGTGACGTTGTGCTGGACTTGGAGAGTGGGCCGGCCGGCTTACCCAATGTGGAAACCCGCTGGGTACCACCGCCAACAACTTCACGCGTACGGTACGGAAGCTCGACCCCTACCAGTCTGCGAGCTACCTGTGCTGAAGACGAGGAATGATGTGTGAATAGAGCATTTCCGGGAATAGGAGCGAGAGGCCCTCTTTCCCAAGAAGGTTCGGCATTCACGCATGTTGGAAAATCGAGCACAGTACCCTTGAGGTTTTGAGAAGCTCGTCTTGCGAGAGGCACAAGCCGCCCCAGAAGCCTACCGCAGGCACTTGGAAGTGTTGGTATGAAGTACTGGCGCCCGGGGAATGCAAGGAGCGTGGCCTTATAGCTTTGTTGCTCGCTTCTGGTTTCCACTGCCGCTCATAAGCCTCGTAAGCGCACTTCGGACGTGTGGTTCGAGACCCTCCGGTGGGGGCCTGTTATTCTCGCGCTTCACCCCTCATATGAACGGGTTGCATGTTAGCCGGTGTCTCCGGGCAAGAAGATGACGTTTGGCAAGATCCGCTTCTCTGAAAGACATCATGCCCCGTGCGAGTTACACTCGCTCATGAGCATCAACGCCACATTCTGTGCGGTGGTCTCTCGAACAGTGTATCACATCGACAAGGAGCGACTTACAGATCTGGGTGAAGCCACCGACAGCCTTGACTTGCTCTTGATCTTCTTCAAAGATACCACATTCATACGTGACACTATTATTGCCCAGCTTGACGACCCTCAAGCCGACGTCGAGCATACTAGGATATGCTACGCTACCAAAGTAGTCGCAGTAAGTGCTCGCCACCAACGCAGTCCGTGGGTAGCTGTGCATATTGTAGCCGCATTCCTTTATCAGGAAGTCGTTGATGATGCTGTCGATCAAGACGCCATAGATGGGATTGTTCAGGTGGTGGAACATGTCGTTGTCCGCCCTGAGCATGTTGTTAGGACGAGTGCAAGTGGCGGGACGTTGACATACCAGCGGGTCCTGTAGTCGAGGCGGTAGGCATAGTCCTTCCTCAACCTCTGCTTTTTGGATGGTAGATCAAGCCCCAGTGTATCGCCCATCATAAAATTGCTGGCCCAGATACATGCTCCTCTTTCGTTGTCCCTGGGCGACGTCGACTTCGAAGACTCCTTGAGCATAGAGTTTCGTGTTTTGCCGAGGTCCAGTTGACGGCAATTCCCGTTCGGTCAACACGAAGTTGACGCGAGATCACCACACTTTCTCTCATTTCACCTCACCTCGTCCGAGCCGTTCATACCGCCGCGGAAGCTGACACAGTATGGGTCACTGGAGCGAACATTGATGATGGAGGAGAGTGACCACGTTCACCCAGAGGGGTCCGCAGCGTTCGACACCCATTCCGGCCTGGACACAAGCGGTAGAGAAATCCTGGGGTGAGATTTGATGAGTATATGCTTGCCTCCTGAAAGCTTGAAGCTGGTCTGCGATCAGTCATGGTACGACTCCTTCGGACATGCGAGTTGTTCTGCTCTACTACAACGCAACCTCCCCGTCGACGTCGATGTCGCCCAGGAAAATCAACACTGCCGTTAGCAGCTCCAAGTAATCCTGCTTCAGCATGTCAATGGCAGCGCTCACCAGCTCATCCTGCTCCACCGCCTCTATGTCGCCATGCTCTGCTTCGAGCGCAATGGCGCTGTTGAACAGCTCCATCGCGCTATCCGCCAGGGTCCTCGCCTGCCGGACGTCATCCTCTTGCACGTCGACCTGGAAAGCACGGCGGACTGTCAAGCTGTGCAAGGCCAGAATCGCCGTATGCACAGCCTTGGCCACGTGGTGGATCCCGACGCTCGCGGCGTCGCCTTCAGCATAGACGTGGGCCTGCATGAAGGTGTCGCGAAGAGCGTCAAGGACGGCTAGCACTTGGGCTGGGATATGCTGGAGATCCCAGTCTGAGAGCTGCCATTCTTGTCGAAGTGCTGTCTGTGCATCCGACTCGGCTTGAATGTCGTCGGCTGCCAGCTCATCGATGGTCTCCATGGTGAGCTCGGCTGCAGCGAAAAATCGCGCGTGCAGGTCCCTTACCAGGTGGACACCGTCCTGCAGTACTGCATGCCGCTCGATGCCCGCCGCACCGATATCGTGATGCATCCCGTGCTGAAGGCTCATCTCGAGCACCCGCATCGTGGCATCTGCGATTGCGACAAAGCCGACGATATTCTCACGAGTAATGTCCGCGTGGCGAAGCTGATCAGAGAGACGGAACAACGCACATATAACGTCGTGGACCTTCTTCGCCACCCAGTGCACGGTGATTGTCTGGCCGTGCTCGCGAACGCCGTCGACGTAACCCAGCCAATGCATTTCGCGAAGTGCGTGGAGCATGTCGTGAACCTCTGCCGGGGCCGGTACTGCGCCATCATCGGTTACGGCGGCCAGAGGTCGGGCTCCTCGTCGTCCATACCCTCATCGGGGGCATTCTCAGGTTCAGCAACAGCATCAGCGAACCCTTCTGCCGGACCGACGACCTCACCATGGATGACCTCACCGTCATGGATCGCAGTTGCAGTTCCGGGCCGGCCGTAGCGCGGGCACGGCATGCCAACAGCCCAATGGTGGGCATTGTGTGCCACAGCCTCGCCGCAGAGAAAGCGGAATTGCGTGTGACACGAATGGTGTTGGCAGGTCATGTGGTTGCAGGCCTCGCCCAAGTACACTGGGCATCCGCAAGCCTCGTTTGGGCAGAGTTGGTAGTCGAGGCCGCGGTTAGCGCCCTCGAAGTCGGGCTCTCGTGACTGCGGCTGTTGCTGGTCGTTAGTATCGCGTTCGGCGCAGCAAGCGTCTTCGGGCTTTGACTGACCTGATTCTCTCGGCTGGCTACAGGTGTGGCATGTGTACCCTCCGCAATAAGGACACTTCACATCTTCCGTACAATTTCGGGATCCGAGGAACTCGTCGCATGTCGTCAACTTGATGTCGCGAATTATGGCCTGCGAAATGTCAGTGGTATTCAAAGCTGTCTTCGTACCCACCGTCGAGTGGAAAGGATACGTTGTCGACGACGAGGGCTCTTCGTGAAGAAGAACACTATTGCGGCAGTACCAACTCACTACTCCGCATTTCGTACTCGTACCTCTTGCAGCGAAGCTCGTGCGCATAATCCGAAGGCAGCAGGTCCGTGTAGTCGGCCGGGTTCAGCAGCGTGGTTTCGTCGAGCTTGGGGGGGTAGTGAGCCTCGTATCGCAGCATCCAAGAATATTGGTACCATGTAGCTTGTAGCGCAGTCGGCGCAGACACGGTGACCGCCTGCTGAATAGGAGCTCGCGTCTGTGTTTTCGTCTCGACAGGTCACGCACGTGTAGGTGCGTACGTTTGTGTTCTCTGCCATTGTGCTTGCTATTTTGTTGATGTTTGGAAAGGTCGGTCTCGTATCACTGTCCAGCAGTGGATCTCCTTTCGTTCGGTTGTGCGCGTTTTCGATTAGACTCGCGTCTGGCGGAGCGAGAACAGAGCGTGCATATGCGTGACAAGGACCATTGTTGTCACGCAACTTTGGAACAAAGACAGAGGAGACAGGTATAGGATGCGCAAAGAGACTTGACAAAGCGGACTCCTACCAGTACAAGGAGGCAGATTGGGTGGCGGACAAGCCTCAATCGAGGTCGGTATGTCGAGTGATCGACGCGAGGCGGTGTAATCGTTGTTGTTGCTACATGATACTGCCATCGTTGATGGTTCCGACATCTGCTGGGTTCAGTCAGCCGAGTATGCTGTTGACTGCACCGTTTCACGTACTCTGATCCATGGTCTCCGATCCCGACCTGTTTCTTCTTCATCAATCGCAACGTCCGCTAGATCACGGTTCCGGCGAGGGCGCGCCTCAAGAGTCGAGTTGCGTAAGGCACTTTCGAGCGTGTATAGAGATGGCCGTTCGTTGCTCGAGAAGACCGAGTCCGGGAGCACGCAAGCTGTGTTGCCTCTGTTCAGCTTGACAGATAGCTCAGATACATATGCACGTAGAGCTTCCTTTCACGCAAACCATGTGTCCCTGGTGACGAGCTCGGCACACTGCCATTCGCTGGAGAGCAGTGTGATATGCCGGATATGCCGTTAACAAACATCGATATCGATGCCATACTGGTACGAAACCGTACCGCATGTTGGAAACCCACAACGCCTCGCTAAATCGCACAATGTGCGCCTTCAAGCTGTGAAGCCACAGTAACAGCGGCGTCATCCTACTTCGCCGGTTTACCCTTCGCCTCATTCTCTCCCAGCTCCCGGACAAACACACTCACACTGCCGGCTTCGACCTCCTCGTCCTCTTTCCCATCCTCAAACCCGGGACTAACACCAATAGCCAAAAACTTCCCGTCCGAACTGAAGTCCATCGCCGCAACGCTCGCCGTCAATTTCGGATACTGCCTCACCCTCCTCTTCGTCTGCGCATCCCATACACACACTACCCCATCCCCGCCTCCCGTCGCAAACGTCCCATGCAAAGGATGAAACACAAGCGCGTTGACAGGGTATACAACATCCACCTCCCTCTGCTCCTCTTCCTGATCCTCAGCAGTCCCCACAGCAGCTGTAGTAGTCTGCCTATGACACTTGAACGCGTATGTCTTGCCCTGCTCCCCAGCCTCAAGCCACTCCACTCCCACCCGACCCTCAATACTGCTCGTCGCGAAGCCCTCCCCATCAGGCATGCACGCTATAGCTCTGGTCATGAACTTCAGACTGCTTTCTCGCTGCTGCCAGGGCACGATCTCCGTGACGTCATGGTTAGGTCCCGTACCGTTGGCTGTGCGTCCCGCTTGGTCGACTAGCATACGGAGGGCCTGGAGGTCGTAGACGAAGATCTTGCGCTCCGCCATTGCGATTATGGCACGAGTAGCTGTGAGGCCCAGAGCGAAGGGTTTGGCGGGGAGGGGGACGCGGAGGAACTGATTGGTCGATGTGTTGTAGACGTGGAAGGTGCTATCCCAGCTTGTGCTTAGCACGATTCCGTGTTCGGGGCTGTAGGCGACCTTGTTGCAGGCCGCCTCATGGGTCGAGAGGACGGTTTGCTCTTGTGATTCCAGGTTGATGCTGCGGACGTCATGGTCGAGACCGACGGAGTAGAGCGTGGAGTCATCGGTAGCCCAGGCGATGTCGAGGACGGGGGCGCGACATTGAATGCGGGTGCCGGAGAAAGTGAAGGGTCGAGATGGGGTGTCGGCGGTGCGTTGATATACGGAGATGCTGCGGTCCCACGAGGCGACGGCGAGGAGCGTGTTGCTGGGAGAGAAGCGAAGGCTAGATATTGCATCGCTTGGAGGCGAGTCGAGCTCGTCTGGTGTACTCATGTTAGCTACGTTCTTTGTTTGTTGCAGACATTGATCACGCCAAGCTTTGGTTGCTATCTGGGAGTTGTGCCTTAGTCACAAAGGTTCTATCACGAAAGCCACGAGTGTTCTACTGCGTCAAGACCGACACCCTACGAGCACAACTATCTGGCTTGGACCAGTCCGTTCCCCTTCGACGTTGACGCAGTCGCGGCTGGGCCGCGAGGGAAATGGAAGGGCATACTCAGTTTCTGCCCATTCAAAGTAGCAGACGTAAAGCATACTATCAAACGAGATTACGCTCCAACAGCAACCCATCATCACCAACATCCGTGAACCCAGCACGCTCCCCATCGCGATCAAGCAGATACCCAAACTTACCACTATGTTGCAATATATACGCCGGTACATCCCCATTCTCCACCACCCTCTCGTAGACCTGATCCTCCCTTCCAAAGAGATCCCGTCCACCACCGACTCGCTCAATAATCGTCTTCGGGTCCCTGTTCTCCGCCGTATCCCACGACGTGTGCGAGAAACTCTCCATCTTCCTCTGCATCTCCCTCACAGTGGCGAAGCACGACGAGCAGTGCCACGCCGCGTCCCAGAGGTCAGACCGCTGCCACCAGCTCCGCAGATGATTGAGGTAGAGGAAGCCGTGAGTAGTGGGTTCACCGTTCCGCAGGTCCTTGGGCGGAATAGTGGACTCTAGGCCCCTGTAGGTCGTCACCTGAGGATGCGCCCACTTCTCCCCAGCGTGCAGCCACTGGAAACTATAGTAGTAAAAGTCACTCCGCAGCGTCACCCGATCCGGGAAAGCGCACTTGCGCAGCACAACGAGCGTCTCCGGTTTGGGAATCTCGTCCACGTCGCTGACGATCAGCACATCGCCCTCGTGAGCTTCCCTAAACGTCCCAACCAGTCCCGGGAAGACGCCGTGTAGCAGGGCGTTGCGAAGGAAATCCTCGTGGTCCCAGGTGATTGAGCCGAGGACAGCCGAGCCCGGGTCGTCTATCACGCGATGGATGATTTTGTTATGGAACGGCACGAAGTCCTCCCAGTGGTCTTGCAGCACTGCAGATTTAGGTAGACCGGTGAAAGTCGTCCGAGACTCGACTATGACGAAGAAATCGACGTACGGCAATAGAGTATGCAGTCGTATCTCTAGCCAGTCCAGCTCCGTAGAGAACAGGAAGAGATCGTACACTTTCCGCTCGTGAGCGCTTCGCTGGAGATACTGGTTGAAGCCATGAGCTTGGCAGAAGCCTGCGATCTTCTCCGGCAGGAGAAGATTCTGTGACGGTCCAACGGTGCTCCAGCGGTAGAGGTCAGGCTGCAGGACGTGAAGTCTGGTTTTGTGTCTGTGAGCGAACGTCGCGAGCCCGATTGCTGCTACAAGGAGGAGGAGGAGCAGTAGCCTTGATAGGTGGAAACGAGGTCGACCGGGTAGCATCATTAGGTTGCACGGCAGGTCGTCTCGTTACCGGGCTTTCGGCGGCATCGTGGACGGATCCGGTGCTATCAATCCTTCAGGAACAGAGAGTCGGACCGTCAAAACCACGTCGAGTAGACTTGTTGTCTTCAGGAAGAGATTGGTGCAACATCCGTCGCAGGCGATTGTGATGTTTATGTCTAAAGAAGTGACGACTTGTCAAGCAGAAGCCGAGGTTCATCCATGTCATCCCTTCCAGATGCCACGGCTTCACGGCTTCACAGACCTGTAATGACACATGAACGAGCAAAGGTCAGGCGATATTATCGACAGACTGCACTACACAACCTGCTACGTCCTCTTCCGACTCGGCCGCGCATTCTTATCCCTCCTCTTCTCCTGCATCTTCCTGACCTTCCTCACATCATCCACCCCTCTCAACTCACTCTTACCCTTCCCATCTGCAAACCTCCCAACCCTCTTCTCCTTTGCCGCCGCCACCTTCGCCTTCCGCTCCTGGTAGTCATCCCGGTACTTATCCGCCTCCTTCGGCGCCCTCTCCTGCTTGTGCTTAAACCGCTTACCACCGGCCGCAGCCGCCGCACCACCACCAGCATAATGCGCACCACTCCGCTCCAGCTCGCCCACTCTCGGCATACGCTCGACTTTATTTGCCTTCCGCCACGCATCAAACCGCCCACTGCGAAACGAAGCCGGGATCTTCTGCCCACTCTCGCCCCGAATGAACTTCTGCCCTTTACTGCCGTCCTCATCGTTCTCGCGCCGCACGTAGTCCTTCTTCTTCTTATCCCAGCGCATACCGGGCTTTGATGCCTCCTTGAATGCACTGCTCTCGTCTTGCGCGAGATCCATCGTGGCGTCTTTGGCGGCGTTGACGAAGTGACTGCTTGTGCCGCCGGAGTGGACGCCGTAGCCGCGGTCTTCGGCGGCGTTGAAGCCCGTGGGCGTGTAGGACATGAAGTGCTCCGAGTCTTGCCACGAGTCGCCGCTCGTCTTCTTGCGGCCTTTGGAAGCGGACTCTGCGGGAGCGCTGAAGGTGAGCTCGAGCTCGGAGTCAGACGCTTCGTCCATGTTCGCGCCGGCGGGCTGCGTAAGTTCCAGCTCATCTTCGGATTCAGCACTTGCCTGATCCTCTGATGCTGCATGAAAGCTCACAGCTGAGCTCTGCGGCGCATCTGCCATCTGCTTTCCTCCCACTGCCCTTCTTGCGGCAATCTTGCGCTCTCTGTTCTCGATTCTCTCTCGCTGCCTACGTATGAGGTCGGCGGTCTCGGTGTTTGTACCACCACGGCGGCCAATCTCGAATACCGTCTCCTGCGGCCTGAATCCACTGACCTTGGCCAACATGTCCAAACGCTGCTGCTCAACCCCATCGTCTTCGACATCTTGGAAGAGCATATTGGTGCCCATGGCACCTTGCCCGGCGATCTGCTTGGCTCGTTTCACGCTCTCCGAAGACGCCGCGTTTCGGGTTCGCAGGTATTGCTTCCCGCCCTTGACAGACACGTCTCGCATAGCCGCTAGATCGCCATCTTCATCCAGCAACTTGCCAGCTTCCTCGCAGCACCGCTCAAGTCTATCTCTTACGGGCGCCCCAACGACAACAGCGTTTTTGAAGAGGTCAACCTCTCTCTCGACTTGACCAAGTAACAGCTTCCGACTCAAGAAAAGCTGCAAGTCAAGCAAATAAGGCATATCCTGCCCAGTAACCAAGCTGTATGCCCAGCCTGCCTTTCCCGCTCTGGCTGTCCTGCCGACACGGTGAACGAAGATCTTTGGCTGAGCCGGGAAGTCGTAGTTGATGACATTAGCGAGGATGGGAATGTCCAGTCCACGAGCAGCGACGTCCGTGACGACTAGTATGTTGGTCAGGCCGGAGCGGAAATCCTGGACCTGCATCTTCCGAGCCGTCTGGTCAAGTGAGCCGTACACGTAGGAGGTAGCGTAGTTGTGCGCTTTGAGCAAAGCAGCGAGATACTCCACATGATGCTTCGTCGCCGCGAAGACGACAGTCGAACGCAACGATGGCGTGTCTCTTGCGGTTTGGCCTTCAACGCTGCGCTTGCGCTTCTTGCTGGGGTTTGCTTCGCGCTCCCTGGCCTTTATAACAGCTTCCGTAGCGCCAGTCGGCATCTGTATGATATCTTGCAGGACATGCAGAAGTGCGCCTTCCTTCTCGGCGCGCTTCACGGTGAGAAAGACGCTCTCCAAGCCGGGAGATATCTTGCTCTCTGCATCAAGACGCACCAGTTTTGGGTCCTGCAAACCAGCTCGTGCAAATTCCACGAGACTCTTCGGCAGGGTAGCAGAGAACAACAGAGTCTGCCTCGAAGCGGGCAAGGAGTGCACGATCTCCGTCAATTGTGCGGCGAAACCCATCTCGAAAAGACGATCTGCCTCGTCAAAAACCACATACCGTACACTCGATAGTTCGAGACCCATCTCGACCTTGAGATGCTCGAAGCGGCCCGGCGTCGCGATGATGATGTCCGGGTTACTCGCCATACTCCCGAACTGCTCTTCCAAACTATCTCCGCCCACCAGCAATGTGGTCCGCAGATCAGTCCCCTTACCCAGCTCCTTGATGACCTTGAGCGTCTGCAAAGCCAGCTCGCGAGACGGCGACAGCACGACAGCCCTCGCGCCCACTTTCGCCGAGTGCGACTTCAGCCTCTCGATCATGGGTATCACAAACGCTGCCGTCTTGCCCGAGCCCGTCCTCGCCATGCCCACTACATCCTGCCGGTCCATGATCAACGGGATGGTCTTGCGCTGGATGGGCGTTGGGACAGTGAAGCCTTTGCGCGCGATG
>JAABUV010007137.1_pt1 | contig 11853 bp, 14 predicted proteins | sample 5559971 | NCBI WGS metagenome assembly JAABUV01 (sample SAMN10711881, study PRJNA513362) | rock metagenome | isolation source: Antarctica rocks | place: Antarctica: Victoria Land, Knobhead nord | collected 2015-12-19
TCAAGTTGATCTCAATCAACATGAACTCATTCAGTCATTGAAGAAAAAAGAACTCATCAATATTATCATGATCAAAGTCGTTGCTTATCGAACTTTAGTCAAGAAGAAGAATGTCAAGATCTTTACATTAATCATTAGTGAAATCAACAAGATGCTTAGCTCAATCAAAGATTCAGCGAAACTGAATGAAATAATCTTTGTCATGTCATTAAAGAAACTGAAGAAGAAGCTTTCAATAGTTTATCATGACTTTCTGAACGTTTTTAACAGAGAAAAGACAACTTAGTTGCTCTTGCATCGATCATATAATCATAAGATTGAATTAAAAGATAAGAGTTAATCTTCTAAAAGTTGATTGTATCTCATGTTGAATCACAAGTTGCAGAAGATCAAGAAGTATCTAGAAGAGAACTTGAAGAAGAAGTTTATTACACTCAGCAAAGCTTCATTCGCTTCGTCAATACTATTCGTTGAAAAGAAAGACGATAGTCTTCGCTTTTGCATGAATTATTGAAAACTGAATGCTTTGATCAAAAGAAATCGTTATTCAATACTCTTAATAAACGAAGTACTCACTTGAATTCAAGACAGTAAATATCTGATTCAACTTAACATTATCATCACGTTCAATAAGCTTTGCATGAGTACTGAAAGTGAGAGTCTAATCACATTCATCACTTTCTTCAATGTCTATAAATATAGAATAATGCTCTTCAAATTAATCAATGAATCAACATTCTTTCAGCACTATATTAATGACATGTTGTTCAACTGTCTGCATAAATTCTGTCAGATTTATCTGAATGACATTCTCATTTATAGTAAAATCTTGAAGAAACATAGAACTCTGAGACTGATCATCAAGTTGAGTTTTCATATCTACATTCTGATTCAACTTGAGTACTTGAGTCAAATCTTCTGACTCGACTCAAATACTCAAATTGAATCTCATGACTCAACTAGACTGATCACATCGAGTCGAGTCATCAAGGTCAAGTCGAGTTCTCGATTCATCAAGACTCGATTCGAGTCAGAATTTTGAAATCAAGTATTCAAGTTAAGTCAGAATTTTGATATCGAGTATTCAAGTTGAATCACGATGTTGATATCGAGTATTGATTTGAATTCTCGATTCGGCTCGTCAAGATATGATTTACTACTACTAATATTTATTTGATAATGCAATAGAGTAATGCAATTGATTTGATCGCATCTTCATGACTCATGAGAATACTGACTACTACTGATAGAGATTTTCTCACGAGTATTGATCAGAACTTACGAGAATACTGACTACTATTGATACGTGTTTTCTCAGATTAGTAATTACTACGTAGTCAAGCATAAGCTTTAATCAATTGCATTACTTTGTTGCATTATCAATAGTACATTATCAATAGTGCTCGAGAAATCTCTATCAGTAGTAGTCAATATCTTCATGAGTTATGAGCTCTGAAGATGTCGATCACTATCTATGAATCATGCTCGGGAAACTTCTATTAGTAGTAGTCAGTATTCTCATGAATTTTGAAGATGCTGACTCTGCTCGAGAAACTTCTACTAGTAGTAATCAGTATTTCTTTTCATTGAACTCTGAATTTTCAATTGCTTGACGAGTCGAGTCGAGAACTCAAATTCTGACTCGACTCGAGATCGATATTGAGTCGAGTCACAAGATTGATATCGAGTATTCGAGTCAAGTCACGACATTGATATCAAGTACTCGAGCGAGTCAAAAAGTAGGTATGAAAACTCGACTTGATGATCAGTCTAGACTCAACTCAATATTGATCTCAAGTCGAGTTAGAACTCGCTGACTCGACTCAACTCGTCAAGCAATCGAATATGACGTCAAGAGAACTAAATATAGAAATTTTTCCGGTTTTTCGCCTTTGCATTACCTTTTTGCATTACCTTTTTGATAGAAAGTCATAAAGAGAAACATGAAGAAAAACATGAAGAAAAACATGAAGATCGTTTGATAGAGAGCTTTGATAAAGAGCTATGATAGAAAGCTATGATAGAAAGTCATGACGAGAAACTATGAAGACTGTTTGATAGAAAGTCATGAAGAAAAGTCATGAAGAAAAGCTATGATAGAAAAACATGAAGGCTGTTTGATAGAAAGTCATGAAGAGAAGTCATGAAGGGAAGCTATGATAGAAAAACATGATAGAAAGCTATGAAGAAGAGTCATGACGAGAAACTATGAAGGTTATTTGATAGAAAGTCATGATAGAAAGTCATAATAGAGAGTCATAATAGAATATTTATCTATTTATCTTCATGTCTTGACGAGTCGAATCGAGAATTTCAAATCGATACTTGATTTCAATTCTCTGATTCAATCTGAATACTCAGGTTGAACATCTTGACTCAACTCAAATACTTGAATCAAGAATTCTGATTTGAATTGAGTCTTGATGAGTCGAGAACTCGACTCGATCTTGATGACTCGACTCGACGCGATCAGTTTAAGAACTCATGTGAAAGAGATGTTAAATAAGCTTCGTGAAGTCAGTTTGCAGATAAACATTGACAAGTGCAAATTCAAGATTCAGAAGATCTCATTTCTAAAACTACTGATATTCATCAATGATTTATAAATGAATTTTTGAAAAGTAGATGTGATTCGAAGCTGAAAAGTGTCTCGATCGTTGATTCATGTACAAATCTTCATTGACTTCTGCAACTTTTATCAACAATTCATAAAGAACTTCTTGAAGATCACTTGATTTATGATAAAGCTGATTCAAAAAATCATTCATTTGAATGAACAGAGATCTGTCAGATGATCTTTGAAGAACTGAAGTAACAGATGATGACAGTCTTCGTTCTGAAGCATTTTGATTCAATCAGAAAAGTTATTCTGAAAATAAACTTCTTGAACTATGTCAACGACGAAGTATTGTCTCAGTATGACGATGAAAACATTCTACATTCAGTGATCTTTTATAGCAAGAACATGATTTCTGCAGAATGCAACTATGAAATCTACGACAAAGAGCTTTTGATCATTATTTAATGCTTGAAGCATTGATGTTTCAAATTGAAATGTACTGATATTTCAATCAAGATCTTCATTGATCATCTGAGTTTGAAGTACTTCATGATCACTAAGAAACTGATCAGATGATAGACTAAATGAACTGAGAAGTTATTTGAATATAACTTCAAGATCATATATCAGTCAGAAAAGCAGAATCTGAAAGCAGATGTGCTGATCAGAATGTTAAATGTTAAGTCAGTTGAATCAAATGATGATTGTTGAAAATAATACTGTTATCTCTGTGATTAGTAATCTTCGCATTGATTCAACGCTAGTGAATGAGTATTTACCCTTCGCTCACTTCTTTTCTTTCTTCTTCATTCCGTATGCTTTATCTACTAGATAGTTCAGTCAAATATATTTATATGTCTTTCTACTCTCATGTTCTCGTATATCAAGAGATTATGAGCTCAAGTTAGCTATTTCGCTACCGGAAAAATAACAGAGAGCAGAAGCATTGAACTCGCTGTCATCAAAAAAGACGAAATTTTCCCTTCGATCAAATTTCTAGAACTACTTTCATACTTCAATCATCATACAACAATGAAAGATTCAAAAATTTATCGAGTTTCTAAGCTAAAAAGAAGCGAGAACTACAAGTCATGAAAGAACAATATAATCAATGTCTTGAAAGTCAAAGATCTCTGAATGATCATGTCGAGAAAGCTGAAGAAATTGACATCACTGTCATTCAATGTCTCGACAGCAGATAAAAAGAAGTATATCACTGATGTTCAACATTGAAAAGATAGAAACGACAGAGTCAGCGATACAATTGACTTCAGCTGCGAAAAGAAACTCAGAATACATATATTCAAAGCAGATAACGTCACTAAAATGTGATCTATTCTGAAGACTCAATATGAGCAGTTGAATTTGATCATTCTATTTCTGACAATCAAAGAACTGACTCAATCAAAGCAATTGAATTTTAAATTCATTCAGAACTATGCAGACTCGCTTAAGTAAGTCGCTATCAAGTGTACAGACATTGAAAAAACAGTAGAATCATGAATGCTGAGCAATCTTTTTCTTCTAGATCTCAACGAAAGTCTAGAATCATACATCTTCGATTTAATACAGAGCATCAAGATCAATAAATTCGATCTATTAATTGATGATATGACTATCGCTTTAGTCGATCATGACAAGCGATCAAATCAAGAGAAGAACTTCAGCTTCAAAAGTATGATAGTTCAGTTTGATGACAAGAAGTCAAAGTTTTTCCGAAAGAGATCAAAGAAATGCGCTCATTGCGAGCAAGAAGATCACAGCGAACAGAATTGCTGATCTCTACATTCGAAGCTTCGTTCAGATGAATGAAAGTTCTTTCAGAAAAGAAAGAATTTGATTAAAGAAGATGATGATGACTTCGAGAAAAGCTTTGAAGTCAAAATAGTCAGAACAATGAAGATTGTCTATCAAGCTGACAGTCACACAGATGTCTGATGAATAGACAGCGAAGCTGAGAATCATGTTTGCTATGATATAGACTTGTTCAATGAATAGTCATATCAAAAGATCATCAATAACAGCATTGTTACTGCAAATAATGAGACAGTACTCATCATCAAGAAAGATTCGATTATAATTAATGTTTTGCTGAACGATCAATCAATCAAAATTCGGTTAATCAATGTTTATCACTGTTCAGAACTACACTATAATTTGATGTCAGTCGATCAGATGAAAGTCAAAGAATATACATGTAGTATAAAGAACGGCAAATTTCAATTCATGAATTCAAAGTGTGTCATCATTCTCGTCAACTTGAGAAACGATGTGAAAGCATATTTCGTGAATACATCAATCAATCTCTCAAATTTTCGATTTTTGACAAGCAGAACAGAGTCAGTCAAGACATCATGACATCAATGACATAAATGATTAGCTAATCTGAATATGACAGACGTCAAACACTTAGTCAACATGAGCATCAACATCGATGTGAATTTGACTGATAGTCTAGAAAACGAAGAATCTTCAGAATTGATATGTGAGATCTGTGTCATAGACAAGCAAAATAGAACGTCAAGTTGAAAATCTCACATCAGAGTCATCAAAGTAAATAAGCTAGTACATTTGAATCTCGTCGATGATGATAAAATATCTAAGATCGATGAAGAATTAGATTGATCACGTCAAGTCGAGTATTCAAGTTCGAGTATTCAAGTTCGAGTCGAGTACTTGATTTGAAAAGTGTCGAGTTAAGTTGAGAAGTTGAACTCAAGCACTCAAGTCAAATTGAGAAGCTTGATTCAATAATTCGATTCGAAAATTCGATTCAACTCAACAAGATATTAGATAGATGTAAATAGCTTGATTGAACAGTCTTCATGATTTTCTTCATGACTTTCTACCATGTTTTCTCGTCATGACTTTCTACCAAAGTCAAACGATCTTCATGTTTCTCTTCATGTTTCTCGTCATGTTTCTCGTCATGACTTTCTTCATGTTTCTCTTCATGTTTCTCTTCATGTTTCTCTTCATGACTTTCTATTAAAAGATAATGCAAAAAGGTAATGCAAAAGTCAAAAACCGGAAAATTTTCTATATTTAACTCTCTTGACGTCAAGCTCAAGTTCTTGACGAGTTGAATCAAGTTGACTCAATTCTCAGTTGAGTCAAGTCGCGTTGAATTGAAAATATGAGCAATTCGACTTAAGTCGAGTTGAAAATGTGAGCAATTCGACTCAATCTCGATTCGAGTTCAAAATGTTAATTCAAAACTCGACTTGACGATCAGTCTATGAAGAATTCAGATATGTAGCTACTATGATTGATGATTACAGTCAATATACGATCATTTATCTACTGAAACGAAAATTTGACCTAAAAGATGTACTTCGAAAATACCTGAAATTCATGAAGACTCAGAACATTTTGATTTATCAACTGCGTTCAGATAATGAAAATGAGTATGCTGATCATTAAATCATTGAATTGCTTGAAGAGCATGAGATCAAATGAAAGTCAACAACATCATATAATTTGAGTCAAAATGAAGTTGCAGAGCGATGTTTTTGCACTCTTTTTGAACAAACTCGCGCTATACTGACTAGCGTCAAATTGTCGATACAACTATGAGATGAAGCAATAATGACTGTCATTTATCTGAAGAACAAAAGTTCTATCACTGCGTTGAACAAAATAACTCTCTATGAGACATGACATGACAAGAAGTCTGATCTTAGCTATTTACATATGTTTGAATGCATAGTCTATCATCATGTAAAGAAAGCTCATCAAAAGCTGAATGACAAGAGCTTAAAATGTCACTTCTTGAACTACAAGAAAGTCAATCAGTTTCGCTTGTGAAACGAGAAGAAGATATTAATATCTAGTCACGTTCAATGAGATGAGATAGTCATCGAAGTTGAGAAGTATGAAGATTTTTCAATACTAAGCTTCAATGATCAAATCGACGATGCATCTTTCTCAATAAAAATCACTGAAAATGCGAAGATCACGAAAATTGTCGACGATCATCAAACAAGAACATCAGTCGCTTCAAAAGCTAGAAGCAGATCACTAGAACTAAAATCAAGTGAGTCAAATCACTTCAGCGATTCTGATGCTTCTGATGCTTCAGATGCTTCAAGCGAATGTTTCAAATGAGTTATTGCTGAATCTGTTGATTACAGAGCACTAAATGATCTCTGAATCAGAGATTATAATCAAGACTTTATCAATCGAGTAAATTAAGTTCAAATTGAATCAAATACTTCACAAACAGTGAAGCAAGCAAAAGCTAGTCTCGATTGAAAACAGTGAAAGCTTGCATTCAGAAGTGAGCTGAACACTCACATCAAAAATGACATCTTTACTCTGAAAACATCTTCATCAAATCGATGAATACTGTTGACGCGCTGAGTAACTATCATTAAGCGAGAATCAAAAGAGAAGATGATCAAATACAAAGCTAAATGAGTGTGTAAAGAATTTCGTTAGAAACAGAGAATTGACTACGATGAAATCTTTGCTTCGATGATCAGAATCACAATCATCAAAATGCTTTTAGCATTAGTGATAAATATGACTATGAAGTCGAACAAATGAACGTCATCATCGCTTTTCTAGAAGCACATCTAAAAGAAGAGATCTGAATGCAGCAATCATTGAGATTTGAGCAAAAGAATCAAATGAAATCTTTTTAATCTGTCATTTAAACAAGATTCTATATGAATTAAAACAGACATCTTGAGAATGATATGCAATTCTGAAAGTTTACCTCATCTTTATCAACTATCAAAGAGTAGAAATTGATCATTTAGTGTTCATTCATGATAATGACATCATTATTACTATCTATGTGAACGATTTACTCATTCTAGAATCGAACATATTTGATATTGAAGCACTGAAGCTGCAATTTGCAGAATGCTTTTAAATGAAAGATCTTGACTCAATCAAGTGATATTTAGAAATGCACATAACTCGTGATAAAGCTGAATGAACTCTTTGAATCAATCAAAGCATTTATATCAAGCGAGTAATTGAGCTTCTGAGCATGAGCGACTGCAGCTCAACTAAAACATTGATGCATCACAAATGTCAGCTTAAAAAGAACGTTTATTGAAAGTTCAAGAAGTGAGTTGAGTATCAAGCTATCTCTGAAGAAATAAAGAGCTATCAATCAATCATTGAAACACTGATGTGAATAGTCTGTCAAACACGATCAGACATAGTCTATGCAGTGAGCAAATGCAGCAGATATTCAATGAATTCTATCTTCGATCATGATTTAGCTGTCAAACAAATCATTCGTTATTTAGTTGAAACTGCTCAGCTGAGACTTTGATATGAATCTTTCAAAGCGAAGAGAGTTAAGAAAGCTGAATTCTTTGAATATATTGATTCAGTTCATGCGAATTGCTTGAATTTTCAAAGATTCATCTTCAACTATATGTTTTTTCTATGAAATGAATCAATTAGCTGAAGCTTCAAACATCAGCAATGCATTAGCACGTCATCTGCTGAAGCTGAATACGTCAACGAATGTAATGCAATCAAGAAATTGATCTTTCTGATTCAAGCATTGAAAGAGATGAGATATGATAATTTGAATATGAATTCAACTATCATTTTAGCTGACAATCAAGCGACTATAAAAATGAGTAGCAATCTCATCAATCATCTTCGAGCCAAGCACATTGATACGTCGTATCACTATGTTCAAAACAAGGTAGAAGAGAGAGCAATTAAATTGAAATACATACTCATCAATCAAATGATGATCAATAATCTCATCAAGTCTCTGAAGTCAGGCAAATTTCTGAGATTCAGATCAGTCATGAAACTAGCTTCAAGAAATGAAGCTATTCTCGTCAAGCATGACGTCAACGAGTAAAAGAGCATAAATATACAGTCAGTAGAGAGTCTGAATAGCTTCATATAGAGCTTCAATTTCTAAGAGAAAGTGTTGAAAATGTTGAAAACAGAAAACGATACTGTTATCTTTGTGATTAGTAATCTTCGCATTGATTCAACGCTAGTGAATGAATATTTACCCTTCGCTCACTTCTTTTCTTTCTTCTTCATTTCGTATGCTCTATCTACTAGATAGTTCAGTCAAATATATCTATATGCCTTTCTATTCTCATGTTCTCATATATCAAGAATGATTGAAAGCTATATCAGCATCAGATGCTATTGTCAGCAAGCACATTTGAACTGCAATTAATAGAAGATGATCAAGATCTGACTCAGATCTTACTTATATTTGACTCAGATTCGAAACAGAAATCGAAAGCTAATAAAGATTCAATTGAAGAGATGATTTCTATTCAGAATTGAATTATAGTCGAAAATTAAATGAATCAACTATGTATTGATATTCAAAGAATCATAGAACAGAACAGAAAAACTTGTCAAGATATGAGTTTAGACAATTGCAGAGTACTGAACGAAGTACTTTGAAAGAATGATAGACTGTGAGTTTCTCAGTCAATGATCACTCAACTGATAAGAAAAGCATATGATCTTTTGATCAGTGATCACTCTGATATGAATTGAACATTAAACTTGTTAAGACAATCATATTGCTGATTGAAGATAAGAATGATAATCAAACATTACATTCAAAACTGTTATGTTTGTCATAGATCAAAAGCATCAAGAGATTGAATCAATGAACTATTGAAGTCATTGTTTATATTTGAACAATGATGACAAAACATATCATTGAACTTTATTATTGATTTATTGAAAAGTGATGAAAGCAACGCGATTCTGACAGTGATAAATCGATTGTTTAAAGAACGTCACTATATACTCTGTTGATCAAATGATGAAGAAACTTTCGCTGAATAAACAGTCAAGCTGCTGCTGATATGAATCTTCAGAACTCATTGTTACGATTCTAGTCTTCGTCTATTCATTCTAGCCTTCGTCTATTCTTTCTAGCTCTGACCTGAGTTTAATTCTAATCGAGTCTAGTGAGCATTCGAGCTAGTAGTGATGTCATTGAAACTCTGCATCATATGTGTAAGACGTCAACCCTTTCGAGCCTAGCACAGAGCTGAGAAACACACATATAAAGAATCGAGTTCTTTTTTGTAGATACTTTTCTTTCTTAGCATTTATCTATTAGTTAAATGACACTCATATGACTCGCTCTATGCTGATCTCTAACAGTAGATAAATGCTCATCAACTACTCTGCTATCGACGTGTAGATGATACGAAATAATCTACTTCGTTTATTCAGAAAATTCGCAAGAAATTCTTCGAATTACTTTTACTCAAATTTATCAAATCACTCACTCAATCATTACACACTTACATATCTATCTCTATCTTTATCTTAATTTCTCATCATGACATGTGACTTTGAATCAGTCGAACTTCGAACGACTCGTCTGCTTAGAAGCACTGCAAATAGACGAGTTTTTCTTCTTTCTTTCAATGTCTCAACTGAAGCTAAGAACGTTGAGATTTCATGAAACATCAAGATCGAAGAACAACTACGTCAGTGAGCTCTTGATCAGTTGAACGAGATTATCAAGATGTTAGACGAGCTAAGAGATCAACGAGACATGACTCTGAAATGCAATGAACACTGAATCGTTCTACAGATTGAACATACTCAGAGACTGAAACAGCTAGAGATCAATCGCACGACAATGAACACTCTAGAAGAGATTAACACTCGACTACGAGAGACAATGTTGAAGCTCAAAGAGAAACAGCGTTCAGCTGATCAATCTCGACCTCGACAGACTACTGAGTCTCGACCTACTACAAATCATTTATCTCAACAAGATATTGAGTTGCAAGCTTCTATCGAGAATCATACTCGACGAGAGACGTTCAAATTATCGTTCAAATCATTTGCAAATGATCATCATTGATTCTACAAATTTTCGAACTCATCTGTATTCACTGAAGAAGATGAATTGACTTGAAAAGATTGAAGAAACAAGATGAATGACAAGCTGATTGTCAATGTCGATCAGTTCGATAATGAGACTATCTGCATTGTTTATATGTTGTCTAGACTAGAAGATGACGCTGCTGAGCACATCTACGCTCGACATCGTCATGACTCTTCTCGTTCATACTACTCAATCTACGAGCTGTTCGAACATCTGAAAGAAATATACGATGAAGTGAATAAGAATCGAAAGTGTCGTCGCGAATACAACGCTCTGAGACAAGCAGACAAGTTCTTCAATGTTTTCTACTTCAACTTTATAAAGCTATTCAACTATCTCGAATATGATGATCGCACTTTGATGAACGATCTTCAGAATAAAATCAATAATCGCTTGCAGAACGCTTTATCAGTCTGCTTCGAAGATTTCACTTCACTTCATTGACTAAAGATCTTTCTTCAAGATGTGAATAGTAAACAACGAGTCAATTATCAGCTTCGCAGCGAACGTCGCACTGTCATCATCAAAGTCACTGTCGTATCTGACAAACGCGCTACTACTCTCTTGTCAGCAGTGACGACTTCGATAATTGATTATGTTAAGTTTATCATCTTTTCTATCTCTGAGTCTGATCGAGTGAAATCGTCTATCATCTGCTACATCTGCAAGACTTCGAGTCATTTGTTCAAGAACTGCTCTCAGAACAAGATCAACATCTTTGCATCTTGAGCTTTCATTTCTCGTCTACATGAAATCATCATTTCAAAAGATAAAGAGAATGAGAAAATATCTTTCGAGAATAGCGAGACAAAAAACTAGAGACTTTCATCAAAGGCGCGATGAAAAATGTGTTAATTTCTTCAATGATGAGCATGTCAGATGACTCTTTTGCTTCTGAACTCTTGACTACTGAATGTGTACTTTCTAGCAATGAAATTAGTTACTCATTGAAGTCATTGATTGACATCGAAGCTGCTGACTATTCGTTTATTGATGAAGTGATCGCGCAGATTGTTTGTGATCAGTTGCAAATTAAGTCTTTGACTTTGATCAAAGCGAAGTCAATTCGAGAATTCGACGATCATTATGCTAAGAAACTCATTACTCATGTCATCTATTTGAACCTGACTGTTCAAGATCATACGATTGACACAGCTTCTATGTTGATCACTCGATTAAATCAACATCAAATGATTCTTGAAAAAACATGAATGAATAAAATCAACCTAGTAATTGATATGCGAATCGATTCTCTTCGATTTTCGAATTTCAATTCTACTAGTCAGAAATCGATTGCTCTACTCTCAAGCAATAAATCAATCACGAAACGAAAGAGCTTGACTTCTACTCATATACTGAAGAGATCTTTCACTTTCGTTACATCTCAAACCAGTCAAAACAAGAAGTTCATCGAACAGTTAAAACAGCG
>JAABUV010007142.1_pt1 | contig 11847 bp, 10 predicted proteins | sample 5559971 | NCBI WGS metagenome assembly JAABUV01 (sample SAMN10711881, study PRJNA513362) | rock metagenome | isolation source: Antarctica rocks | place: Antarctica: Victoria Land, Knobhead nord | collected 2015-12-19
TCGCGAAGAGCGATCTTGTCGTTGGTCATCGTGGTGGTCCTCGGGTCAGTGTTGCGTCTCGCAAACCAACCCTACCCAGGTTCACCGCGGTGGCCGCTTCCTACACCACGCCCTGGGACACGACCGACCCCTCGGCCAGCATCCCGTCCGCCATCATCCGCTTCACCGACATCGGCGATACGCCCGGCGTCACCGCGACCCGTATGGCCTGTCGTCGTCACGCCACCATGCGCGTCGCCTCCACCCCGATGGCCCGCCACAGCCGCCAGAGACGCTCCGCCCCGGCGAGTGCGGACCCGTCGTCCACGTGCGCCGCCGCATCCGCCGCGCTGCAACGTCCCATCACTTCGCCTGCGGTCTCGACGACCTGCGCGGTCGCCTGCTTCCAGTGCCGCGCCCGAGGACCAGGAAGAGGCCTGAACGCAGGGAGATAGGCTTCCCCGTAAGCCTCGGCCATCTCCCACACCCCGATGCCCCGCTGTTCCCCGGCGGTGCCCAGGATGCCACCGAGCAGGACGCCTTCCTCCGGCGTGTTCGCGAACACCCGGACGTCGGGATGCCACAGCTCGCTCACCACCCTGGAAGCCAACGTCCGGACATCGACGCCGTCGCGGACCAGCTCCGCGAGCGGGATGCGGAAGAACGCCTCCGGGCCGTCCCTCGTGCTCACGGCACGCAGCAACGGCAGCCATGCTGCGGGCGGCTTCACCAGATGGCTCTCGCGCCTGCCGGACTCGTGCACCCACGCGATTTCCATCGCCATGCGGTTGGCGGGAGCGGGGGCCGACTTCACACAGAGGAATACCGAGGTCATCGAATCGTCCTGTCATGTTCGGAGCTCGCGACGCGGCGCGGCCCGGGTTCAGCGAAAGTGTCCGGGCAGTCCGGCGCCCGTCGGCGATGCGCGGGAGGAGGGTCGGCGTGCCGGGGTGGACCCTCGACGTCGTCGCGCCGGAACACGTACTGTCGGCCGCCGTCCACGGACGGTCCGCTGACCGGCGCCACGCCCAGCTTCGCGAGATACCGGGCGACCCACTTTGTCCCGACGCCGTGCCTGGCAGCGTATTCCGGAGCCAGCAGGTAGCGGCTTCCGAACTCGGTAATGGCTTCGCGCGAAATCCGGGTTCCCTTCTCCGAACGACGGCTGCCCTCGGTCGATGCCAGCAGACCGGTCCGTGCCCAGTGCAGGCACACCTCCGGCTTGACGCGCATGACCTCGGCCGCCTCGACCACGGACAGGGTCCGCGACGCCGGAGCCGACAGCCGGGAGACGTTCGTCGGCGCGAACAGCAGCCGCCGAACGCCGACCACGCCCCCATCGAGCCCTTGCGGCACGAGCCTGCCTTCCAGGACTGCTCGGAGCACCTCCACCGTCGACGAGTACCTGGCCAGGGCATCGGCGCGGACCAGCCGCCCGGCTGGCACAGGCGATGCCGCAGGAACCACGACGTCTTCAAGCCGCCGGAGCAGGCCGTCGATGTCCGAGACCCGATAAATGCGGAATTCCACGATGCGAGCATCCTCGGGAACGGTCCCGAGAACTCCGGCGGTCTCGAGAGAGAGCAGTGTTTCCTTGGAGACGCCCAGCCGCTTGGCAGCGGCCTTCCTGTCGAGGTGGGCGTCCTTGGCCACGCACAGCTCGTGCAAGCGGTCGCCCCGGACGAGCGTCGCCGCTCCCTTACCGGTCGGCGCCACCTCGTAGAGGTCGTAGCGGGCCGCCAGCACCTCGAGCCGTCCCACGCTGGCGCCCAACATCCTGCGCGCATGGGCGGCGGTCACGCGGCGCGACTGGATGGGCTCGGCAGCGCGCAGGCGGCTGACCTCCACAGCGCGCGTCGCCAGGTCCGGCTGGCGCGCGACATAGGCATTGAACGCGTCGAGGACGACGGTGCCGAACGACGCAGAGGCGGGGCCGAGCGCCCAGGTCGCCAGGGGCCCGAAGCTCTTGCGCAGTCCGGCCCGTCCCCGGCGCCGGTCAAGTCCCGAGCGCAGCCGGTCCAGCAGCTCTTCGAAGCCGCGGGGCCAATCCTGCAGGGCGGCCAGACCCGCCCTAAGCACCAGCCCCGGCGCGATGTCCCCGCGAAGCAGGTCCGCAGGCAGATGGCCGGTGCTGTCCGGGACGGCGGAGAACAGCCCGAGGTAGCAAGCCAACCGCAGCAGCTCCCCGGTCGGCATCCCCGCCGGTCCAAAATCCGGCGGCGAGCCATCGACGAACGCCCGCACGAAAGCGGCCATCGCGTCCAGAAGGCCGATATCGACGGCCACGCCCGTGACACGGCGCAGGTCGTGGCGGCAGTCGGGACCGGAGCACCGGTGCAGGACTCCGCTGTCCCACGTCAGGGGTTTCCCGCAGGCCGGACAGTCGCAGACCAGACGCGTCCCGTGGCGCGTGCATGCGTCCAGCGGGAGGATGTCCCAGACCTGCCTGTGGTAGCAGACCTCGTCGAGACAGTCGGGGCAGAACCTGCGAAAAGGCAGGGTGACGAGGGCCCGGTGCAGCGGCTCGCCGAGGACGCGCAAATAGCCCGGTCTCGCGGCGGCGTTTTCCATGCAGGCGAGCACGGTATCCTCCACGCCCAGAAGCACTCGCAGTTGTTCGCGTCGTTCCGCAGTCCAGTGCGACGCGACGAATGACGCCACTCCCTGATGGCTGACGCCGATGCGGACGAACAGCCGCATGGGGTTGGAGAGGCGGAAACGCTCCGCGTCGCGCACGACGAGCCCCGCCAGGCTCTCGTCGGGATACGGGACGACCGGGTTGGGTAGACGGTAGTTCATCGTTTCGTCCTCCGCCGCGAGCCCTTGGCCATCACGGCGGCGACCTGCTCCTCGGTCGTCCTCGGGTCATCCAGGGCGTCCCGGAACGGGTTGGGCAAGCCCTTCTTCTCGCCAATGCCCAGCATGTCGACCGCCTCGGCGAACAGGTCGAGCGTCAGCTTCGGCCGTTCCAGGCGCCACGCGACGAGACGGGCCTGGCTGACGAGCTGCGCCGCCAGTCCCAGCAGTCCCTGGGCGTGCTGGTGAATCGGGTAGGCGAGATCGGCATGGAGGCCCGAGGGCTCGGGCAGACCAAGATTGGCGTCCAGGCCGAACAGGAAGTGCCTGAACTCGTCGCGCTCCGTCCTGTCCGCCCAGTCGTAGGCACCGACCCGAACTTCGCCCATGGTGCGGCCGCGAATGTAGTTGCCGTCGAAGAGCTCCACCGCCCGCGGTTCGCCCACGAGGAGCAGGGGGCAGACGCGCTTATTCAGGAACGCGGTCAGCCACGTCGACACATCGTGCTGCACCTTGTCGGTATCGACATCGATGAGCCGCTGCACCTCGTCGACGACGAGGAGCCTGACACCGTTGCTTCCGATGGTCTCGGCGATGCGCGTCGTCTTGATGGTCAGGGTGCCCGAGTCGAAGTCCGGATGCTGCAGGGCGTGCAGCACCTCGGACGCGAAGGACTTCAGCGTGCACTTCGCCGGAACCTCGACCAGGACGACGGGAAGCAGGCAACGCTCGTCCCAGGTCCGCGACGACTTCAGGCGCCGGATATACTGGTCGACCATGAAGCTCTTCCCGGAGCGCGTGGGGCCGAACAGCAGGAGCGCCTTGCAGTACTGCGCCTCCCAGCCGTGGTCCATCAACTCGTCGATGCGACGGAAGGCCTCGTTCGCCTGCGTCGTGTCCACGAAGAGGTCGCTGAGCGGGGCGGGAGAACGCCGAGGAACCGCGTTCATGACGCGTCGCCCTTGTGGATGGCCAGTCCCGTCGTCCTGCGGAACGCCTCGGGGTCGAAGTCGTCGACCGTGGCGGCCCTGGGAACAGGCGGTGCCGCCGCTTCCGCCTTCGGAGCCGCGGTCCTGCGAACGGCCGCACGCGGCCCGGCGGCGGGCGGTCCGGCGACGTCGACCGGGTCCGTCACCAGGTCGGAGTCGTCACCGTGGAGTTCGTCGCCGAGGGTGGCGGCGACACCGACGTTTTCCGCCTCGGGTTTCGCGAGAGCGCGTTCCCCGGCCCGGGCTGCCTTCTCGCGGTAGCCCGCGGCGTGCTGGCGCTTGTTCTGGCGCTCGGCGGGATCGACGCGCTCGTAAGCCTTGTCGAGCGTGCAGTAGGCCCGGAGCCGTCCCTCCTGGCCTCCGTAGGCTTCGGCGTCGTGGCGCTGCATGGCGAGGGCGAGACGGTGCTTCTGGAGGGTCACGCCCTTCGCGCTCCGTGCACGGTCCTCCTGGATGGGAACCTCCTTGTAGAGGTTGTCCAGTGGGTCCAGGAACCAGATGCGCGTGATGTCGAGCGGGTCGACCCTGATGCGGACCGCGACTGCGGCGCGCTCGCGCGAACGGCACAGCGCGACGTCGGAGCTCCTGTACCAGTTCCCCTCGAACAGGATGCCCTGCCGCTGCGGCTTGCGCATGTCGGAGAACGTCAGCGCCTTCCTGACCTTGTCGGGATTGGGCGGCGGAAGCATCCCGTGAGCCTGGACGCTGCGCTCCCACGCCTGGAGGGGCTGCATCTCCGTGCCGCGATGACGCGACCTCGCGTAGTAGTCCACCAGGTAGCGCAGCAGGTGGCCGCGAAGCTCGTCCATCGTGGCGACCGCGACCTGTTCGGGAGCGGGTTCCTTGCCGCGCATCCCGACATTCGAGAACGTGCTTCCCGGCACCCGATGGAAATAGGAAAGCATCGTGCGCATGAACCGTTCGATGATGGCCTTGTACCACGGCTTGAGAATCGGGGAGTACTTCACCTCGATGCCGAACTGGAGGCAGATGTCCTGGAAGCTGTCGGAGTGGAACTCCGCGGCGTTGTCGACGACGACCGTCAGGGGGGTTCCCCAACACGGCCACTGGCCCTCCACGTCCGGATAGGCGTCGAGAACCTCCTTCTTGTGTCCGAACGCCATGCGCAGACACTCGAGCACCGGGTAGAGGCCCGGAGCGTCGAAGCCGATGTGGAAGCCGACGACCATCCGCGTGTGGCGGTCGATGGCGATGGTCACGGTGGGCCTGCCGATGGCCAGCCGCGTCTCCCGGTCCACGACGAGCATGTCCAGCGGGGTGTGGTCGATTTCCCAGACCTGGTTGTGCTTCTCCGTTCCGGGACCGGACTGGACCTGGCGCCACTCGTGGAAGGCCGCCCGCTTGCCCTTGCGGTAGAAGTCCACCGTGAAGCCGTCGAGGCGCGCGATGGCCATCCTGACGGCCCTGACGCTGGGAACGGAGAGGCGCTCGGCGGGAGCGAGAAGCTTGTTCCGCTCCGCGATGTGGTTCGCGACTTCCATGTGGACGCCGGTGTAGGGATGGCGGGAGTCCGAGAGGTAGTACTTGTCGATGCACGTCTCGACGATGTCGACCACGGCCGGGTGCAGCTTGCTCGCGGTGCCGCCGCGATTGCAGATCTGCCGGACCATCATGCCGGGCTCGCGTCCGTGGTCGAGCCAAGCTTTGAGCCAGCGCTGGAGCGTCCTGACGGACGGACAGGAGAACCTGCCCGGCTCGACCTTCTCGCCGCGGCGCCTCGCAGGGTCGGCGCCGACCCTGACGGCGACGTCGGCGATGATGGAGGCGAGATTCCTCTTGTTCCGCGCAGGGCGTCCGCGCGCCTCCCACTCCCGCACGTAGGCACAGGCGTTGACGTGCCACGCCCTTTCCGCGTCGCGGCCGGGGCCCTCGGGCAGGGAGTCCAGCACCGTCCTGGGACGCTCCTCAGGCACGCCTTCGGCGGCGCGACGCTCCGCCTCGTCCAGGAGCTTCACCCGTCCCAGCGCCTGCCTCTCGAGGAACTCGCGGTCGGTCATCGCCAGCGGCATGCCGTCGCCATCGACCAGGATGAGCGCCCGCTCGCCCTTGGGCGCGCGGCTCTTCAGGCTGTAGACCCTGCCATCGCACTCGATGGCCTGACCGACCTCGAGCCGGAGCGTCGGGACGTTCTCCATCCTTCCGGTGAAGGCGCTCATGCCACCGCTCCCTTGCCGAGCGAGACGGTCGCGAGCGACAGGTCGGCGGCGGTCAAGTCGAGCTTGAGCCTGCGCCGAAGGACCAGCGCGAGGACGACGAGCCGGACATGCTCCCGCCCGGCGAGTTCGAGGACCAGTTCCCCGAGCGTCGTCTCTCCCATGCGGGTAAGCGCGAGCACGATGGCGGAGGCGGTCGTGCGGGCCGGTTCGAAGCCCCGGGCGGACAGGACCTCCCGCACGTTGTCGAACACGGGCCGTCGGCGGACGAACTCGGACGACAGCGTCCGATAGAGGATGCCGCGCTCTTCGTAGAAGGCCCGGAGCAGGTCCGCGAACTCGCCGTCCGCCGCTGCGGCGTCATCGTCGTCCTGGACGACGTCCAGCATGTAGGTCCGGCCGCGACCGACGGCACGGAACGCCGGGATGTGCGTGCGGAGTTCGCCGCCGACGGAGTGGACGACGCGCTCGGGATAGGCCTCGAAGCCGGAGATGGCCGCGTCGACCTCGAGGTGGCAGGCAAGGTCGCGGTGCAGGGTCGTGACGCACGCGACCGATGCCTTCGTCTTGGAACTGGGGAAGTAGTAGCCGCCGCGCCTACGAATCTGCTGGGCGATGCGGGCGCGGTCTTCCGGGTCGAGCGCCTCGGCGCGCGCCGGATGTCGGGAGGAAATGGTCATTGTGCGTCCTGGAGTGCAGGGGGAGGAAGGCGGCGCGAGCCGCCCGGTGCGGATGCGGGACCTGCCCGCGTATCCGCCTCCCTCCCTCGACACCGGTGCGCGGCGGTGCCGGACGCTCGCCATGAACCGCGGCGGCCATCATCCGACGAGACCTTCCGCGTTCGTCCCGCGCGCTGGCCGGAACAGCGTGTTCGCGTCCAGGAGCGCCGCATCGAGGTCCAGCTCGAGACATCCCGCGGCGGCTAGCGCCATCACCGCGTCCTCTCCTCCGCCAGACGGAACCAGGCTCCGCGCCAGTCCCGCCAGCGTCCAGTTCCCGCGAGCATCGACGACGTCCGGCAGGTCGACGGGCGCTTCGGCGGACAGCCAGCGCCGGGCCCCATCCAGGATGCGTGCGACGTTCGAGAGCCGGGGCTGCCTGCGGACGACCCTCTCGGTGACGACACCGAAGGAGACGCCCAGCGTCGTGTAGGCCGCGTGCATTCCGGCATGTTTCCGGCGCGTCTCGGTCCGCGTCGCGTCGCGCAGGTACTTGACCTCGACCATCCGCTGGCGTCCGCCATGCAGCGACACGCGGACGTCGGGGATGGACCGTCGCCGCCTCCCGTCGCCGTCCGTCCATTCCAGGGCCTCGGGCTGCGCGTGGTAGGCGTCGACCGTCAGGTCGAACTCGAGCAGCAGCAGGAAGTCGCGCTCCAGGGAAGACTCCCAAGGAACGAGACAGCCCATCTTGGCGCTCGGGAACAACCCTACGGCGCGACCATGCCCCGAATGGACGACCCGGCGCACGCCGACCTGCACGGGTCGCGTTCGCGCGTCATGATGAAGAATGGCACTTTCTCCCAGGTCCGAACGGGCATGGATAGGACGAGCCTGTCGCCGACAGCGACTTCAGCTGCCGGATATGCCTATCGACCTGGGCATGCACGCGGCGACGTATCCGGCCACAATGGACCGGTCGTCGAACCCGAAAAGTGGGTGACTGCTGCGCATGCCGGTCGTCTCGCACAAAGCTGCGCCGAATGCAACGGTCTTAGCATACGATGGTCTTCCCGCTCGAAGCCGAGCTCGGTCATCGTCGGCGCGGGACCGTGTCTCGTGCAGAGATGCCGCCGGAAAAGTGGTCGGGAAAAAACGCGTTGACTCTCTCGTTCCGGTCTCACTACGTCTTGTCCCATGACGCGCATCACCCTCGTCCGGGCTGAGCGGGCTGTCGGGAACGTCTCTCCCGGCACGCTGCCGACGCGTCATCGGGTTCCTGCGTCGCGAATAGGGTCGTCGGAGGCGTAGGTCACGACCGGGAGGCATGCGCCTCCCCGTTCTCGGCCTGCCTCCTCCGAACTCTCCCGCCGCTTCGTGCGGCGGGCGTCCCAACTCGGACCGAGGGTCTCCAGAGATGATTGCAGTCACGACTGCCATCGGCCGCGCCGTTCGCGCCGCCATGGCCAGCGACCAGGTTTCCACGCCCGAAGCTCGGGCCTGTTACGCCTTCGAAGCGCGTCGCCCCGAGGGCTCGTGCCGTCCGACGCATCGCGTCCCGGGGACGGCGTCGTGAGCGCCGCGCTGCGGAGGGACGGCAACGCCCGTGACCGGCCCCGTTCCGTTCCGGTCGGCATGCGGAAAGGCGCGAGCGACGGGCTGCCATCGCTGCAGGACCTCATCGTTGGCAAGCCCTTCCACGGAGGCGACATGGCGACGGACGCGCGGCTGTTCTCGGCGCGGGTCCGCCTCTCGTTGCCTGCTGCACGAGGCCGGGCCGCGGAGCTGAGAGCCGCACTTCGGGCGGTCGCCGCGGCGCCGGTCCGGGCGTCGTTCGAGGCGGCGGCCGCCGCCTTCGGGGCGGACGCAGCGACGACAGCGCCGGGCTTGCCGAACTGCATGGCGGTCGCGGCAAGGTTCGATTTCTACGCCGCGGTATCGGGGAGCAAGCGTGCTGCCTGGCGGGTGGCGGACCGGGCTGTCGCTCTCCTGCACGACGACGCGACGACGGACGAGGACGCGCCTCTGCTCGCGGAGGCCGTGGTGGGCTGGCTCCTCTATGCCTCCGACATTACGGGAAGGAGCGCGACCGGCGCGGCGCCGAAGACCGGAAAGGAGCGTCCCCGGGACGTCGCGGCTGGCCTGGGCTTCAGGATGATGAGTCGCGTGCTGCGCTCCCGCGAGCGGCTGCACGGCTCGGCGCAGGAGGCCCGCGTCCGGACGAAGACGAACGTCGGAAGTGTCGATGCATCCTTCGCCGAGCTGCATCGCAGATGCGCGGACGTGACGTGGCCGGTCGAGGCGCGCAGGGCGTCGGAGAGGACGGGCGTCGTGGTGATGCCGGAAATCGGGAACCAGGCAGGCTCGCAGGGCCGACGGGTGCTCGACGAGTTCGGCGACATCGTCCGCAGGCGGCTGCCGCTGGTCCGGGTTCCCGACACGACCGCCTTGTGGGCCACGCTCGACCGCGAGTTCCCGCATGCGGACAACGTCGTCTCCGCCATGCTCGACGAGCTGGAAGGACGGCCGCACGTCCGGCTGAGTCCCTTCATCCTCGTCGGGTCGCCGGGATGCGGCAAGACGACGCTGGCGAAACGCCTGCTGGAGCTGCTCGGCCTGCCGACCACGGTTTTCTCCTGCGGCGGAGCCTCCGACGGGGCGCTGGCAGGCACGTCGCGGAGGTGGGCTTCCGGCGAAGCCAGCCTTCCGCTCTCGATGGTCGTCCGCCACCGGACGGCGTCCCCGGCCATCGTCCTCGACGAGCTGGAGAAGGTCGGCACCTCCAGGCACAACGGCAACGTCCAGGACGCCCTGCTCGGACTGCTGGAACGCGCCACCGCGTCGGCCTGGTTCGACCCCTACGTGCAGGCGCCGGTGGATCTGTCGAACGTCGTCTGGATCGGCACCGCGAACGACGTCCAAGGCGTTCCCGCTCCTCTCAGGGACAGGTGCCGCATCCTCGTTCTCGCGGATCCGCGTCCAAGGAACCTCGAGGCGCTCGCCCCGAACATCCTCGCGCGGGTCGTCGCCGAGCGGGGTCTCGACCCGAGATGGACCGTGCCTCTCCAGGAGTACGAGTTCGGCGCGCTCGCTTCCGCCTGGCGCGGCGGCTCCCTTCGCAAGCTGAGGCGGCTGGTGGAGGGCGTCCTGGCCTGTCGCGACGAGAACAGGATCCTGCACTGACCCAGCGGGAAGGCAGGGCTCTCGCGTCCCCGGAAGACGCCGGGTCACCGCGGACCTGCCTTCCCGAAAAAGACGGCCGGGCTACGATGCCATGGCCGCGACTTTCGGGCGAAGCCGAATGGCACGGGGCGGAGGAACAACGCCGGTCGGCACGCCTGCCCCGTCGAGGAACGCGCGACGACGGCACGGCCAAGGAGATGCCGACCGCCCTGCCCCGGCCCCGCTCCGGGTCCGGGTCGCGGGAGAGAAGTGTCACCCAAGTCATGTACTCTCGCGCAACAAGTTGTGAGTTTTACTTGACAAAAACTTTGATTGGAAGCATAGACGACGCCATGACTGACGGAAACGACACCCGCCGCATATGAACCTGACGCAGTCTCGCGTTCGGGAAATCATGTCCGGAGAGTACAGTGTCGTATCCCGCATTCGTGTCGAGGATGGTCGTCGTCCGTTCGACCACGCCTCGGCTTCCCGCCACCATGGCGGTCCGGTCGCTCTGTGAGCGACTGACCTCGGGCGGCGAGTTCTCCCTGCTCCCGTTCTCGGCGGTCAACCCTCGCTACAAGGCGGGTTTCTGTCATGCGAACGTCCTGCACCGCACGCGGACCCATGGTGGCAGCCGGGAGTTCGGCTGGCTCGTCTGGGAGCATCCCGGACTCCTGGCCGAGGGCGAGTTCCACTCGGTGTGGCGCTCTCCCACGGGGGAACTCGTAGACCTGACGCCTCGCGCCGATGGCGAGAGGCTCGTCATGTTCGTTGTCGACAGGGAACGGCGCCTCGAACGGTCCGGGACCTTCGACATGACCTGGGCGAACTATTCGATCCGCGGAGGTCACCCGGAGCCTGTCGAGCGCTACATCATCTCGCGCGACCACAGGTTCGTGAAGCAGATGGAGCGTCTCGGGTTCTCGCGGGACCAGTCGCTCTCGTAGCTCGCATGCGACCCGCCGCGGAGCCGTCCGTGTCGGGTCGCGGAGCCGAGACGAGCCCCTATGAAGGGCTCGCATGCGGCCATGCACATCCGACATCGCGACCTCCCACCCGTCTTTAACAGGTAAACGGGGAAGAGGCAGGCCAAGCGTGTGCAGGTAGTGTCATACCGCTGAGCTTAGCAGTTGACCTGTTGGATGTAGGGATAGCTGCACAGGGAGTGGAGGCGCTCTGGCGTAAGCCTGTTCCAGGCGGCACAGCAGGCGTCGACGGTGGCGTCGTAGTCGTCGAGCAGCCTGTGCGAGAGGTAGCGTTCGCGCAGATACAGCCAGACGCGCTCGACCGGGTTCAGCTCGGGCGCGTAGGGCGGCAGCGGCACCAGCGTGACGTTGCCGAGGATCTTCAATGCCCGGGCGCCATGCCAGCCAGCCTGGTCCAGCACCATCACGGCGTGCTCGTCAGCCCCGCGCTCGGCGGAGAAGCGCTCCAGAAACAGGCCCATCATCTCGGTCGAGACTTCCGGCAGCACGAGCGCGGTGCTCTCGCCGGTGGCGGGCTGGATGGCGGCGAAGATGTACGTCCAGGTGAAGCGCCGGTCGCACAGACCCGGCGGACGCTGCCCCTTCAGCCACCAGCGGTGGCAGGTACGGCCTTTCTGGCCGACCCTGGCCTCGTCCTGGAACCAGAGCGTGATCCGCTTGCCAGGATGAGCGGCGGCTGCGTCATCGAGAGCACGCTGGAGCCCCTTTTTGCGAACGCTGCCTGCGCCTGTGCGTCGGATTGCGGATGCACCTGTCGCGCCTTCTGCCGCGAGAACCCGAGGCGGCGCACGACGCGCGACATGCTGGCGGGGTGGAAGCGCTTGCCCCAGTTTGCCTCGACCTCCTGGCACAGGTCGGCCAGGGTCCAGCTCGACAGGCCGCTCTGCTCCGGGCGTGGGCCACGCAGGATCAGGCCTGCAAGCGCCGCCTGCTCGCCCTCGCTCAGCCGCGGCTCGCGACCGGGCCGGGGCCGGTCCACCAGGCCGCCCAGACCCTCGGCATTGAAGCGCACCACCGCATCGCGCAGCGCCTGGCGGTCCATGCCGCACAGCCGCGCCGCCTCCGCCCGGCTCACGCCGTCCAGCACGTGGGCGAT
>JAABUV010007146.1_pt1 | contig 11842 bp, 12 predicted proteins | sample 5559971 | NCBI WGS metagenome assembly JAABUV01 (sample SAMN10711881, study PRJNA513362) | rock metagenome | isolation source: Antarctica rocks | place: Antarctica: Victoria Land, Knobhead nord | collected 2015-12-19
TCCGTAACCAACGCGAGCAACTCCCGCTCCGTCAGCCGCCACAACTCGACCCCCGCGGGGTCGGTCAGCGCTGCGGTGATCTCCACGAGGAGAACACCAGTTCGAACCACCGACAATTTTCGGCGCCGCGAGCAGCAGGTCGACCGGGCTGCCGAAGCTACGCAACTCTCCACCGTGGGGAGCTCGCTCGCCGCACCCTCAACGGGTGACGCTATCTGCGCTTGACGCCGCGTCGAGGTTCCTCATCGACGTCCACGCATCGGCGTGTGGAGGTCCGCCAGCATCACTCCGTTGCTCTCGATGCGTAACCGGCCTGGTGCTTGCGCAACAGGAAGCTCGGTGGCACGAGCCGATCCTCGGCAGGATGTGAATGGTGGACGTCGGTGACATCGAGCACGTCATTGCCCTGGAGCGCGCGCTGCTGACTCCTGCGGTTCGACGGTCCACCGTCCGGATCGCAGAACTGCTGGATGCTGAGTTTCGTGAGATCGGTGCGTCGGGCCGGCTGTGGACCCGGGCAGAGATCATGTCCGCCCTTGTCGAAGAATGCGCTGATGACGACGCCGAGCCCATCGAGGCTGCCGGGTTCGGCGCGCTGGTCGTCGCGGACGGCCTCGTCGTGATGAGCTACGTGTCTGATCCTGGGGGACGCCCGGCCCGGCGGACTTCGCTGTGGCGACGCTCGGGGACGGCGTGGAAGTTGCTGCACCACCAGGGGACGCTCCTTCCCCGGCCATGATCACCGGCACATAAGCTGCCGACGGGGTCCCCGGCCGACGCCCGACACCGCCTCCCTCGTCAGCGTCGCTCACGCTCTCCGGTACACGTCCCAGTAGCCGGGCTCAAGCGTCCGATCGGTGTGGGTGCGTCAGGGGTGGAGGTCAGCGAAGTGGTCGCTGGCGCCTACAACTTGTCGACTTCGATGCAGGTGACGTGGCAGCAAGGCGGGCTCAATCCACGGTCGCACCTGACGTGGCGGCGGCGGTTCCGATGACGACGGTCGCGTCCAGCTCGTCGGACCTGACCACCCGCGGTACCAGCCCGCTGCTGGCGAAGATCTCGGCGGTCAGCGGGGCCTGGCGCTCGCTCGTCTCGATCAGCAGGTGACCGCCCGGTGCCAGCCACAACGGTGCCACCGCGGCCACCCGCCGCTGGACCGCGAGCCCGTCCGCGCCACCGTCGAGCGCCACCCGCGGCTCGTGCAGGCGCGCCTCCGGGGGCAGCATCCCGATCGCCTCGGTCGGCACGTAGGGCACGTTGGCGACCAGGAGGTCCACGCGGCCCCGGAGCGTGGCGGGCAGCGGCTCGCACAGGTCCCCTTGGTACACCCGGCCCCCGGCGCCGGTGAGATTGCGGCGGGCGCACCGCACCGCGGCAGGGTCGATGTCCACGGCGTGCAACTCGACCCGGTCAGCGCCCCCAGCGGCCGCGACGAGCGCGACGCCCAGCGCGCCCGAGCCGCAGCACAGATCGACGACGACCGCCCGTTCCGGGGTGAGCTCGGCGGCGTGGTGCACGAGGAACTCGGTGCGGCGGCGGGGTACGAAGACTCCGGGGTCCACGGCTATCCGCACACCGCAGAACTGCGCCCAGCCGAGGACGTGTTCGACGGGCAGACCGGCGGCTCGCCGGTCGACCATGGCGGCGAGGCCGGCCGGCGTCCGCGCCGCGGAGCTGAGCAGCTGCGCCTCGTCCTCGGCGAAGACACAGCCGGCGGCCCGCAGCCTGGTGACGATGGCCGATCGCAGGGAAGATCTCGGGGGAGTGGACATGAGCGCCTCTCGGACCTGCTCTGCTGGGAAGAGCGCCGCCGGAACGGCGCGGGAATGCGAGACCGGCCCCCGTAGTTACCGCTACCGTAGCCGTTGACCTTTCAACCACTCCGGGAGACACCATGACTGCACCCACAATCCTGCCCGGCCTCGCCGCAGGCACCTGGACCATCGACCCCACCCACTCGACCGTGGCCTTCTCCGTCCGCCACCTCATGGTCAGCAAGGTCAGGGGCACCTTCAACACCTTCTCCGGCTCGATCGAGGTCCCCGAAAGCGGTACCCCGGTCGTCACCGCCGAGATCGTGCTCGACTCCTTCGACACCAAGAACGAGCAGCGCGACGGCCACGTGCGCTCCGCCGACTTCCTCGAGGTCGAGAAGTTCCCGACGATGACCTACCGCTCCACCGGCCTCCGCAGCTCCGGTGACGACATCGTGGTCGACGGTGAGCTCACCCTGCACGGGGTGACCAAGCCCGTCGAGCTCGAGCTGGAGTACAGCGGCGTGAACCCGGGCATGGGTGCGGGCACCGTCGCCGGCTTCGAGGCCAGGACCGAGATCAACCGCGGCGACTTCGGCATCAGCATCCAGATGCCGCTGGAGGGTGGCGGCGTGGTCGTCGGCGAGAAGATCACGATCTCCCTCGACATCGAGGCGGTCCTGCAGGGCTGACCGGCAGGAGCCCCGCCCCGGCAGGCCCCGCCCCCCCGGGCTCACCCCTGCGCCGGCTCACCCCTGCGCCGGGACGTCCCGCAGCTCACGGCGCAGGATCTTGCCGGTCACCGTCTTGGGCAGCTCGTCGACGAGGTCCACCGACCGCGGATACTTGTACGCCGCCATCCGCTCCTTGGTGAACGCGATGAGTTCCGCCGCCGTCGCCGACGTGCCGGGCTTCAGCGAGACGAACGCCTTCACCGTCTCACCCCGGTACTCATCCGGTACCCCCACCACCGCGGCCTCGCGCACGGCCGGGTGCTCGTAGAGCACGTCCTCGACCTCACGCGGCCACACCTTGTAGCCCGAGGCGTTGATCATGTCCTTCATGCGGTCGACGATGAACACCCAGCCCTGCGGCGTCATGAACCCCACGTCACCGGAGTGCAGCACCCGGCCGGGCAGGGCATGCCGGGTCTCCTCCGGCTTGCCCCAGTACCCCAGCACCACCTGTGGTCCGTCGGCGCAGATCTCGCCGATGTCGCCCAGCGGCACGGCCGCGCCCTGCTCGTCGAGGATGCTCACCACCGTGTTGTTGACGGGCACGCCGACCGAGAACGCACCGGACACCGGGTCGACCGGTGACGGGACGCCGCGCGGGGTGGCCGTCATGGGCGACGTGGTCTCGGTGAGGCCGTAGGCGTTGTGGATGGGTACCCCGGTGGCGTCGAAGAACGCGTCGGCGACCGAGGGTGCGATGGCGGCGCCACCGGAGTACACGTACTCGAAGGACGCGAAGTCGTCCTTGCTGAAGCCGGGCGCGTTCATCAGCGCGATGAACACCGTGATCGCCCCGATGGTGAACGTCGGCCGGTGCTCCCGCAGCGTGTCCAGCGCCACCTGCGGCTCGAAGCGGTAGGCGAGCACCAGGGGTGAGCCCGACAGCAGGCACACCGCCGCGTGGCCGATGAGCCCGGTGATGTGGAACAGCGGCGCGATGCCCAGCACCGAGCCGTGGGTGCCCACCCCCACGAAGTCGCGGTACACCTGGGCGGTGAAGCACACGTTGCCGTGCGTGTTCATCGCACCCTTCGGGGTGCCGGTCGTGCCCGACGTGTACGTCAGGAACGCGACGTCGTCGGTGCCGTAGGACACCTCCGGTACCGACGCACCCCGGTGGTCGGCGACGAACGTGGCGAGGTCGGTGGTGTCGGACGGCACCTGCTTGCTCATGCCGGCGAAGAGGCGTTCGTCGTTGCGGCTCTGGTACTCGAGCTCGGAGGTGGTGAGCACCAGGGTCACGTCGGTCTCGGGGACCACGGCCCGACCCACCGACTCGTACAACGACTCCAGGCACACCAGCACCGTCGCGCCGGAGTCCGTCAGTTGGTAGCGCAACTCGCGCTCCCGGCTCATCGGGTTGACGCTCACCATGATCCCGCCGGCCTTCCAGGTGGCCACCATGGCGACGACGAACTGCGGCACGTTCTGTAGGTACACCGCCAGCCGGTCGCCACGGGTGAAGCCGTTGGCCAACAGCCCCGCCGCCAGCGCGGTCGACTGCTCGTCGAGCTCTGCCCACGTGAGCCCCCCGTCGAAGTACTTCACGGCCGGGTGCGCACCCCGCGCCGCGATACTGGCCTTCGCCATCGCCAGAGCGTCGGAGAACTCCACCGCAACGTCGTCGGCCTGATCGGGGGTGTAGCTGCCGAGCCAGGGGCGCTCGTCGTAGCTGCTCATCGCTGCCCGATCACTTGATGACGACGGGATTCACCGGTGAACCGCTGCCCTTGGCCACCTTCAGCGGGGCGGCGACATAAAGAAACGCGTACTGCTTGTCCTGCGCGCAGCTCTCGGCCAGCCGCTCCAGATCGCAGATCTCGGTGAGCGTCACGCCCAGGTTGCGCATGAGCGCGCAGTGCAGCGGCAGGGCCACCCCGCTCACCGGGTCGGTGGTGACCTCGTTGGCGATCGTGTCGGTGACGAGGTTCGGGATCTCCATGTCCTGGAACCACTGCACCAGCTCGGGGCTGTAGGTCAGGCCTGGCTCGCAGAACCCCTCGTAGAAGGCGTCGCCCTTCTCGAAGAACTGCTGCAGGTAGTTGGTGCGGACGATGAGCACGTCACGAGGGGTGATGGTGACCCCCTGGGCGGCAGCGCACTCGAGGAGGTCGGTGTGCGTGAACGTCTCTGCGGTGTCCATCGTGTCCTTGCCGCGGTGGCGCGCCATGTCCAGCAGCACCCCCCGCCCGACGATGCCGCGCTCCGCGATGGGCTGCACACTCGCTCGGTCGAGGCCGCCGATGGTGGTGCGCGCGTCGTAGCCGTTCCAGATCTTGCCGCCGTACCAGACGTGGCCGAGCGCGTCGTACTGCGTGGAGCCCTGCAGGAACGCGCTGATCTTGTCGTCGGCGTAGTGCAGGCCACCGGGGAACTGGGGGGCGTCGGCCGAGTCCCAGGTCGCCTCGTCGAGGATCTGGGTCCGTTCGGCGGGGGTCCGGCCGGGCCACACCGGATCGCCCTTGGGGTCGCCGATGAGCCGTTGCAGGGTGAACACCGAACCCTGCTTGATGTGCGCGACCCCCCGCATCACCTCCTCGGCGGTCAGGTAGTTCAGCGCACCCACCTCGTCGTCCGGGCCCCACTTACCCCAGTTGCTCGGTGCGTCGGCGAGCAGATCGGTCATGTCCGGAGGGGTCTGGGTGATGTCGGTCATCGTTGCTCCACGGTGAGGTGCGGCGCGGTGATCCAGTGTCCTGGATCACACCACTGTTGCGCACCCTCGCTTGCGTCGTCAAGCACTGCGCGCACCCCGCCCCCGCGCCTGGGCGTCCCGTGCTGGCGCGCCTCAGCGCATCTTCGCTGCGGCGCTCTTCACCGCCCACCGGATACGGAAGTACGAGCCGCACCGACCGGCTCCACCGAACAGCACCGTGGCGCTCAGCTCAGGGCGAGCACGTCGATGAGTTCGCGCGCGCCGGACCCGCCGGACTCCAGCGCGATCTGCAGGGCCGTGGGCACGTCGAGGTCCTCCAGCAGGGCGTCGCAGCTGGCGGAGCCGGTGTCACCCGGGTGTGCGGCCGCGGCGTAGAGCTGGTCCAACGTCGCGGCCGCGGTGTCCAGGGCGGCGGGTTCGAACGACCAGCCGCTCGCCCATGGGCGGTGCAGGCACAGCATCCGGAGTACGGCCGGCGCGTGGTTGCGCAGCAGGTCGTCCACCAGCACGAGATTTCCGGTCGACTTGGCCATCTTCTGCCCGCCGATGGCCACCGTGCCTGCGCGCAGCCAAGCCCGGGCGAACGGGGCCACCCCGGTCGCCGCCTCCGCCATCACGGTCTCGCACGCGTGGTGCGGGAAGCGGAGGTCGGCGCCGCCGCAGTGCAGGTCCACCGACGAACCGAACTGCGACAGCACCATCGCCGCGCACCCCGCGTGCCACCCCGGGCGCCCCTGCCCCCATGGGCTCGACCAACGCACCGGGTCACCTGCGGCGGCGGCCCGCCAGACCAGCACGTCCAGCGGATCCTCCTTGCGTGGGTCCTCGGGTGCGTCGCGGTACTCCGCGGCCAGCGTGGTCGCGGTGGCGTGGTCGATGCCGGCGACGGCGGCCGATCGAGCCGTCCTGGCGTAGACCGCGCCGTCGCGTTCGTAGGCCGCACCGTGGACGAGCAGCGCCGCGCCGAGCTGGATCACGTTGCTGATCGCCTGGGCGACCGTCGGGCTCGCGTCCGGGGTGCGCACCCGCAACGTGCTCATGGTGGCTTCGAAAGCGGCGCGCTGCACCGCGCCGAACGTCGTCGGTTCAGCCCCCCGCCGGGCGGCCTCCAGATACAGCACCTCGTCGACGTCGGTGACGTTGCGGGCGACGCTCACGCGATGCCCGGCCCAGCGCAGCACGCGGTCCGCCGCGTCGGCCCAGACGTAGGCCGACGCGTGACCGAGGTGGGTGACGTCGTAGGGGGTCACGCCGCACACGTACATCCGGATATGGCCGACCGATGTCAGGGGCACACCGGACAGGCGCAACGGGCGGGCGGGTGAGGTGAGCCGGCGCGGGTGCACACGGGCAGTCTGCCAGCGTTGCCGACCGCCGGAGCCGCCTGCGTGCGCAGTCCGGGCAAACCTGCGTTCAGGGGGACGCCGCCGCCGGCTCGCGGGTCGAGCTGGCCAGCGCGAACGCAACCACCAGGGCCACCACGACCACGAGCAGCGCGCGCAGGATGTTGCTGGCCTGGGCGATCAGACCGACCAGCGGCGGTCCGGCGAGGAACGCCGTGTAGCCGATCGACGCCACCACCGACACCCGGCTCGCAGCGCGCACCGGGTCGTCCGCCGCGGCGCTCATGCCCAGTGGGAAGCCCAGTGCGGCCCCCACACCCCAGAGTGCACCCCCGGCCAGCGCCACGAACACGGAACCGCCGAATACCACGAGCAGCAGCCCCCCAGGGCCGTCGCCGCGGCGGCGCGCAACGTCGGCACCCGGCCCCAGCGCTGCAACACCGAGCTGCCGGTGAGCCGACCGACGGTCATGGCGGCCACGAACACGCCGTACCCCGCTGCGGCCAGTGACTCCGACGCGGTGTGCCCGTCCACCAACGCCAACGCGAGCCAGTCGTTCGCCACCCCCTCGGTGAGTGCGAACGCCAGCACGAACAACCCGATGAGCACCGTGCGGCGGTCGCGCCAGGCGTCGCGCGCGCGGGCCCGCGGGGCGTCAGGCTCGGCGGCATCCACGGGCAGGAAACGGCCGACCGCCACCGCGACCACGATCGCCACCAGTACCGACGTCACCACGATCTGCGCAGCCACCGAGACGGCGAGCGCTGCCGCGCCGGCACCAACCCCGGCGCCGGCGACGGTGCCCAGGCTGAAGCCGGCGTGGAAGCGAGGCATGATCGGGCGCCCGACGCGGCGCTCCACGTCGGCGGCCTCGACGTTCATCGCCACGTCCCACGGCGAGAAGCCCACCCCGAACGCGAAGAGGAACACCGCGGCCAGCGCCGCCGATCCGATGGCCAGGGCGAGGGCGAGCCCGGCCAGCGCGCCCGCCACGACGACGGCGCCCACGAGCACTGCCCGCGCCGGGCCAAGCCGGGTAACCAGTGGACCCGACGACGGGAGTGCGACAAAGGCCCCCGCCGACAGGCACAGCAACACCAGCCCGAGCTGGGAGGTGCTGAGGTTCAGCTCGTCGCGGACCGCGGGCACGCGGGAGAGCCACGAGGAGAACGCGAAGCCGTTGAGCGCGAACGCCACGGCGACGGCCACCTTCGCGCGGCGCACCCGCGCGTCGGTCACCTCGGCAACCACAGGTCCTCCTGATCGATTCAGACGGCACTCTGCGGGCACGATACCCGGACGCTACGTCAGGCGATCCGATGCGGGTCACAGCTACTGGCATGCGCGATCCCCGCCACGTCGAGCGCGTCAGCCCGTGAACCCAGCTCCTCGGCGACCGCCTCGCTGAGCCGCGCCCCCGGCTCGTCGCCGTCCGCCGCGACCACCAGCGCGGCGTCGGAGAAGGCCCGCGCCCGACCCCGCAGCGAACCCGTCAGGTCCTCGACGCAGACGTACACGCGCCCGTTCAGTACGACGCTGTCCAACTGTTCCACATCGACGGCGGCGATGGGCTGATCCTGAGACGGCTCGACGGGTTCGGCGACCACCGCGGCCCAGAACTGCCGCGCCGCCGCGCACTCGTCGGCCGCCTGCGCCCACGCGTGGCTCAGGGTACGGCGCGCCGCCTCGGGCATCCGCGAGATTTCCTCGGTCATGCTCGCCCGCGTGGTGACGAGCCAACGGAGGTAACGCTGCCACTCACCAGCCGTGGTCACCAGCCAATGCCGACCCTCGGCGTTCGGCTCACCGGTGGAGCCTGCGCGCCGGCCCGCGCGCAGGCTCAACCCGGCCTGTCCGGTGATCGCGGCGATGGCGCCCAGCAGCACCGCTTCCGAGGGAGTGCGACCCGCGCGGCGACTCGACTCCAACGCCAGGAGCGCGGCGTGCGCTTCGGAGCCGGGGACGGCCAGACCCGTCAGTAGGTCCTCGGCCTCGGCCAGCCGGTTGTTGACGGCGTCGTCGACGCGCACCATCTGCACACCACCTCGTTCCACCGCTGACCCGACGCCGACAGGTCCACGCACCGGGCACGCGGACCTGCGGGCAGTCTCCCCCGTCGAGCAGCACCAGTACATCGTCCGCGCAAGAACGGAACTGAAGTGAGATCACCCGCGTCGGCGGTGGTGCTCGTCGGTTGAGCCGGGGGCACTGGTCGGGGGACCTCGCAGATGCGACCATCGCGGGCATGTCCGACGATCGCAACGTGCTGGGCGGCGAGCTGGAAGTCTGCGGCACCGACCCGGTGACCGGCTTCTTCCGCGACGGATGCTGCAGCACCGGACCCGAGGACCTCGGCAGCCACACCGTGTGCGCGGTGGTCTCGGCCGACTTCCTCGCCCACCAGCGCGCCGTGGGCAACGACCTGCAGACTCCGCGACCGGAGTACGGCTTCCGCGGCCTGAGCCCGGGCGACCGGTGGTGCGTCGTGGCCGCCCGCTGGCTGCAGGCCTACCAGGCGGGCGCCCCCGCCGGCGTGGTGCTCGCCGCCACCAACCAACGGGCCCTGGAGATCGTGCCGCTCACGGCACTGCGCGAGCACGCCGTGGACGTCCCCGACGACCTCAGCGAACTCGGCTGAGCGGTTCAGGCCCGGTAGCGCTGCACCAGCGGGCAGGTGAACGGGTCGCGCTCGGCCAGGCCCACCCGGTTGAGGTAGCGCACGACGATTCCGTACGACTGCACCAGTGACTTCTCGGTGTAGGCGACGCCGTGGCGGGCGCAGTGGGCGCGCACCAGCGGCTGGGCCCGCTTGAGGTTCGGTCGCGGCATGCTAGGGAACAAGTGGTGTTCGATCTGGTAGTTCAGCCCACCCATCATGAAGTCCGTTGCCGCCCCGCGACGCACATTGCGCGACATGAGCACCTGACGGCGCAGGAAGTCGACCCTCATGCTGGCCGGTACCAGCGGCATGCCCTTGTGGTTGGGGGCGAACGAACCGCCGAGCAGCACCCCGAACACCGCCAGCTGCACACCGATGAACGCCGACGCCTTACCCGGGGGCAGCAGCACGAACAGCGCAGCGACGAAGCCACCGAGCCGCAACGCGATGAACGACAGCTCCAGCCACCGGTGCTGGACCGACTTCTGCCGCACCAACGTCTGCACGCTCGCGATGTGCAGGGCGAGGCCCTCGAGGGTGAGCAGGGGAAAGAACGCCCACCCCTGACGACGGGTGAACCACGCGGCCAGCCCCGTGCGGGGCGCGGCCATGGCCGGGGTGAACGCCAGCACCCCGGGGCCGATGTCCGGATCCTTGCCCTCCTGATTGGGCGCGTTGTGGTGCCGGTTGTGCTTGCCCATCCACCAGCTGTAGCTCAGCCCAGCGAACAGGCACGACAGCACCCGCGCGGTCCACGCGTTCCAGCGGTGCGAGGTGAACACCTGGCGGTGCGCGGTGTCGTGACCAAGGAAACCGAACTGGGTGCTGACCACGGCCAGGGCCGCGGCGAGCAGCAGTTGAAGCCACGAGTCGCCCAGCAGGACGACACCCACCCACACGGCGGCGAACGCACCGACCGTGCCCAGCATCATCGACCAGTAGTAGCCGTAGCGGCGGCGCAGCAGCCCGGCGCTCTGCACCTGCTGCGACAGCTCGGCGTACACGCTGACGTGGCGTTCCCGGCGGGAGGGGGCTACCACGGCGGTGGAGGATGACATCGGGTGCGGCCTCTCGTCGAAGATCGGTGGGGTGCCGCGCGGCGGCGGCACCGGACGACCAGGTCGTGCTCCCCACAAAGCGCGCAGGGCCTACCCCGATGACGGTACGCGAGGGCCAAGCGGCGGTTACAACCCGAGGCGTTCGGTGGCGATCTCGGCGCCTTGCACCCGGGCGGTGATCTTCTGGAAGGCGACGTCGCGGGCGAAGTCGGGTGAGCCGTGCTTGGGCTTGTCGTCGATGCTGAACGGGGAGAAGCCGCAGTCGTCGGTGGCGCCGAGGCGTTCCTTCGGGATGTAATTCGCCGCGGTGACGAGGTCGCCGGCCACCTGCTCAGGTGTCTCCACGGTTGGGTTCAGCGGGTCGACGACGCCGATGAAACAGACCTGCGGCACACCGTTCGCGTCGTCGCGACTGTGGTCGCCGACCAGCTTGTAGACGTACTCCTTGTCCTTCTCGCTCGCGAGCTGCATGAGGAAGTAGCCGGCGTTCATCTTGAACATGGACGGCAACAGCTCCGCGTAGTCGACCTCGGCGGAGTGCACCGAGTCCATGTCGCCGCCCGGGCAGGTGTGGATGCCGATGTTCACTCGCTCCTGGGCGGAGAAGCGGTCGAGCACGCGGTTGTTCAGCTCGATGAACTGCTCGAGCATGTGGCGTCCCGTCCAGGGGTTGCGCGGGTCGTTCTTCGACGCCAGCCGGCCTTCGGTGAAGTCGATGGACACCCGCGTGGCCCCGGCGCTGAACGCCTGGCGGATGTCCTTCTCGGCCTCGGCCACGACGTCGTCGAGGAACTGCTCGCGGGAATAGCCGGCCAGCTCCTCGTCGAGCGGGTACAGCAGCGACATCATCGACGGCGCGATGACGGCCTGCTTCATCGGCTTGGTGGCGTAGGGCAGCGACTTGCTCAGGTAGTCCGAGGCGAAGGTCTTGTAGCGGAACGGGCCGCCGGTCAGCCGGGGCAGCTGGCGGTGGTGGCCGTCGTCGAAGATGGCGAAGTACTGCCCGTCGGCGGCCAGGTTGTCGGCCAGCCCGGTGCCGGCGAGGGTGTCGGTCAGCGGGTAGGTCGCGAAGCTGGACGCCCGCTGCTCGCCGTCGGACACGATCGGCGCGCCGGTGGCCTCCATCCGCTCGATCGAGTCCTTGCTGGCCGCGTCCTGCTCCGCGGCCAGCTCGTCGAATCCGATTTTGCCGGCGTCGTAGGCCACGATCGCCTCCTGCAGGCGAGCGGGCCGCGGGAGGGAGCCGACGTTTTCGGTGGGGATGGGCATTGCGCGTCTCCTTGTCATCGACAGGCCGGACCGGGCAGGTCGACCACCTCGCGACCCTAAGCGCGGCGCGGTGTCCTGGCGAGCCCTACCGGCAGCGCCCGCACGGCAAGCCGCCGGTGCGGGCGTTGCTGAGCATCGGGACCGTGCCCGGGTGCCGGCCAGCGTCACCACAACCGCGATCCTCGCAAGTCCCGGGTTGTCAAACTTGACGCGATAGGTAGCGCCTCTTACTGTCAAGGCTGACAGTGGAGTTTCGCACTGTTGTTGATTCGTCAGGCGGCCTCCGCGAGCGTGTTGAGCAGGGCGTCGGTGATTTTCGCGGGGAGCCGTGCGTGAGCCGATATGGCTGTAATTCGTTGCTGCCACAGG
>JAABUV010007147.1_pt1 | contig 11841 bp, 16 predicted proteins | sample 5559971 | NCBI WGS metagenome assembly JAABUV01 (sample SAMN10711881, study PRJNA513362) | rock metagenome | isolation source: Antarctica rocks | place: Antarctica: Victoria Land, Knobhead nord | collected 2015-12-19
GGTGGCACTCACTGACGCACGGTCAGGAAGAACCCCTGGCGCCTCTCACCCACTCGAAAGGCCAACCAGCGAAAACGTCTCAAAGCAGTCGACGAGGTCGTGGCCGCCGTCGCCGAATCGGGAGTGACCACTCGGAGTCTGGAGAAGGCAATGGCATTACCGACGGAGAGTGCGATGCGGCCGAAAGGTGGGTCTCGTTTCCTGCGTAGCGTCAGGTCGAGTCTTGAGGGGGAGCTGACATCGGGATGTAGATAAGTATACGACTTTTAGTGTGCATTCGAGGGGATATCGGAAGTCTTTGCATATGGTGCCGAAGTGGACGAAGGTGGGTCTGCTGAGTAGAAATGTTGGAATAGTGCTGATGAGGTGTAGTTGACATTACGGGAGAACCCAAAGGGTTTCTGAGTGTATCATCATCGCATGTATCCATATTACCGCATAACCAGGAGATCTACGAGACCATCCTGTCACCAGAGACCAAGCGGGATCTGGAGAGGTGCGATCCGCGTTGTGCACTGAAACACATAATGACCACCTACCTGGATACCTCATGCGCGGCGAGGAAGCATTCGAGCTTGCCGCCAACAAAAGTAAGGGAACGAAGAAGATGGCTTTTCCTTGGGAGTATACATGCAGTGAATAGGCAGCTTTCGTGCGAATTACTGCATATCGTCATAGTCATGAGGGTCCAGTCTTAACCCCCGACCCGGGCTCTCTTCGCTACCGGCTGGCCGTCATCCTCCCCGTCTTCCAGCGGATCTCGCCAAGCGGCAGCACCAGGCAGTCCCTCTCCATCTCCGTCCCCACCTCCTCTAGCCTCCGGACTGACTCCCGGCGATCGACTGGGTGTTCGCCCCCTCCCTCGTGATCTTGGCGGCTCGTCTGGCTCGTCTGGCCAGTCTGGGCTACCAATAGGTTCCAGCTCCTCCGCTCCTGGTCCATCTATTCGAGTCTCCGTCGGCTCAACACCTTTCTCCTTCCCCATGCCAGTGGTGTCCTCTGGTCGTCGAAGTCCGCCGACCAGGAAGGGCTTATTGAATGCGTCGATCAGAGAGGTGACCTTGACCGCAGCTAGACCTTTCACAATTGAAAGGACTTTCGACGGTTGTCTGGTGATATTGGCGAATGACTGCGGAGCTAATCAATCTGGTCCTGTCCGTGTTCGAGCGCAGCACTCACCCCAAATTGCGAAGCCAGGTTGTCCGCATCCGTCTTATTCACCTTCTTCCCGCTGATCAGAACGTGCTGGAGCTGCTCATGGTACGATTGGTGTATTCGTTCCTTGAGCGTTTCGTCACCCTTATGCTCGTACGCCTTGAATGTGGTGATGTACTGCGCAACTTCCTCATTCCTGTGCACATCAGTCTCATTTCGAGAAAAGCGGCAAATCGGCTTACGACCAGGCGATGAAAGTGGTGAGATGGTTGATGATGGCGATCTTGCCCAACTCGCGAAGGGATTGCTGGTGTTCGTTCTGCCACCAGCATAAGCGCCACAGGTACTTGACCACTACTAGGGACTCACAACGTCGCAGAGGATCAGTAGGATTCGCAGGTTGTACATGTTTTTCATCTTCTCAAGCCGTTGGTGGATGTATTCAGGATGAAGACGGTGATATTTGAGACTAAAGCCATTCTCATAAGCCAAGATTGATCAATGCCGAGAAGTGCTCACCTGAGGAAAAGAACCCCGTTGTGCGTCCCGACCTGGTAATCCGCGACGATATCCCCGATCTCAATCCCGACATTCTTGATCGCGCCGAGCACAGGGTTCCGACGCTTCCCATGTGAGCTTGAGCCCTAATTATGACAGACATGGCTCACCTGTACAGCATTGTAGACGATGGCATTCTTGCTCGCGACAGGCCGGTTGATCGGCTTAGCCTTCGCTACGGAAGCCGACGTCGCCTCCTCTGCCTTCTCCTTTGTTTGCTCCACAGCAGGCCGATTCTTGGGGATAGGTGGAAGACCGCCTGATGCATTACGGAGTGTCCCTGTAGATGAGTTTGCGGAAGAAGCTTTCAGGATTGCCGAAGCTGGCTGAAAGCCATTGGGCGGGAGCATGGATCCATTTGCAGGCGATGTGGGCACCGTAATGTTGTCCATGATGCCATGATTAGCGTTTCAATTGACTCGATCGGGGACTCAGGTGCCGCCCGTGCGGCTGAGGTGGAGGAGTATTCCGCCTAGGTCCGTACTCGACCGATGCTCGTCTGGGTCGGTCGGTCGTAAAAGCGCCAAAGGATGCCGGTCGCGGCGGCTGAGGGGTCGAGAAGCTTCGAGATGGAACAGGGAGTGGAGGTCCTGGTGGACGAGGAAGAGGTATGCCTGCGCTTGGTGGGTAGCCGACGGGCTGGTAATTGAAGGTAGGGTGTGGGTAAACTGGCGGGGCGATAAAGTAGGGTTGGATGATGACTGGCCTTGGGTGGAAAGCTGGGCAGATGGGCACAGGATAGACTTCTAGATAAGGGAAGAGGTGAGGTGTATCAGCACTCATTTCATGCCTGCCCCTTGAAGCCTGCGAGGAGCACGTACCCCTGGAACCCCAATAATATCTTCCGTGATAACAACACCCACAATCGTCGTAACAACAGCAGTAGCTATGGTACGGATCGTAGGTCTAGACGCAGGGGTCAGAATTTTCGAGGCTGATGTAGGACGTACCGAGCAGCAGACGCCCATAGACCTGAAATTCTGCGGGGTAGGCGAGTGAAGCGTTTTTACGGTAGGAACAAATAAAGATATCTACGGATATCGCTTCTAAAGACCACAAATTCACTCATTCCTTTGTCGTCCGTCCATTGTACTGTGAGCACGGCTTCTACTGGCAAACTAGTATAAAGCCCGGATAGTAACTTGATATAGAAGAAATCAGGTCTGGCTTGTTGCAAAGAGCGAACGGCTCCATCTGTGGGGTCCTCCTGTTTCAGCAGCCGTGGACAACTTGTCAAAACCTTTGTCACCCTGGACCGATCGCTCGAAGGACATCCTGCCTAGCCCTTCTCCCTGTACAACCGCTCGAAAGATCCTTATTAGTCTCAGCAATCCCACCATCCACCTTTTCTCTTTCTGTCGTTGTGGAGTACGGCCGACATCGGAATCACCAGTCTCAGATGTCGGTCCCGCCCGGGCATGACAGCGAAACCCCAATGGAGACACTGTTCTGGTCAATGGAGTGAGAGATCTGCGTGCGATCCGAGGTCGGTTCTTGAGTCTCCACTCGTAAGCACAAGCTCAGTAGGTGCATGGCAGAACCCAAGGGCGGTGAAGGCGTGACACGGAATGAGAAAGACAATTCCTTCTGGGCAACCAACGAAGGAGTTGATGTACAGGCAGTGGAGGGAATGTTGTAGACGCAGAATGATCATCAATCGAGACATGAGCGAAGATGAGCAGGACTATGTCGAGCTTAACGACGGAATCTAGTCCAGACTTGCATAGTCTCTCTCAGCGTGCATTCCGGGATTGGTAAAGCAGATTCTGCATAAAGCCGAGACGAGGGATGACTTGAGGGCACTCCATACATGGATAGAGGAAGCTGAAACCTCTGATATTTATCATCCTTTCTAGGAAGCGATCATATCGTGCGAACCCCGTCCCGATCCACCTTTGTGGCCTTGCCACCTTGACGCGCGGCCTTCGCTCCCATCCGTATCAAACGCACCATTCATTCTCTTCCGTTTTGCAACTCCACATATCTTTCATCAAGACATTGTCCAGCTTTGTTTACACATCTCCTGCACCTAACCAAGCATCATCTTCCATACAAACTCAAGGATGTCTTGTGACCACGTCACCGACCCGCAGGACACTCGCTCTGACGTCTATGACACGGAACGAGGGATTGACTTACTGAGCTAGACACGACTCCTTTCCTCAGTCCCGACCCGTCTGTCACCATCGTAGAAAATTCATAAGGTCGATACACCACCAACTGTGACCCCCCAGCGTATTGAGACCATTCGTCTGGACCAACGATGATTGATGACCTCAGGCTACTTCTTCATGAAGGGAGAACCCTACAGTCTGACCATTATCAAAGCGCTTCAGACGAGACGATCAGACACTGGAAGTGGGCCTTTCATTTCACCGTGTCGATGGCTACCGATTTCTCGATGAACGCCGGCTGGCAAGAGTATGCCCGGCGCGGTATTCAGCTGGACAGGTTCTCCAAGGTATGTGACCGGCTGATTGCAGGCTACTCAGAATGCCCCAAAGCAATGGACCCGAGTACTATAGCGGCAGCGGTCAATGATATCCTGAGGGGAGGGAAGCCGGATCAACTCGATCGGATCACAGAGACAAGACTCTATCCCACTGCTAGGTCTCTCCATGGGTATCCGTAGATATCCGTCTTATCCGGCTTCGCCCTCTTTACCATTTGTGGATGGCTTTTGTACATGATGGATGCGAGAAAACATGATGCCACTCCTTTACTGACTGGATAGATTTGAAACCTGCTAGCTAGTGAATCCTTTCGAGGAAAGGTGAAGTCATCCATCCTGAATTTGTGCTTTCAGTTTCGCCCCCGTGCTAGGAATGCCTCCTTTCGCTCCGAATCTTATAAGCGTTCTTTCTTTTTTTTCTCTTCTTCCACTTCATCATCTCCCATTGGCCACACTGTGCATCGATTACTGCAAACTACCACGTCACCTGAGGACAATCTCGCCATCGAGAATGCCGCAAGACAGTGATTCCATCACCTCGCTCTCGCCACTCGACCAAGCAGACAATGTCAGTGGCTCCGCGGTGGACCACAACGACGAGGTTCTGCCATCATCCCCGATCCCCCAAGACGAAGAATCCGAGCACTCGCTCTCTGATGCAGTCCAAAACTTGACCGCCAGTCGCGAAGAAGACAATTTCACTCCGAAAGGAGAGCCTACTCCAACCCAAAGGTCACGGCGTTCCGGCAGATCCAACTGGACGGACGCGGGTATGAAGGCATTGTTGGCTTCAGCGATTGGTTGGTACGGGACGATCACGGCCATTCGGAACGGCTTCGAGCTCATGTTGAACCGCCCAGACATCATGACGGTGCATAATACGGGTTTTGAGACGAGAAGCCATGTGATCGAACACTGCGAGCAACTCGCATCGGTCACCGGCGAGTTGGTAAAGCAAGGGAGGAAGCTGGATTTTTTGGGCTGCTGCCTTTCGCACGAAGACCTGGCTGACACGCGCCTTTGCCTGAAGGGAGCGGAGTCGGATTGCTTCGATCAGATAATGGGTACGGCGACTTAGCCTCGTATCTTCTTTCTGCCGAGTCATCTCGTTTGTAATCGTTAGAGCGCTGGGCGAAAGGTATTGTCGATAGTCGAGGTGATTTATGAAGTCGATGAAGTCGAAATGTCAGATTGCTGTCGCAGGAAAAACGAAGCGCAGTGAGGCGCTCCACCACGCGTTGGCGCGCCGGATCACGCTGCAGACTATGTGAGACGTCAGACTGTCCCTTCGGATCAGCTCGAGTGAGTCAGAGTTGAGGCCGCCTCGGCATGGGACGGATCTACGATTCGAGCACGGACTGATGCATGTACAGCTATTACCTCGTGTCAATATGGGATTCCGCTACGAGCGAAGACGTCAGCTAAATCCGGCCAAGTGAAGAAACAGACCCACTTCTGCATCTTCTGGAACCCATCATACACATTACTCCTCATATTCTCATGCGCATTCCGAATGATTCCCATCATGTACTCGGCTGCTGCCCTCTCGCCAAGGTGCACCTGGAAGCGGTCCTTCAGCCTTTTGATCGTAGGTTCGCCCTTGAACGACGGCAGCTCGGTACCGAGCATGAGGTGGCACGCATCGCACAACTGGTCGGCGTGCGGTCGAATGGCGAGGAAGGCCTTGACGGTGAGCTCGGTGAACATTTTGTAGCCTTGAGATTCGCGACCACCCATCAGGCCCACCATCTCATGATTGAGCTTGAAGCTGTTGGGCTCGAACTTGATCCCCTGGACTCTGTCAGCTTTGACGCGGGCTTGTAACGATCTGCTCACTCCTGGACGTAAGATCGGCAACCACGATGTCAGCTGGAAATCTACTCGCAAGGCAGCGAAGGCTCATCTATGTCAAATAGGAAACCAAAGTCTGAGCTCGATTTAGCGTTGCTTTCCGAGAAGACTGCCTGAACTCGCCGATATGGACGATATGTCCCTCTCCATCGATCATGATGTTTCCGTTATGCCGATCCTTGATCTGCAGAATATAGCATGCGACTGAGTACGCCGCCATAGACTGGATGAAGTTGAGCCTGGCTTTCTGGAACGGTACTGTGTCGATTCCGCCATATTTGTCGACAAAGTAGGACACGAGATCGTTGATCTTTGCTCGACCCATCTCGTCACGCGAAGTCGCATTAGGCACGACGTCGATGACTCCGCACTAAGCAAATCAGTGGAAGTCTGAAGGCCTTTTGCGGCTTACTCCTGGAGCAGTGGCAGTAACGCGGTACGGGTACAGGTAGAGGACGAGCCCAATCTGCATAAACACATTCTTGAACATCGCAATGATCTGAAGCGCGAGCACGTCTTGCCGACAATCGTCGCCGACCTTGAAAATGGCAGACTGCCAGACGTCGTACTTGGTTCTAACCATCGCGGCTTCATCTGCGATCTCGATCGAAGCGTTGGAAGGCAGGTCGAGCTTTTCCTTTTGGACCCGGAAGGTAGCCATGAACGGGGCCTATCATATCGCCTCAGTAACTCGCCCTAATTCTGGCGCCATCAAGTACCTTCGCGTGACTCTGCAGAGGACGACCAGACTTCCGATCAAGATCCACCACCACGCCATCCGGGTTACTCGGTAGATAGACGCCCACGGACAACTTGATCAACCCCATCTCCTCATCGATCTTGGTCTGCTCGGATGTTAGCACGGTCCAGAATAGAGCTGAAAGGTCCTCACTTTCTTCTCCGGCTTGGTCTTCCTAATGTAAGGCTTGAGCTTCCCGGATATGGAAGTGACGGCATCGAAGAAGGTGAACTCGAGATCGTAGAAGGCCTTCGCCTTGCCGGAGAGACTGGCGACAATCATGTTGATCATTCGGTCGAGCATAGGCTTCATCGGGTCTGGCTCCTCCTGAGGTGGTGTCAGTGGAGGTGAGGGGTTTGTACTGCTTTCTCACCGCATTATCGTCCTTGTACGTGTTCGCCTTCATATTCCAGATGATTTGATGGCAGAATAGCTGCGAAATCTTGGAGGTCTCGAAGATGAACCGTTCGACATAGCCTAACCACCACATCAGCTTGTTGTCCCGATCTCATGATGAATGGCTCACCCAGACCATCGGCACGCAGAGCTTGGACGATTTGGGGAACAAAGAAGAATGTCAACTCGACGGGATATTCCTCGAGAACTCGCATAGCGTATTGTAGTATGAGTGGGTGATTGCCGTATCGCGGTTGGAAATAGACGACGGCGGTGACCGGTGGGACCGCAGCCCAAACAGAGAGCCACTGAGGAAATTGAGCTGCCGAAACCCATGCGGAGAACCGGACATACCCTGAGAGCATTGTGTGCACCTGGCTCAAGCTTGTCACCAAGCAAGAAGTTCAGAGCTTGAGGTTCATCGATGACAGCCTTGGGATCTGCGCGCACCAGGAGGGAGATTTCAATCTGTACGCCGGTATATTTGAAGCGTTCGCCCATGTGCACGGCCATCGGCGGCGACTGTTTCCAAGCCTTTTGAACCAATTTTGTCCATTCGTCCTAATCACAGGCATTGTTAGTTTATCAAGTGCTCCTTTACTATCGACCTACCTGAGAGACCGCTTTCTCGAGGTTGCCAATAGCCACTGTTGATCTACCGGCATCATTTGTGGCATTGCACCACACGTGCAAGCGCGACATCTCATTCTCCACGAGTAGTTGAAGGATGCGGACGCGATCCCTGTGTTGCGCGGTATAATCGTTTAGGGAGGTGGATCCTGCCATACTTCCAGCTACTGCTCGACTCACGTGGCCATGAAGCTAACCTCTGATCAAAAAGGCTGGACTGCGATCGGCCATAGAGGTGGTTGCGTGATCGCTTCGGATCTGGTCGTCCTGAATAGCTTGAAGGAAGTCCTGGAGAAGCTTCATTTCCGCTCCGACCTGTATTCGGTCGCTGCCGAATGACCACCTGATGTATGTTAGCGGATCGCGACTGATCAAGAACTTTGGACAGACTGAGGTCGGACCGAGAACCAGGAAAAGGCAGCCTGGAATAGACGATCACGGAAGCGCAGCTCCAGGAGTGCCTCCATACGACTACTAGCCAAAATCTGGAAGCCAAATAGGAGCAGCGAGAAGCGGACCTCCCGGGCAAGCGGATGGGTGCTATACGAGGGCGATCAGCCTTGTAACGGGAGGATCTGCTTACCTCATGCGCTTGAACGCAGCGAGGGATCGCATCATCAAGCGAATCAGAGACACCATGATTCCCGGTTCACGATATTTGACCGCCTGGAACTGACTTGACAGTACTTGGATGAGCAGCAGGTGCGGTCGTAGCAATCGACGGGCTTTAGCGAGTTCGAGATCCATAACCTTCTTGTCACTCGGCGAGTACTCTATTGGTACCTCGAAGGGATCACGGTAGCTGTATCTCATCAGCTACAACTACTCATCAAGAAGCTGTGACTGACTTCATGCTGGTATTGAAGAGGCCCTTGCTCGCCCTGATGGTCTCCAGCCAGCCAGCAGAGATTTCGCCCATAACTGCGATATCGGATCCGGCACGCTGTCGCAGCAGCCACGTCCAGGCATCCACACCTGCAGCGACGGCAAGCGGAGTGAAAGCGGCCATTGGAAGCTCGACAAGGTAGTGAACGATGTCACTGTCCATCTAAAGTTCTCAATCCTTGGTCTTGGGCAGGGAGGGACCAGCTGGCTTACCTTCGGCGAAGCCACCAAAACTGACACCGCTCGAAGAAGGATACGTCGGATCTCTTGGACCGAGAACGACTTCACCTTCTTCCGTATATTCGATACCGCTTCCGCCATTTGAGACTTGAAGGCCTGCAGCTCTGCGGCGGATGACTGGGCCGGAGATCCCATTTGCAGGTTCTGCAAGCCTGCATAGCATTGTTAGCGGTGGTAGCTGCTTGGGAGGCCGCGCACCTTGGCCCAGGATATGTCGAGCACCGCTGAGCTCGCCAGTATAGTAATTCTTCGCGGCGAATTGCGATACCACCAGGTTTGAGCAGTCGGATGGCCAGCCACCGATATTGGGCATGACCGCTGTCGGGAAACTTAATTGCGCATCGCGACGACGGGTGCCAGACTTACTCTCTTGACGGTCCAGTCTGGAGACTGCCTTTGAGAAATGCAGCGCAAGTCCCGCGCCCATCTCGACGGAGTCAACAAGCAGGACATCCCGGGACTTGTTGAGGTAGGACTTTTGAAGCGCGGTCATTACAGCATGTCAACGAACTGATGTACTCACCTGCAAGATTGACTGCACTTCAATCGGCGCCCTAGCTATCGCTAGGGTCAACCAGTTCCGAGTCACACCACAAAGCTGTGAGGTGATCTCGTTTCGAACCGCGTAGTCGTCAGTGAGGTGAAGGGTAAGTTCCATCTTGTCTGAATGAAACTCATATATTGGCGAATACTGCCACAAATGAGCATTGTCCTGGCGAATCTGTTCGAACGCACCTCGTCTGTGTACTGCAACTCGCAGCTTCGACGCAGCAGAGTCAAGATCTCCAAGAGGGTGAAGACAACGTGTCGGTCACAGAGGAGAGCGGAAAAGGTCTCGAGGATTCGCCGAGCGTAATTGAGCGCGGTCTCGCGAACTTTCTGGAAGCGGTGGGTACAGCCGATCAGAATCCTGCAGACCTCTTCGGCAACAATGGGCGGCAATGAATGGATCACGACCTGGCCGCTCATTCGCTTTAGGAACGTAGAGGTGATCTCAGTCCGGTCAGGTGGCACCCACATGCATAATGAGAGAGGACGCCTCACCTTTTGAGCGATTGCGTCCAGACAGCCTATCAGATTGCTTTGATTGATCGACTCGTTGCAAAAGTATTTTAGAAGCCCTGATGGCCTGAATCGGATGGTTCGAGTATCCTCCAGGTCATGAATCGCTATCAATAGGGTGGTCTGTGGGGTCGATAAGTTTCGTATGTCGAATGTGTGCCGCTGGTTTGGCAACAATTCTGTAAGGGTGGTCCGCTGCTTCTGCTGAATCTATGCAGACGTTGAGCTTTGATCGTTGAGCGGGAGATACGTACCGAGGCTGCAAAGTCCTTTCGCAAGATCGAATTATATTCCAGGTCGCTTGCGACATAGTCAACCGCACTTTCCAGCACCAATGGCGGCGTTTTCTCCGCAATGATGCCCAGCGCATTCGCCTCGTGTTCCGATATTTGCTTCCGCCCAGCTTGTCCACTCAGCCCGAAGACGACACATAGGAACCACAGGTTGCGGAAATGCGCCACCAGCTCTGCCGAGGCAGACTGGTCGGGATGATAAGAGGGATGAGAGAGTAGCGTCGATATGGGTATAAGCAGTGCGGCTAACCATGCTTTCATGTCTGTGACGCGGGCTTCGCTGTCCGACCGCAGATGGGTGAGCTTCTCCTTGTCGTGGGTATCGAAGCCAGTTGGCGCCACAGCAATCATCTGTGTCTGCGTACCCTTGTCGGCGAAGAGTGTGAGTAGTTCCACCAAGTAGCCGTCGGCGCAGTCTAATCGGGTGCAGAGACCTTTGGCGAGATTGGTCTGAGCGGCCAGGACGGCATTGGACGACATGCGAGGGTCTTCGGGATGCGAAGACCGTGAGATCTGGGAAAAGGCACGGGATACCTCGACCAGGTCGTGGTTGGAGCCGGCGAGAGCAAGTGGCACAAGATTGGTAACAATGGTTGATTCGGTCACAAGATCGACACCGCGCAGTCGCTGAAGAAGCAAGGAGATGCTCAGGTGTATAATCTGTGACAGTCCCGGGGTCAGAAACTCAAGATTATATGCGAGATGACTGACGTCCACCCTGCCTATCTCTAAAGCCAGTCTCGACACGACCACTACTGCAGTCATCGCCACCAGTCGGCGCTGTTCTTCGGTCTTGCGCCCGCCGGACAAGCTCGTCTTGGTCGTCATCCTGTCCCCGTCGCTCATCAAGGCTGGGTGCGATCGAAGAGAAGCCGGCGTGCTGGGATTCATTGTAGCGCCGCCATGGGTCAGAGTGTTGAGAAGCGAGTACAAGGTCGAGGAGACGAGGTCGTCATTCGAGGATACCTACAAGCGGTCAGAACAAGAAGCGGAGCTAAATGCCTACCTCGATGCAAATCGCAAGGCATCTTGAGGCCGCAACAACGGCCTGAGACATTTCTGTGCAGAGAGCGGCCATCTCTCCTTCGAACGCAGGAAGTGGACTCAAGAAGAGGCGTCGGATATGATGTGTCATCGAAGTGCCGAGGGACGGGTGACTTGAAGAGTCAGCGTAGTAGTTCAGTCGGGACTCACCTTCGCACAAGCACGGAGACGCATACAAATGCCGCCTCTAGGATTCTAGCATCTGAGGCGGTCGAGTTTTCGGACAGTAAAAGCTGAAGCCGGGCAAGATGGGCTGACTCGGGCTCGGAGCGGTGCAGACTGAGCAGATTCAAGAGATGCTAAAGATGGTTGTCAGTTTGAGATGCTTGTAATGATGCGGAACTCACAAGGATAGCCACACTTAGGTCATCTCCCTCGTCTTGCATCCTGCCGCCAAGGCTGAAAAGGCTATTCCTCCTCCCAGACTCTTCGCCCTCCATGTCAGCGATATCCCCCGACGACTCGGTCCACCATCTCAGTGCTATCTTTTCCGCCTCCACCAATGCCGTGGCGCCCGTCCCAGTGGCACAGAGTCT